>ENA-UOUL01002108-UOUL01002108.1-bioreactor-metagenome-genome-assembly--contig:-NODE-2108-length-24555-cov-4.844554_pt1 | contig 24555 bp, 19 predicted proteins | sample MGYA00249838_ERZ747220 | MGnify/ENA primary metagenome ERZ747220 (study PRJEB28778, sample SAMN05720191) | bioreactor metagenome | isolation source: Anaerobic biogas reactor | place: USA:Washington...
CTCCAGGTTCTGATAGGCCTTCAGATAGGTTTCCTGCACGGCGTCCTGGGCCAGCTGCAGGTCGTTGAGATAGAGAAAACAAAAGCGCAGCAAGGTGTCGCCATGGCGTTCCACCAGAAGGCTGATATCCGCCTCCTTTTCTTTGCCCGGTACCTGACAAAGCTCCATGCCTTCGCCTCCCTTCACCTGTTAGACGCAGGGGACAGGAATAATCCTTCAAAAAAATAATGCTGGAACTTTATTATATAAGAAAAACGGCCCGATACGGCCGTCTTGAAAAAAATTTTTGGAGGGGTACGGGGAATCCTTTTGTCCCTTACTCCGCCACGCGCACCGGCAGAATCAGGTAGGTGTACTGGTTGCCGCTCACAGGGCAGACCACACAGGGGCTGACGTTGGTGTTAAAGCGCATGGCCAGGTCCGGGGTGTCGATGTTTTTGATCACATCGGTGAGATAGGCGGCGTTAAAAGCGATGTTTAAAGGGTTGCCGTCAAAATCCACGGGCACCTGCTCGGTGGCCTCCGCCCGCTCCGCGTTGGCGGAGATGGTGAGGAGCTGGTCGGACACCGCCAGCTTCAAGAGGTTGTTGCTGCCGTCCCGGGCCACGATGGCGGCCCTGTCAACAGAGGCCAGGAGGGCCTGCCGGTCCGCTTTGACCGCGGTGGTCCAGGAGGTGGGCAGAATCTGCTTATAGTTGATGTATTCCCCCAGGATCAGCGGGGAATACACGGTGGTCTTGCCAAACTGCGCCATGAAGTGGGTCTTGGACAGGGTGAGGGTGAGGGGCTGATCGCTGTCCGGGATCATGGCGCTCATGTCCTTCATCAGCTTGCCCGGGAGGATATAGGACAGGCTGTCCTTGTCCCCCGGCAGCTCATGGGCCACATACACCCGCTGCATGGCCAGGCGGTAGCCGTCCAGGCACACAAAGCGCAGCTCCTCAGGGGAGATTTCCATCAGGCAGCCGGTGAGGATGCGACGGGTTTCATCGGTGGAAATGGCAAAGATGATCCGGCTGACAGCGGCCTTGAACTTCTGCTGGCTTAAGGTGACCACCGCGTCCGGCTCCACCTCCGCCACGTCCGGAAAATCCTCCGCGTCCAGCATCACCAGGATGGTTTTGCTGCCCGCGTTTTTAACAAGGGCCTGGCGGTTGTCCTGGGTGGTGAGCTCCACCTCCCCGGAGAGGGAACGCATCCATTCCGCCGTCAGCTTCGCAGGCAGCAGCGCCACCCCGTCCTCCCGGACAACGGCAGGCACGGTGGAAGTGATGGTCACCTCCCCATCGGTGCAGGTGAGCTGCAGGCCCTCCTCCCGGGTTTCCAGATATACCCCGTCCTGGAAGGGGCGGGTGGGGCGCTGGGCCTGGGCGTGGCTGACCATGCTCATGCCGTGGTTGAAATCGCTGGCGTTAAAGATGACTTGCATGTGTTCCTCCTTGTGCCGCCAGGAAATGGACAGCGGCAGTAGTAAATAAAATGTAGTAGCAGTAGTAGGGGCTGTGGACGGCGTGGAAAAGGCGGCTTTGCCAGTTCCCAGGCGGGAAAATTGTGCTTAAGACCCGTGGAAAAAAGAGGGCCCGGCTGTGGATGGCTGTGGACAGAAGCGGGGGCGTGGGCCCTGATTGAAAGCCCGCGGCCCAGGACAGCCTGTCCTGGGACTGACGGGCAAGGGAGGTACGCATCAGTTCCCCTGCTGTTCGTTGAAAAGGGCTTTTGAAAAAATGACCGCTTTCCACAGCGTTAACAGATTGTGGAGAAATTATACCCGGCCGGGGAAGGCGTCCCGCATAGCAAAAGGCCGTTCTGTCCCCAAACTGTAAACAGCCTTGTCCACCTTTTACCCTAAATCCGGGACGCGGCGCCCTCATCTAAAAGCAGGGTGACCTGGTGATGGAAGTTCAGGATGGAGGCGGGCAGCCTGGGGGTGACCGGGCCTTTGACCATGCTGCGCACGGCGTCCGCCTTTTCCTTGCCCTGGGCCACAAGCATGATGCTCCGGGCGGACATGATGGTGCCGATGCCCATGGAGATCGCCTGGCGGGGCATGTCCCGCTCGGACTGGAAAAAGCGCTTGTTGGCCTGGATGGTGCTCTGGGTGAGGTGAACCACCTGGGTGCCGAAGCCAAAGTTGTCCGCCGGCTCGTTAAAGCCGATATGCCCGTTGTGGCCGATGCCCAGCAGCTGAAGGTCCAGGCCTCCGGCGCGCTGGATGGCCGCGTCAAAGCGGCGGCACTCCCGGTTTAAGTCCGTAGCGTTGCCGTTTGGCAGGTGGGAGGCCTTGAAGTTCACGTGGTCAAACAGCTGCACCTGCATGAAGGCGTGGTAGCTGCAGGGGTGGGAGATGGGCAGGTTCACATATTCATCCAGATTAAAGGTGGTAGCCTTGGAAAAATCCACTGCCTTTTCCTGATAGAGCCGGATTAACTCCTGATAGGTGGCGATGGGGCTTGAACCGGTGGCCAGGCCCAGCACGCTTTGGGGCTTGCGGATTACCTGGGCGGACAGAATGAGGGCAGCCGCCTGAGCCAGCGCCTTGGCGTTAGGGTAAACCTGGATGATCATAGAAAGCCTCCCGTCATTTTGTCTGATTATAACACATTCAGGGCGGGATGCACCCGTCTTTTCGCCCTTTTTAAAGGGTCATGGCTTTTGGGCTTGTGAGGGTCTTTTCAAGGGGAAAGCTCAGGGCGGGCAGCAGCAGGGCCAGGAGGGCGCAGAGGATCATGGTGACGGAAGGGTTGGCCACCCATTTGCCAATCAGCATGGGAAAGAGGGAGTTGGCCGCGGTGGTGAAGATCATCATCACCGCAAACACCGCCCCGGAGCGGGCGGGCAGAGCCCGGCCGGCCAGCACAAAGAGCATGGGCCACACCGCCCCGCAGCCCGCGCCATAGAAAAAGGCGCCCACCAGCCTGAGGCCCGGGCTTGGGGCCAAAAGGCTGATCAAAGCGCCCAGGGGCATCATCAGGGTCAGGTAACGCAGGCTGATAATTTCCTTTCCGTCCATGCGGGTGCCCACCAGGCGCAGGAGGATCATGGAAAACCAGAACAGGGAGACGGAAAGGTCCGCCAGCCGGCTGCCCTCCCCGTGCAGCTGGAAGAGCTGCTTAAGGTAGACGATGCCCACGGATTCACAGCCTAGATAGACAAACACCATCAGGCTGCACAAAAGCACCGTGCGGCTTTTAAGGACAGAGAACATGTTCAGCCGGGTTTTGTCCGCTTTGCCCGCCCCCATGTCCCCGCCGGCTGATAAGATGGCAAGCCCGGAGAGAAAGACCAGCCCCGCGCAGATCAACAAAAGCCCCCCGTAGGGCCGCCCGCCGGTGAGGTAGCCCACCACCGCCAGGGGGGAGAGCACGGCCCCCAGGCCAAAGCACACCTGGGACCAGTTCATCCACCGGGTGGCCTGCTGTGGGTTTTCATCCGTCAGAAGGGCGCTGGAGATGGCCTCGCCGGGGCTAAAGCCCATTCCGGTTATAAAAAGCCCCGCCAGCACCGCCACAAGGGAGGTGGCAAAATAGGTGGCAAGCAGCCCTGCCACCATCAAAGCGCAGCTGAACAGCACGATGCGCCGCTTGCCGATGCTGTCCGCCAGGGAGCCGGAGAGCAGCACGCTGACCAGCATGCCCAGGGCATGGGCTGAGATAAACAGCCCCGCGTCCGTGCTCGCCAGGGAGAACTGGGCGGCCAGCCGGTCGGACAGGGTGCTCAGCAGGCTGGCATAGACGCCCAGCCAGCCTATCAGCATGCACAATGAAAGGTTGCGCCACAGGGGGAGGGATTTTTTTGTCAATTTGCTGTCCTCACACTTATTCTTTGGTCACAGCTTAGATTATAGGAGGAAGGGCGGGGTTTGTCGATTGTTTTGAGGTTTTTCCTTGCCTTTGCGTGTTATAATCAGGCACATTAAGCTGGGGGAGGGACGGCATGGCGGGAAAACTGTGGGTGCGGCAGATCAGAAAGAACAAAATCGTGGCGGATGTGGTGACAGGCTGTGAGCGCAGCCGCTGGCAGGAGGCGCTGGCGGAATGCTGCCGGCAGCTGGACATCGGCGTGCCCATGGTGCTGACGCGCCATTTAAGCGACTGGGACAGCTTCTCCCAAACCCGTTTTTTGCCGGAGCATTTTCTGGAAGCAGTGCCCTTTGACCGCCTGGAGGCGGAGTATTTTGACCCGGATGCGCCTGCCAAAAAGCAGCCCCGGGAGGGGGTTTAAGGTGCATATCCCCGCTCAGGAGATCCACAGCCAGACGCTGTTATCCTTTGAGGAGAGCCTTTTGGCCAGGCCCTCAGGCTTTGATCCCGGGGCCTGGCTTTATCTGCCGCCCTACTACACGGAATACCGCTATGTGCTGGGCACAGCAGGGGAAAAGCCCCTGATCTGCGTGGGCCTTAACCCCTCCACCGCCCGCCCCGGGGCCCTGGACAACACCTTGAAAAGCGTCCAGAGGGTGGCGGGGCACAATGGATTTGACAGCTTTTTAATGATGAACCTTTACGCCCAAAGGGCCACCCGGCCCGGGGACATGGACCGGGAGCTCAGCGATTTTCTGCACCGGGAAAACCTCAAGGCCTTTCATTACCTGCTGGGCAAGACCGGCACGGTGTGGGCCGCCTGGGGCGCTGTGATGGAAACCCGGGGCTATCTTAAGGCCTGCATGGCGGATTTTGTCAAAGCGGGAACTCAAGCGGGGGCCCGGTGGTATACCGCGGGAAAACGCACGAAAAAAGGGCACCCCCATCACCCCCTTTACCTGCGCCGGGACAGCGCCCTGGAGCCCTTTGACATCGCGGCCTACCTGGCTGATCTGAAAGGATAAAAGATGGAAGATTTATTAGGCATCACGGACAGCCTGGCCCGGGCCCGGGCGCTGTATGAAGGCTATATGACCGATGAGGCGGGGCGCCTTTCCGGCAAGGGCCTTCAGCTGGAGGCCCTCACCACCTGGCACTTTCTGGATCAGGAGTTGGCGCCAGGCAGCCGGGTTATGGATCTGGGCTGCGGGGCGGGGGTCTACGCCCTGCCTTTGGCACAGCAGGGGCATGAGGTGCTGGCCGTTGACCTGGTGCCCCATCATATCCGGCAGCTGAAGAAAAAGGCAGGGCCTGGGATGCGCCTCATCGCCCGGTGTCAGGATGCCCAGAGCGCCCTTGATGAGGCGGCGGACGCCTCCTTTGACGCGGTTTTGTGCCTGGGGCCCATGTATCACCTGCGCACGGAGGCTGAGAGGATAAGGCTGCTGGCCGCCTGCCAAAGGGTGCTGAAGCCCCGGGGGCGGGTGTTTATTGCCTTTATCAACAACGACTGGGTGATCACCACCATGACCCTTCGCCATGGGAACGGGCGCTATATGACCGAGGGGGACTATGACAAACAGACTTTCCGGGCGGAGGACTTTCCCTTTGTGTTCCACACCTTAAGCCAGGCGGACCGGGAGGTGGGGCAGGCGGGGCTTCATATCCTGCGCCGGGTGAACAGCGACGGCCTAAGCGAGCTTCTGGAGGAAGCCTTCGAGGCCTTTACAGAGGAGGAGAAGGCCCAGTGGTTCCGCTTTCACCTGTATTTGTGCCAGCAGCCGGAGCACCTGGGGGCCTGCAACCACTGGCTGTTTGTGTGCGGGAAAGGGGTGCGGCCATGATCTGTGAGGAAAAGACATTCCCCTTAAAAGACGGGAGCCTTTGTGTGATCAAAAGCCCGGGGCCCAAGGACGCCGGCGCGATGCTCGCATACCTTAAGGACACCGCGGGGGAAACGGAATTCCTGGCCCGCTATCCGGACGAAGTTCTCATGAGCCTTCAGGAGGAGGCGGATTTCCTTAAAGAGATGCTGGACAGCCCGCGCAAGGGGATGATCGCCGCTTTTCTAAACGGCCAGGTTTTGGGCTGCGGCAGCGTGTTTCCGGTGGGAGAGCGCAGAAAGCAGCGCCACCGGGGCGTTTTTGGCATCGCCATCCGAAAGCCCTGGTGGCATCAGGGCTTGGGCGGCCTGTTAACCGGGGAATGCGTCCGGATGGCGCGGAAGATGGGCTATGAGCAGCTGGAGCTGGGGGCGCTGGCGGGAAACACCCGGGCCATCCGGCTGTATGAGCGCCAGGGCTTTGCGCTCTGGGGCCGGGTGAAAAACGGCTTTAAATTGAAGGACGGCAGCTATCAGGATGAATTGATGATGGGGCTGATGCTTAAGGAGGAAGAGATATGAAAATCCCGGTGGAAGAGAAACTGTCACGACTGATCGCCTTTCCCACCATCGCCAGCAGCGGGGATTTTCAGGCGGATCCCGCTGTTTTTGAGGGCTGTCGGGAGGCGATTCACACCCTGTATCCCCGGGTGGCGGGCGCCTGTCGCCGCCATATCACGAAAAGCGGCGGGCTGGTGTATCACTGGAGGGGGAAGGCCCAGGATAAGCCCTGGGTGATGATGGCCCATATCGATGTGGTGCCGGCAGGGGATGAGGGCTGGGAGCGGCCGCCCTTCTCCGGGGAAATTGAGGGGGGCCAGGTCCATGGCCGGGGCGCTGTGGACACCAAGGGCACCCTGGCGGCGATGCTTGAGGCGGCGGAAGGGCTGATCGAAGAGGGCTTTACGCCGGAGCAGGACATCTACTTCTGCTTCTCTGTGGATGAGGAGACCTATGGCCCCACCACCGGGCAGATCATCCAGTGGCTTCAGGAGCGGGACGCCCTGCCCTACGCGGTGCTGGACGAGGGGGGCCAGATGGAGCAGGGCCTGGCCCCGGGCAGCGGGGCTCTTTGCGCCCTGGTGGGCGTGGCGGAAAAGGGCATGGCCCAGGTGCAGCTCTCCGTGACCGGGCCGGGGGGCCACGCCTCCCGCCCGCCCCGGGAGAGCCAGGCGAACATCCTGGCCCGGGCCCTGGTGCGCCTGGAGAAAAACCCTTTCCCCATGGGCCTTGTAAGCCCGGTGAAGGAGGCCCTTGAGGGCCTAAGCCCTGACAGCGCCTGGCCTTATCGGCTGATCTACCGCTGCCCCAGGCTGTTTTTCCCGCTGATCAAGCGCTATGCCCGCCAAAAAGCGGGGGGAGCCGCCGCCCTTTTTCACACCACCACCGCCTTAACCCAGCTTAAGGGCAGCGGGGCCAGCAACGTGCTGCCCGCCACCGCCACAGCAGGCCTTAACTTAAGGCTTCTGCCGGGGGACAGCCAGGAGGAGGTGGTCAGGTACCTGCGCCGGGTGTTGGGGGATAAGCGGGTGCGGGTGGGCCTGGTCACGGGGAACGAGCCAAGCCCGGTGTCCCACATGGAGGGGCCCGCCTTTGAGCGGATCAAAGGGGCGGTCAAGAAGGTGTGGCCCCAGGCCCGCACCCTGCCCTCTTTGATGGTGGGGGCCACGGATGCCTATCACTACAGCGCCTTTTGCCCCCGGGTGTACCGCTTTTCCCCTTATCATATTCCCCCGGAGGTCGCGGCCAGCGTCCACGCGGCCAACGAGCGGCTGCCGGTTGAGGCGCTGAAGGAGGCGGTGGCCTTCTACCGGGCGATGATCACCGGCTGATCCTGATGCACAAAAAAGCGCCTTGCGGGGCGCTTTTTTGATGCCTTGCCGTGGCCTTACTCAGCTGGGCAGCGTGATGCCCGCCTCCTGGGCGGCTTCCATCAGGGTATCCAGGGCCTTGATGATCTGCTCCTCCTTATGGTCGCTTACCACGCAGAAGCGCAGGCGGGCCTTGCCCTTGGGCACCGCGGGGAAGACCGCGGGGGGGACGAAGACGCCCTTGTGGCGCAGGAGGTTGGAGAGCAGAAAGGCGTTTTCATCGCTGCCTACCAGGATGGGGATGATGGCGGTTTCCCCGGCCAGGCAGGTGTTGAGGCGGCGCTTGTGGGCCTCCCGGACGAAGGACTGGATGTTTTGATGCAGGGCCTCTATGATGGATTTGTCGCTTTGCAACAGCCGGATGCCCGCCAGGGTGCCCGCTGCCAGGGGCGGGGAGATGCCCACGGAGAAGACGAAGCCAGGGAGGCTGTAGCGCAGGTAGTTGATCAGGTTATGCGAGCCGGCCAGATAACCGCCGCAGGTGCCCAGGCCCTTGGAGAGGGTGCCCATGCGGATGTCGATGTCCCCGGGCGAAAGGTCAAAATAGTCGTCCACCCCGCCGCCGCTTTCCCCAATGACGCAGGCGGAATGGGCCTCGTCCACCAGGAGGAAGCAGCCGTATTTCTTTTTGAGCTGCACAAAGGCGGGGACGTTGGCGATGTCGCCGTCCATGGAATAGACGCCCTCGATGATGATGAGGACTTTTTCAAAATTGTGCCGCTGGGTTTTAAGGATGGACTCCAGCGCCGCCGGGTCATCATGGGGGAAGGGCTTGACCGTGGCTTCGCTCAGCCGGCAGCCCTGGTCGATGGAGTTGTGCGCCAGGGCATCATAGAGAATCAGGTCGTTCTTGCCGCAGAAGTTGCCCACGAAGGTGACGTTGGTGGCGTGGCCGCTCACCAGCACCAGGGCGTCCTCCGTGTGCTTCCAGCGGGCGATCTCGCTTTCCAGCTCCTGATAAAGGGTCTTTTCCCCCGCCAGCAGACGGGAGCCGGAGGCGGAGGTGCCGTATTTGTCGATGGCCTCCTTGGCGGCCTCCTGCACCTCTTTGCGGCCGGACATGCCCACGTAGTTATAAGAGCCGAAGTTGAGGGTTTCCTTGCCGTCCATCAGGGAGACGTCTTTAAGGGCGCTGTCATGGCAGATGAAATAAGGGTTCTCCTGGCCCGCGCCCATCAGGGCCTGCTCCCTTTGGGCAAAGGCCATAAACTCCGGGCTGTCCTCAAAGCGGGTGATGGGGCTGATCTCCCCCTTGGGGGTTTCCAGGGTCTTGCGGCCCTCGCCCTTGATGTGGGAGAGCAGGATGTCCGTCAGGGCGTTGACCGAGGTGCACAGGGCATATTCCTCCACCGGAATCAGCACGGAGAACAGCTCCTCCACCTTTAAGGAGACGCCCAGCACCTGGAGGCTGTCGCCGCCCAGGTCGTTGATGAAGTGGGCCTCGTCGGTCACCTGCTCCAGGGAGAGCTCCAGGGTCTCCGCAAACAGGCGGCGCACCTTGGACTTGATCTCCTCGCGGCCCAGATCCTGGGGCACCGCCTCCTCGTTGACGATGGGCTGGGATTCCCCGATGGGCTGGGTGCCGGACTTCAGGTCCAGATCCCGGTAGGGGATGCGGCGGTTTTCGATGGAATCCTTAAGCGCCAGGCGTTTGACCTTGATGCCGCTGGCGGTCTGGAAGCGCTCCGGCGTGGCCAGCACCCGGGTGATCTTTTTCATCACCGGCAGCCGCCCGTTGATCTGGGCCACCTGGCGCATCAGCTGGGTGAGGAAGGCGTCGTCCCGGTAGCGGTCGCCCACGTTTAGCACCAGGGTGATATCCTCATATTCAGGGCTTATTTTGCGCCGGCGCTTGATGCGGTTCACCCGGCTGGCGCCGGTGTTGCGCACGCCCAGCACGCTGTACTGCTCCACCCCCTCCAGGTTTCCGAAAAAGTCCTCTAATTCGTCCGGGTAGATGTTCTCGCCGGATTCGTTGATGATCACGTCCTTGCTGCGGCCCTCCACATACATGCGCATGCCCTTTTCCAGGCGCACGATGTCCCCGGTGCGAAACCAGCCGAAGGCGTCGGTATCCGGTGCGGTGACTTCCCCGCCCTTCAGCCGCCCGGTGTGCACGCTGCGGCCGCGGATGAGCATCTCCCCGGTGTTGGCGCGCTTGCCGTCGGACTCCACCTTGTATTCCACGCTGGAGAAGGGGCGGCCCACGGAGCCGGAGGTGCGGGTGTGCAGGTTCATGCGGGTTTCCACGCTGGTGATGGCGGTTTCCGTCATGCCAAAGCCGGAGATGGTGTAGTAGCCAAGGGCCGCGATGTTGCGCATGTGCTCCCGGGGGGTGTGGCTGCCGCCTAAAATCACGCAGTTCACATCCGGGCCCAGCAACTGGGACACCACGGACTTGAACAGCACCTTGCGGGCAAAATCCATGCCAAAGCGGGGCACCACGTTCTGAAGGCCCAGGCTTAAGGCCTTCATGGCTTTGAAGGCCGCGCGCTTGACGGGCTTTTCCTTGGCCACCTTTTTGTTCAGCCCCACGGAGAGGGAGTTGGCAAGCAGAGGCACCGCGCACAGGAAGTTCACCTTAAAACGGCGCATGGCGCCCAGGATGGTCTCCGGCGCCCGGTCCTTGATGAAGACGGTTTCATAGCCGATGAAGTTGCACCACATCACGCAGACCATAAAGCCAAAGACATGATGGAAGGGCAAAAAGGCCAGGTTCCGTTGCATGTGGTTATTGACGATGCGGGGGTTGGCCTTGTGCAAAAGGTCGGAGTTTAGCACCTGCTCGCACAGCGCCGTCTGGTCATAGACATAGACGCGGCTGGTCTGGGTGGTGCCGGAGGTGCACAGCCCCACCATGCTGCCCCAGGGGCCGTCCGGGCTTTTTTCCGCCTCGGGGGCGGAAAAAAGATCCTCCGCCAGGATCTGCACCGTGCCCTCGGGCAGCTGGCGGCGGCTTTTGGTGACGATGCCCACCGCCCCGCCTTCCTTCAGCATGAAGGCGGTCATCTCGTCGCCAAGGTTGGCGTCAATCAGCAGGGCATTGTAGCCCGCCTGCATCAGCCCCCAGAACACCGCGTACCATTCCTTGCAGGTGTCCAGCTGGATCGCCACAAAGCGGCCCTGTTTCTCCGCCCCCAGGGCGCCGGAGAAATGGGCGGCAAAGGCCCTCACCCAGGCGTCATATTGGGCGAAGGTGAGGGATTTTTCCGAGTCGCCCTCCAGGTAGTGGGCGGCGACGCGGCCAGGGTTTTCGTTGGTGAGGGCGTAGATTTTCCGGAGCGTCATGTCCTGACGCAGGGCTTCACAGCGGGCGGTGATATCGGTGAACAGCTCCATTGCGGTCCTCCTGAAATAAATTGGCCGTCAGACCTTGTAATAGCGTGAGATCAGATATAGAAACAACCGGTTGGGCAGAATATCGTGCAGGACAACAGCGGCGTGCTGGCTTAAGGGCGCCACCCTGAGCCGCATGGGAAGGCGCCTGCGATGAAGGGCCCGGGCCACCTTGCGCCCTAAGGCTAAAGGGTCAAGGCCCCCCGCCTCGTCCCGGGCGATGACGCTTCTGACCCGCGCCAAACTGCCCTGATAGCGCTGGGGCACCACCAGGGCCTGGCCCCGGTATTTCTGAGCGCCGCTCCGATGATCCCCCGGCTCCACCAGCATCACCTGGATGCCGTGAGCCTGGTTTTCCATGCGCAGGCACTCGCTGAAGCCCTCCAGGGCGTGCTTGGCCGCCACATAGGCCCCCTGATAGGGGGTGGGCAAAAGGCCGTTGATGGAGGAGAAGACCGCGATCTTGCCCCCGCCCTTTTCCGTCATCAGGGGAAGGGCCAGGCGCACCAGGCGCAGGCTGCCCATCAGGCAGACATCAAGCACCGCCTGAAGCTCCTCATCCTGAAGGGTGCCGGCAGGGCCCAGGGTGAGGATGCCCGCTGCCAGCACCAGGGCATCCGGCGGGCCATAGGCGGCAAGGGCGGCCTTGGCGAAGGCCTCCACGCTCTGAGGAGACGTGACATCAAGGGGCAGGCGCAGCTGCGCGCCCTGCTCCTGTGCCATGCCCTTAAAGCTGCGGGCGCCTGAAACTACCTGCCATCCGGCCTCAAAAAGGGCGGTGGCTGTGGCCAGCCCCAGGCCGCTGGAAGCGCCGGTGACCCAGGCGGTTGGCCTGGCGTGGGTGTGTGACATTCATCCTCCGGGCGCAAAAGCGCCATGGCTAAGCCATTCCCTTTCCCTTAAAGGGAAAGTATGAACAGTTTAATCCATTTTGTCCAAATGCACAAGTCAGATGCATAGGGGAGCGAAAGGGCGCGATAAAAGCTTTGCCGCCCTTCGCGAAACAAATTGTTGACATATGACAAAAACATGTTATCATAAGAAAAGAATCTGACATATGTCAGAATAGCTATCGGAGAGCCGGATAAAAAAGCCGGCAGACAGAGAAAAGGAGGACAGCATGCCAGGATTTGACGGTACAGGACCCGCAGGCGCGGGCAACATGACAGGCAGAGGCTTTGGCCCCTGCGGCGGCGCCGGAATGGGCGGACGCGGGATGAGCGCGGGCCGGGGACGGCGCTGCGCCTGGGCTTTTGAAAAGGAGCCCGAGGGCCAAAAGGAAGCCCTCATGGCGCAGAAAAAAGCGCTTGCCGCCCGTCTGGAGGCGATTGACAAGCAGCTGGAAACCCTGTAAAAAGGGAACAGGACCGCTTCCGGGGCCTGAAAGGCTCCGGAAGCCTTAAAAGACAAACGAGGTGAGAGGATGGCAAGACCCATGAAGGGCCGCAGCGTGTGCTGCCTGCCCCGCCACGCCCGCTTTGGGCCCCTGGGGCGGGGCACAGGGAACTTTGAGGAGATAAAGATGACGGTGGACGAATATGAGACCATCCGTCTGATCGACCATGAGGGTTTCACCCAGGAGGAATGCGCCCAGCAGATGAACGTGGCCCGCACCACGGTGCAGGGCATCTATGACCGGGCGCGCAGGAAGCTGGCGCTTTTGCTGGTGGAGGGCCTGCCCCTGTCCATTGAAGGCGGCGCCTATACGCTGTATGGCGAAAGCGGCGGGGGCTGCGGCCGGGGCGCCTGCGGCCGCCACCGGCGGGGCCGGGGCAGAACGCAGGGCCCTGATCAGGCGGAGAACGGCTGACAAAGCGCCCCGGGGCCCAGCCTTTTATAGCGCGGAGACAAAGTAAAACAGGCTGATCACCGCAAGCCCGATGGCAAGCCCTGAGAGATAGGGCTTTTTCTTAAAGACCAGGTAGGCGATCCACTCCCTGATAAAGGCGTTGACGGAGAAGTACAGCCTGGTTTTAGCGCCCCTGCCCTCACAGGCAAAGCCCAGGCTGCGGGCTAAAAGCAGCGCCCTGAGAATGTGATAGCGGCTGGACACCACCAGGATATTCCCCTCTTTTTCACAGGCGTCGATGATCTTTTTTGAATACATCAGGTTTTCCCGGGTGGAGGCGGACTGGTCCTCCACCAGGATGCTTTCGGCCCTGACCCCCTGGCTTAAGGCATAGTTCTTCATGGCCAGCCCCTCGGGGATCTGTTCATCCGCCCCCTGGCCGCCGGACAGGAGCAGAAGGCTTCCCTTGTTCTCCCTGTGGGCCGCGATGCCCTGGTTTACCCGGGCCGCCAGAAGTGGGGGAACCTTATGGCCCTCCTTTAAGCCGCTGCCCAGAACAAGAATATATTGGTAATGCTTCCCCGGCGCTTTGATCAGGTTGAGCAGGTTGGTGATGGCATACAGGACAAAGGCGGACAGGGCAAACAAAAAGCAGAAAGACAAACAGGCATAGACGAAAGAATAAAGGGGATTATCAAAGGCGTTTTCCAGCAAAGGCCAGATGATCAGGTAGGCCAGATACGCGATGCCAAAGCCCAGGGAGAGAATATGGGACAGGCCGCCCCCCTCTTTTCTGATCAGCTGAAGGCCTGTTGTGATCAGGCCTGTCACCATCACCAAAGGGAAGAGCAGCAGCAAGACCGCAAAGATGATCCCCAGGATGATCAGTCCCCGGGTGAAGAGGGATTCCGGAATGTTGATGGCGATAAGCGCCAAAAGAACGGCCAGGCCAAGCAAGGCGGACAGGAAGGAGACGCCCAGCCACAGCGTCCGCCGCTCTTTTTTGTACTGGCAGGCAAACCAGGCGAGGCTCAGGCCGATGAACAGAAAACCCAGCAGATAGATCAGCATCTTCCCTCCGGATACAGGGCGCAGAATGTTTCACGTGAAACAGGGGCCCTGGATGCAGGTATTATCAGGGAAAAAGCCGCCGGTGTCCAGAAATCCGGACAAAGCGGGAAAGCAAAAAGGAGCCATTGGCCCCTTTTTTCAGCGCGGGCGCAGCCTTAAAGCGCCTTGGTGAAGCGGATCAGACGCCGGACCGGAACCGGCGCGTCCAGCTTCAGCCCCTGATAAAGTTTTGCGGGTCTGGGGGCTTTTTCAAAAGCCCCCAGCGTCCCCCGCTCCCCTTCATCGTCCTTAGCTTTCCTTAAACTGGCTTTCGTACAGGGCCTTGTAGCGGCCGCCTTTTTGCATCAGGTCCTCATGGCTGCCCATCTCCGCGATGTTACCGTCGTGCATCACCAGGATCAGGTCCGCCCCCTTGGTGGTGGAGAGGCGGTGGGCGATGACAAAGCTGGTGCGGCCTTCCAGCAGGAAGTTCATGGCGTCCTGGATGCGCTTTTCCGTGAGGGTGTCCACGTTGGAGGTGGCCTCGTCCAGGATTAAAAGGGGCTTGTCCGCCAGCACCGCCCGGGCGATGGTGAGCAGCTGCTTTTGCCCGGCGGAGATGTTGTCCGCCTCCTCGTTGATCTCCATGTCATAGCCGCCGGGCAGCGCCCGGATGAAGTGATCCGCGTGGGCGTGGCGGGCGGCCTGGACGACCTCCTCATCGCTGGCCTGGGGCCGGCCGTAGCGGATGTTCTCCATGACGGTGCCGGAAAACAGCCAGGTGTCCTGCAGCACCATGCCAAAGGGCTTGCGGGCCTCCTTGCGGGAGTATTCCCGCAGATCCTGCCCGTCCAGGGTGATGCGGCCGCCCTGGGGGTCGTAGAAGCGCATCAGCAGCTTGACCAGGGTGGTCTTGCCGGAACCGGTCTCCCCCACGATGGCGCAGGTCTGGCCCGGCAGGACGCAGACGGAGAAGCCCTTGATGACGGGGCTGTCCGGGTCATAGCCAAACACGATGTCCTCAAAGCAGACGCGGCCTTTGATATCGCCCATCACGGGGCTGTTTTCAGGCTCGATCTCCTCCTCTTCTGAGAGGAAGGCGAATACCCGCTCCGCGGCGGCGGCCATGGTCTGCAGCTGGCCCACCACCTGGGCCATCTGGGCCAGGGGCTGGGTGAAATTGCGCACATACTGGATAAAGGCCAGGATATCGCCCACCGCGATCCGGCCGGCCGCCGCCTGGGCCGCGCCCAGCACCACCACCAGCAGATAGGCCAGGTTGCTGAACACCTGCATGATGGGCTGCATGAGGCCGGAGAGGAACTGGCTGCGCCAGTTGCTGTCAAAAAGCTTTTGGTTCTTTTCTTCAAAGGTCTGGGCGGCGTGGCCCTCCTGGCGGAAGGCCTGCACCACGTCCTGCCCGGCGTAGGATTCCTCCACCAGGCCGGAGATATCCCCCAGGGTTTCCTGCTGCGCGCGGAAGTACTTCTGGGATTTGCGGAAGATGATGCTGACAATCAGCGAGGACAGGGGCACCACTAGCACCACCAGCAGGGTGAGCAGCGGGCTGATGGTGAGCATCATCACGGCCACGCCGATAACGGTGGCGATGCCGGAGATAACCTCGGTGAAGACGGCGTTGATGTTCTGAACCACGGAGTCCACGTCGTTGGTCACTCGGGAGAGCACGTCCCCCACGGTGGTTTTCTCGTAATAGGCCAGGGGCACCCGGTGGATTTTGGCGCCGATGTCCTGGCGCATCTTGCGGCCCAGCTCGTTTGAGACATCCGCGCCCAGGCGGAACATGAAGTGGGAGAGCAGCGAGCTGATCACATAAAGGCCCACCAGGGTTAAAAGCACCTGGCCGATGGCGGCAAAATCGATGCCGCCGGTGCCCTGCACCTTGCGGAGGACGCCGTTAAAGATCTCGGTGGTGGCGTTGCCCAGCACCTTGGGGCCAAAGATGGCGATGGCGGCGCTGAGGGCAGAGAGCAGGGCGGCGATGCGCAGCCGCCATTTCCAGGGGGAAAGGGCAAGGAGCAGTCTTTTGACGCTGCCCTTAAAGTCCTTGGGCTTTTCCACGGCGCTCATGCCGCCGCGGCCGCCGCCACCACCACCGGGATGACGGTTTCCCTGACGCTTTTCAGACATGGCGGGCACCCCCCTTCTGGGCCAGGTCCGCTTCGGACAGCTGGCTTAGCGCGATGTCCTGATAGGGTTTGCAGCTGGCCATTAATTCCTCATGGCTGCCTTCGCCCACCAGGCGGCCCTCGTCCATCACCAGAATCCGGTCCGCGTGCATCACGGTGGCGATGCGCTGGGCCACGATGAGCACCGTGGTGTCCGGAAAGTGGCTTTTTAAGGCGCGGCGTACCGCCAGGTCCGTGCGGTAGTCCAGCGCTGAGAAGGAGTCGTCAAACAGCAGGACTTTGGGCTTGACGGCCAGGGCCCTGGCGATGGAGAGGCGCTGCTTCTGCCCGCCGGAGACGTTGCTGCCCCCCTGGGCGATGTCGCTGTCAAAGCCCTGGGCTTTTTCCAGGATGAAGGCCTCCGCCTGGGAAAGCCTGGCGGCTTCCTCCACCCGGGACTCGGGCATGTCCGCATCCCCGTAGGCGATGTTGGAGCGGATGGTGCCGGAGAAGAGGGAGGACTGCTGGGGCACATAGCCGATCTGCCCCCGCAGGTCATGAAGGCTTAGCTGCCGGATATCCACCCCGTCCAGGGTGATTTGGCCCCCGGTGGGGTCAAAAAAGCGGGGGATCAGCCGCAGCAGGGTGGACTTGCCGGTGCCGGTGGCGCCGATGACGGCGGCGGTTTCCCCGGAATGGATGGTGAAGCTGATGTCATTGAGCACCTTGTCGTCAGACCCGGGATAGCTGAAGGACACCTGATGAAAGACGATCTCCCCTTTAGCGGGCTTAGGCAGTGGCTGGGGGTTTTCCGGGTCTTTCACGGTGGTCTTTGTGGCCAGCACCTCGCTGACCCGCTGGGCCGCCACCTCCGACCGGGGCAGCATAACGGTGGACATCATGGTGATCATCATGAAGGACATGATAATCAGCATCGCGTAGGAGATGAAGGCGATCATGTCGCCCACCTGCATGCGACCCATGTCAATGCCCTGGGCGCCAAACCACACGATCATGATGGACACCCCATTCATCACCAGCATCATCAGGGGCATCACATAGCTAAAGGCCCGGTTGATGAAGCGGTAAACGCCAAAGAGGTCGTCGCTGGCCTGGTTAAAGCGGGCCACCTCGTGCTCCTGGCGGGAAAAAGCGCGGATGACGGGCACCCCGGTGAGGTTCTCCCGGGTCACCTGGTTCATCCGGTCGATCAGCTTTTGAAGCAGCTTGAACTTGGGCGTCACCATCGCGGCGGTGATGACGACCAGGGTGGCCATCACGCCGACTGCCACAAAGATGATCCAGCCCATGCCCGTGCGCACGCCGGCCACCTGCCAGATGCCGCCGATGGCCAGGATGGGCGCGTAGAGCATCATGCGCAGCATCATCACAGAGGTCTGCTGAATCTGGGTGATGTCGTTGGTGGAGCGGGTGATCAGGGAGGCGGTGGAGAACCGGTCGATCTCCGCCGCGGAATAAGACAGCACCTGGTTAAACACCTTGCTTCTCAGGCCCCGCCCGATGCGGGCGGCAGCCCGGCTGGAGACGAAGTTGGCCCCTGTGGCCGCCAGGCCCAAAAGGGCGGTGATGCCAAGCATCATCAGCCCCTGACGCCAGAGAAACTGGCTGCGCACCGCGTCCAGGTCAACCCCCTGGGCGATGAAATCCTGGCGCACAAACTGGATGGCCATCTGTTGCATCACCTGGCCGCTCAGGTCCCCCTGGGCGGCCATCATCTCCTGGGCGCGGGCGCTGACCACGGCGCTGTCCACCAGGCCCTGGCGCATGGCGCCAAGGACGGCCCCCGCCTCCGGCGGCGCTTCATCCGAGGAGAGGATGTACAGCATCGCCATGGGCAGGGAAAGCGTCTCCTCAAGGGCGGACATATCCTGAGCGCTTATATCAGCCCTTAAGGCATAGGTATCCCCCTGGGGCTGATAGCTGGCCTCAAAGCGCGCCCGGCCGGATTCATCCAGCAGCATCAGCAGGTCAGAAACCGCCGCCTGGGACAGGGTATCCGCCGCCGGGGAGGCGATGCCCCCCTGCTGAACGCCCACGTCCACCAGCGCGGAGGTGAAGCCCGGCAAAGCCAGGGCGCACCAGGCCTGAATGGCCAGCAGCAGCGTAATCAGCAGCATGCTTCGCCATTCAGGCTTCAAAAAGCCAAATATCTTCAATCTCTTCTTCCTCTTCTACTCTCTGTTCTTATCTTTGTTTCACGTGAAACATCCGGCGGGGCCTTAGTCCGCCTGGCCCTCCGCCTGCTCCATAGGCCTAAGCTTAAGTTCCACCGCCTCAATGCGGGTGGCGTTGGAGCGCAGCACCTTCAGGGTGAAGCGCTCATCCTCCACCGTGGGGCATTCCCCGGGCTTGGGGATATAGCCCAGCCGCTCGATGATATAGCCGGCGATGGTGTCCGCCTCCTGGGAGACCAGGTCCAGGTCAAAGGCCCGGTTCAGGTCGCTTAAGGGCAGGGAGCCCATCAGCACGGCCTCCCGCTCGTTTACCATCACCAGGGGGTCCGCTACGTCATCGTCGTACTCATCCCGGATGTCCCCCACGATTTCCTCAATCAAATCCTCCATGGTGACGATGCCGGCCACGCCGCCAAACTCGTCCACCAGCACCGCCAGATGCTGTTTGGACTGCTGGAACTTGACCAAAAGCTCGTCGGTGTACATGGTATCCGGCACAAACAGCGCGGCCCTGGCGATGTCTCTAAGGCTCAGGCTGCCCTCGTTTAAGGCGCCCAGGTTCAGCAGCACGTCCTTTAGGTGGATGATACCCACGATGTGGTCCTTGTCCTCCTCATACAGGGGGATGCGGGAATGCAGCTGGCTTAGGATCAGATCCATGTTTTTCTCATAGGGGTCGTCAATGTCCAGCATGTGGGTGTCCACCCGGGGCACCATGATCTCCCGCACCAGCCGGGTATCCAGGGAGAGCACGCCCCGCATCATGTTGAACTCCTCCATGTCAATGGCGCCGTCATTGTGGCTGGAGTTGAGCAGCGCCTTCATCTCCTGGCGGGTGAGGCGCTCCTCCTTCTTGGTAAAGTCAATGGGGGTGATGCGCTTAAGAAGGCCCGTTGAGACGTTCAAAAGCCAGATAAAGGGCCGGAACGCCCCGCGTATCCCCAGGATGACCCCGGCGGAGCGCAAGGCATAGGCCTCCGGCACCTGTATGGCCAGCTGCTTGGGATAAAGCTCCCCCAATACCAGGGAGACATAGGCCACCAGGATGGTGACGATGATGGTGGCTACCGTCTGGGCGCCGGGCAGCCCGCCCAGCACCGGGGCCAGGAGCCCCACAAAGGACTGGGAGGCCGAGGCGGAGTTGAAAAAGCCCGCCAGGGTGATGCCCACCTGAATGGCGGACAGGAAGGAGTCCGGATCATGAAGCAATCGCTGCACCTTCAGGGCGCGTTTGTCCCCCTGGTCGGCCAGGTCCTTGATTTTTGCTGGATTGAGAGAAACAAAAGCCATCTCCGCCCCCGCGAGGAAGGCGTTAATGAGGGTGAGCACCAGGATTAAAATGAGCGAACTGAGAATCGATGAACCACCAGGGTCGTCCATGCCGGAAACCACACTCCTTCAAGCAAGATAAGCGAATTATACAAGGTGTTGGCCCGCAATGCAAACACCGGGATTTTACAGCCCCAGACGGGCAGGATTCAGCACCTGTAAGGGAAAGCGCCCGGTGACCGGGTTTTTCTCCTGATAATCGCAGAAAACCACCCGGTCCTGCCCCTTTAGAAAGCCCATGGCCCGGGTGACGCCGGGGCTTCGGGGAAAGCGGGCAGCCAGAACGCGCTTTATCTCAAAATAGCGGGGATCAGGGGCCTTCAGGCAGGCGGGCAGCACGCTTGAGGGCACGGAGGACAGCCGGTCAAGGAGCATCAGGTCCCTGAGAGCGTCCCCTTTGCCGGGCAATAAAGCGGTGAAGTGGCTAAGCGTAAGCGCGGTCAGCTGGTCCAGGGAGAGGGCCTTGCCGCCGGCCTCCTTTTCCGTGATCACCCGGCCCAGGCGCTTAAACAGCTCAAAGGGCGAAAGGCCCTGCCCCCGGATAAGCCAGGTGAGGGTGCGGGCAAAGCGCCCGCTGTTGTGCAGCTTGTCAAGCGCCCTTTCCGCCAGGCGCAGGGTATTCAGGTCGCTTTCAGAAAGCCAGGGGGTGCTGAGCACCGTGTAGGGCGCCTCTGGCTCAAAGGTCAGGGGGTAGTTTTCCGGCTCCTCCCGCATGGCGCTGCCGGGAATCACCTTCAGGAATCCCAGCTGCAGCGCGTGGGGCTTGAGCAAAAAGGCTTCATCAAAGCCCCGGGCAAAGGAGGAAAGGCCCTCCCCCGGCAGCCCGGCGATCAGGTCCAGGTGCACATGGGCCCGGCCGGTGGCGATCAGGGCGCGCACGTTTTTGCTAAGCTTTTCCATGTCCGTTTTTCGGCGCACCCTGAGAAGGGTGGCCTCGTCCATGGACTGAAGGCCGATCTCAAACTGAAAAAGCCCTGGGGGCGCGGAGGCGATGAGCGCCAGGGTGGAAGCGGCCAGGATATCCCCCGCGATCTCAAAGTGAAAGGTGATCCCGGGGGGATAAGCTGCGGACTTGTTAATCAGATAGCCGAGGATGGCGTCCGCCCGGTTCCGGTTGACGTTAAAGGTGCGGTCCACAAACTTGATGGTGCGGGCGCCGGAATGGGCCAGGGCGTCCAGCTCCGAAAACACCCGCTCCAGGGGCGCCCGCTGGGGCCTTAGGCCCTCCCGGCCGGACAGGCAGAAGGCGCAGGCGAAGGGACAGCCCCGGCTGGCCTCGATATAGGCGATGCGCCCGGCCAATTGGCTGAAGTAGGCCGGGGTGTAGGGCGAGGGGGGCATCTGAGCGTGCGCATGGGGCGGGCTTAGCCGGAAGCCTTCCGCCTGTTTTTGCCGCCAGCACAGGCCGGGCACCGCTTCAAGGCTGCCCTCTCCCGCCAGGGCATCCAAAAGCAGGGCGAAGGGGCGCTCCCCCTCCCCTGAAATCAGGAAATCCGCCCCCGGCAAGGCGGAAAGTGCCTCCTCGGGGCAGAAGGTCACCTCCGGCCCGCCCAGCACAAACACGCAGTCCGGCAGAGCAGCCCTTAAAAGGGGCAGCAGCTTTTTGATGGCCTTGATGTTCCAGATATAGCAGCAAAACCCCAGCACCTGGGGGGCGGCTGCTGTCACCCGGTCCGCCACCGTGTGCAGGGACTCGTTGACGGTGCCCTCAAGCACACTGGCGGAATGGTTCAGGCGGCTAAAAGCAGGCACCCCGGCGCACAGGCACCAGGGGGCCAGGGAGGAATGAACGTACTGGGAATTAAGCGCCAGCACAGCCGCCCTAAGGGGCCTGCGCAAAGCCAGGGCGTCAGCAGTCAATCTTTTACCGGGCCCCCTTGTCATAGGGCACGCCGCTGGCCCGGGGCGCCTGGGAACGGCGGCTGGTGAAGGCCAGCACCACCAGGGTGGCGATGAAGGGAACCATCTTGTAAATGTCGCTGGGGATGCCCAGATCCTTTAAGAAGGGGATGCCGGAATAGGAGGAGGCCACGGTTTTCATCAGGCCAAAGAAGAAGGCCGCCACAAAGATGCGCAGGGGCCTCCACTGGCCGAAAATCAGCACCGCCAGCGCCAGAAAGCCGTAGCCGGACACCGTGGCGTTGAAGTTGGTGGAGGTGGGGATCACATACACCAGGCCGCCCAGGCCCGCTAAAGCGCCTGAGATCAGCACCCCCGCGTAGCGGATTTTATAGACGTTGATGCCCACGCTGTCCGCCGCCTGGGGATGTTCCCCGCAGGCGCGCAGCCGCAGGCCAAAGCGGGTCTTATACAGCACAAAGGCGGAAACCGCCAGGATGATCAGCCCCAAATAGGTGGTGATGTAGCTGTTTTGAAAAAACAGCGGGCCCAGCACCGGGATATCCCCCAGCAGGGGAACCTTGATGATGCGGAAGGTGTTGTTGAACTGAATCTGCTGCACCCCGTTTGGCAGCGTGGTGCGGGCCAAAAAGATGGCGGCGGCGGGGGCGATCATATTCAGCGCCGTGCCGGAGATGGTCTGGTCGCTTTTGAGCGAGATGGCCGCATAGGCGTGCAGAAGGGAGAACAGCATCCCGGAGCCCGCCGCCACAAGGATGGCCAGCAGCAAAAGCCCCTGCCCGCTCATGTGATCCTGCACCTGATTGATGAAATAGATGCTGCAGAAGGCCCCCGCCACCATGATGCCCTCCAGGGCGATGTTCACCACGCCGGAGCGTTCGGAGAACATCCCCCCCAGCGCCACGATGAGCAGCGGGATGGAGAAAAACATCATCTGCTGAACAAAGAAATAGAGGATATCCATGCTATGCCTTCGCCTCCTCTTGCGGGGTCTGGCCCGTGTTTTGCGCCAGGGTGGCCCGTTTCCCGCGGCGCTGGGAGAAGAAGTCCCGCACCAAAAGCGAAAACGCGCTGAAATAGATGATCAGGCCCACGATGACGTCGATGATCTCTTTCATGTACCTAAGCGACTGGAGATGGCGCCCCCCCTCGGTGATGTGGGCGATAAACAGCCCTGTGAACACGATGCCGATGGGGTTTGACAGGCCCAGAAGCGCCACCGCGATGCCGTTAAAGCCCTGGGCCGCCAGCACCTCCTCCACATGGATGTGCATGCCGCTGGCCGGGGCCAGGTACATCAGCGCCCCCGCCACCCCGGAGAGCCCCCCGGCGATGGCCATGGCGGAGACGATGGCCTTTTTTTCGCTGATGCCCGCATAGCGGCTGGCGAAGGGGTTGTAGCCGCAGGCCCTCAGCTCGTAGCCGAATGTGGTGCGGGTGAGGATGATGTAGATCAGGATGGCAAAACCCACCGCGATTAAAAAGCCCGCGTTGACGCTGGAGACATCCTTAAGCCGGCCCTTCATGATATAGAACAGCTCGTCCAGGCCGCCCTTGGGGATGACCGCGCTTGCGGCCACGTTGACCGTCTGGTTTTTCAAAGGGTCATAGAGGTGGCTGTTTTTGACGGTGAAGTTGATCAGGTACATGCCGATGTAGTTGAGCATGATGGAGGTGATGACCTCGTTGACATTCAAGAGGGCTTTAAACAGCCCCACAATGGTGCCCCAGGCCATGCCGGCCAGCATGCCCATGATCAGCGCCACAATCCAGTGCAAAGCGCCGGGCAGGAAGGTCCAGGTGGCCCCCACATAGATGGAGACGAAGCCGCCCACCATCAGCTGCCCCGCGGCGCCGATGTTGAACATCCCGGTTTTAAAGGCGAAGCCCACTGAAAGCCCCGTCATGATGATGGGGGTGGCGTAATAGAGCACCTGCCCCATGCCCTTCATGCCGTTGTTCCAGCCGCCTTTTAGGATGGTGACCAGGCCCAAAAAAGCGTTCTGGGGGTTTGCGATCAGCAGAATCACCAAGCCGGCCAGAAGCCCCGCCAGGATGGCCAGCACGGAGGCGGAGGCGTTGGACAGCCCTTTTCTGATGCGGTTCATGCCATGGCCTCCTTCTTGCTGCCGGCCATGTACAGGCCCAGCTCCTGGGGGGTGGCGTCCTTGCCCTGAAGCTCGGCCACCAGGCTCCCCTCATAAATCACCAGAATCCGGTCCGCCAGCTGGAAGACCTCGTCCAGCTCCAGGGACACCAGCAGGATGGCCTTGCCCCGGTCCCGCTCCTTGACCAGCTGGTCGTGGATATAGAAGGTGGCCCCCACATCCAGGCCCCGGGTGGGCTGCACCGCCAGGAGCAGGTCCGGATCCGCGTGGATTTCCCGGGCGATGATGGCCTTTTGCTGGTTGCCGCCGGACATGCTGCGGGTGAGGGTATAAGCCCCCTGTCCTGAGCGGATGTCAAAGCGCTCAATCAGGCCGTTGGCCTGTTTGAGCACCTGATCAAAGCGGATGAAGCCGTGGCGCTGCATGGCGGGGGTGAAGTAGTTTTTCAGCGCCAAATTCTGCCCCAGATCGTAGTCCAGCACCAGGCCGTACTTGTGCCGGTCCTCCGGGATGTGGGCCAGCCCCGATTTGTTGCGCTGGCGGATGCTGCTGAGGGTGATCTCCTCCCCTTTCAGGAAAACCTGGCCGCTTTTAATGGGCATCAGGCCCGCAAGGGCGTAGATCAGCTCGCTTTGGCCGTTGCCGTCAATCCCCGCGACGCAGACGATCTCCCCTTTTCGCACCTGAAAGGAGACCCGGTTGACCGCCGGTTTGCCGTGGAGGCCGGAGACGATCAGGTCCTTTACCTCAAGCACCGCCGGGCCGGGCCGGGCCTCTGATTTTTCCACGCTGAAGTTCACCTTGCGGCCCACCATCATCTCGGCCATGGTTTCCACATCCGTGTCTTTGACATCCACCGTGCCCACCAGGGCGCCTTTTCTCAGCACCGTGCAGCGGTCAGCCACCGCCTTGATCTCGTTGAGCTTGTGGGTGATGAAGAGAATGCTTTTCCCCTCCTGGGCCAGGCCCTTCATGATGCCCATCAGCTCGTCCACCTCCTGGGGGGTGAGCACCGCGGTGGGCTCGTCAAAAATGAGGATGTCGTTGTCCCGGTAGAGCATCTTGAGAATCTCCGTGCGCTGCTGCATGCCCACGGTGACGTCCTCAATCCGGGCGTCCGGATCAATCGCCAGGCCGTACTGCCGGGACAGTCGCATCACCTTCTCCCGGGGCGCCTCCATCTGCAAAACCCCCCGGGCGGTGCTT
>ENA-UOUL01002110-UOUL01002110.1-bioreactor-metagenome-genome-assembly--contig:-NODE-2110-length-24495-cov-9.575887_pt1 | contig 24495 bp, 20 predicted proteins | sample MGYA00249838_ERZ747220 | MGnify/ENA primary metagenome ERZ747220 (study PRJEB28778, sample SAMN05720191) | bioreactor metagenome | isolation source: Anaerobic biogas reactor | place: USA:Washington...
AGCATGGTCGGCACGGTAACCTCGGAACGACAGCGCCTGAGCGCTGTGCTCGAGAACATGGGCGACGGCGTCGTGATCGTCGACGGCGCCGGCATCGTTCAGTTGGTGAACTCTGCCGCCGAGCGCATGCTGGGGATCAGCGGCGCGTCCGTCAACCGCAGCCTCGCGCAACTGACGCGCCACCACGAGGTCGTCTCATTGTGGCAGCGTTGTCGCGCCGACGGCCAAGAGCAGGCCGGCATCGTACAGGTCGACCGCCCGGGCACCGCGCTGCAAGTCATCGTTACGCCTATGGGCGACCAGGCATCGCCCAGCTATCTGCTGATGCTCCAGGATCTCACGCGCTTGCGCCAGCTCGAGACAATGCGGCGCGACCTGACCAGCAACATGTCGCACGAGCTGCGCACCCCGATCACCTCGCTCAAAGTGCTGGCCGAGACCTTACGCGACGGCGCCCTGGACGACCCGCCCGCCGCACGCCGCTTTGTGGAGCGCATCAACACAGAGGTCGACGCCATCGCCCAGATGGTGGACGAACTGCTCGAGCTGACGCGCATCGAGTCGGGCCAGGCGCCGGTGCAACTCGCGCCGGCCACAGTCGCCGAGATCGTGTTGCCCGTGATCGAGCGCCTGGGCGAGCAAGCCCAACGCGCAGGCCTCGAACTGCGCGCCGAGTTGCCGGAGGACCTGCCCCAGGTATTGGCCGACTTGCCGCGCATCCAACAGGCGCTGACCAACCTGGCGCACAATGCGGTCAAGTTCACGCCGCCCGGCGGCAGCGTGGTGGTGGCGGCCAAAGCCCAAGAGAACCAAGTGCTGTTCTCGGTGCGCGACACCGGCATCGGCATTCCTCCCGAAATGCTCACGCGCATCTTTGAGCGCTTCTACCGCGCCGATCGGGCGCGCACCGGCCAGGGTACCGGGTTGGGACTGGCCATCGCCAAGCACCTAGTGCAGGCGCACGGCGGTCACATCTGGGCGGCCAGCCGCGAGGGCGTCGGCAGCACCTTTTTCTTCACACTGCCGGTCGCTTGATGCACCCGGGCAGCCGAACCATAACCATTTGTTAACATCCCCTTAACATAGCGCCAAACTGCTGTTAAGCAGCGCATGGTATCCTCAGGCGGATCGATAAAAGCGAGACATAGGAGAGAGAGAACCATGCGCAAGAACCTGTTGTTTGGTCTGGTCGTGTTGCTGCTCGTGGCGGCCTGCAGCCCAGCCACGCCCACCGTCGCCGTTCCCACGGCCATCCCAACGCCTGTCGCGCCGGCCCAGCCTACAGTGCAGCCTACGGCACAGCCCACCGCTGCCGTGGCGACCGACGGCGTGCAACTGCCGGAAGTTAACCCGCTCGAGGTCACTGGTCCGATCGTCACGGCCGGCAGCTCGACCGTCTATCCACTGTCCGAAGCGATCGCCGAAAAGTTCCGCGATGAGGGCTATGCCGGCAACCTGACCATAGACAGCATCGGCAGCGGCGCCGGCTTCGAGCGCTTCTGCCAGGCGGGCGAGACCGACATCGCCAACGCCAGCCGCGGCATCAAGGACTCCGAGATCGAGTCGTGTCGCGCTATCGGCCGTGAGCCCCTCGAGATCCGCGTCGGCACCGACGCTCTGGCCGTAGTGGTCAGTCAGGAGAACGACTTCATCAACGACGTCACCCTCGAGCAGTTGGCCGCCATCTTTTCCGCCGACGCCACCAACTGGTCGGACGTGAACCCCGACTGGCCGGCCGAGCCCATCCAGCGCTTCATCCCCGGCACCGACAGCGGCACCTTCGACTACTTCGTGGAAGAGGTGTTCGATGGGGACGAGGCCCGCTCCCTCAGCGCCGCCAACCAGCAGATGAGCGAGGACGACAACGTCCTGGTTCAGGGAGTGCTGGGCAGCCCCTATGCCATCGGCTACTTCGGCTACGCCTACTACAGCGAGAACGCCGACACCCTGCGTGTCCTCTCCATCAACGGCGTGGAAGCCACCGACGCCACCGTGGACAGCGGCGACTACGCCCTGGCCCGGCCGCTCTACCTCTACACCGACGCCGACATCCTGCAGAGCAAGCCCCAGGTGGCCGCCTTCGTCAACTTCTACCTCACCTACGTCAACGAGGAGATCGGCTCGGTGGGCTACTTCCCCGCCAACAGCGCCGCCCTCGACGAGGCGCGCCAGGCCTGGCTCGAGGCCGTCGGCCAGTAGGATCGCTGCACCGTTGCTGAACCGGGAACCACTTAGTCGAGTGTTAGTACGCGACGCGACAGGCCGGCCGGCCTGTCGCCCCTGCGCGGATAGGACCTGACAACATGCATCGAATCGCCACCCTGCCGGCCAGCCCGGCCGCCACGCCCGATCAGGCGCAGGTCGCCCAGCCGATCCCGGCTTCGCTCCGCCGGCGCCGGCGCCCAATGGAGGGAGCCATCGAGGCGCTGCTCTTCCTTTGCGGCGCCGTCACCGTGCTCACCACCATCGGCATCGTGTACGTCCTGGGCAAGGAGTCGCTGCTGTTCTTCGGCAGCCCCGCGGTCTCCATCGCCGAGTTTCTGACCGGCACCACCTGGCAGCCGGCCATCGGTCAGTTCGGCATCTGGCCTCTGGTCAACGCCACCCTGATGACCAGCACCATCGCCATGCTGGTGGCCCTGCCGCTGGGGCTGGCGGTGGCCCTCTACCTGAGCGAGTACGCCACTCCTCGAGCTCGCGGCACCCTCAAGCCCATCCTCGAGGTGCTGGCCGGGGTGCCCACGGTGGTCTACGGCTACTTCGCCCTCACCGCCATGACGCCCCTGCTGCGCTCCCTGCTCGGCCGCGACGTGGTGAGCATCTACAACACCGCCTCCGCCGGCTTGGTGATGGGCATCCTGATACTGCCGCTGGTCACTTCCATGAGCGAGGACGCCCTCAGTTCCGTGCCCCGCTCCCTGCGCGAGGCCGCCTATGGCCTGGGAGCCACCAAGCTCGAGACCTCCCTCAAGGTCGTGCTGCCGGCAGCGCTGTCGGGCATCGCGGCGGCGGTAGTGGTGGCCATCTCCCGCGCCATCGGCGAGACGATGATCGTCGCCATTGCCGCCGGTGCCGGGCCCGCCTTGACCTTCAACCCCTTCCAACCGGCCGAGACCATGACCGGCCACATCGCCCGCATCAGCGGCGGCGACCTTAGCTACGACTCCATTGACTACAACAGCATCTTCGCCATCGGCCTGGTGCTCTTCGTCATCACTCTGACGCTGAACCTGGTCAGTCGCTGGGTGGTGAATAGGTTCCGCGAGGTGTACGAATGAACGTCGGAAGCGCTCGCCTCTTCGCCCCCGCCGAGGCCACGACCACCTACCGCCCGAACCTGGAGGGGCGGCATCGTCGCGGCCACCTATGGCGCGTGATCTTCCAGGTGAGCACTCTCGTCGGCATCGTAGCCCTGGCCGCCCTGCTCTACACGGTGCTGGACGACTCCTTCGGCCTGGTGGCGGTGCGCAACCAGGTGGACCCGGCCACCCTCGCCATTGCGGGCACCCCGCTCGATGAGCTACCCAAGGAGCAGTTGGTCGAGCTGCTGGGCGAGAACGTCTCCGCCGGCCTCATGCGCCGCCTGGAGAGCGATCTGCCGTTCGCGCAACGGTCTCGCCAAGACGTCTACGAGCTGGTGGTGGAGCGGGTGGTCAAGCCCGAGATCGTGGCCACTTGGAGCCTCAGCGACTCGCTCCTGGCGCGGGGCGCTATCGCTGAGACGGTGGCAGAGAAGCACCCGGGCGCCCAGCTGCAGTTCCGCTCCTGGCTCAGCCCCGACTTCCTCACCAGTCCGCAGGCAAGCACGGCTGCCTTCGCCGGGGTCCGCACCGCCGTCCTGGGCTCCCTGTGGACCATCGCTCTCACCATACTGGTGGCCTTCCCTCTGGGCGTGGGCGCCGCCATCTACCTGGAGGAGTACGCTGCCGACAACTTCGTCAATCGGGTCATCCGCACCAACATCGCCAACCTCGCCGGCGTGCCCTCCATCATCTACGGCATGCTCGGCCTGGCCATCTTCGTGCGCGGCCTGTCCGGGCTGACCAGCGGCGCCTTCGCTGGCCTGGCTGACCCCACCACCGCCAATGGCCGCACCATCCTGTCGGCAGCGCTGACCCTGGTGCTGCTGATCCTGCCCCTCATCATCATCAACGCCCAAGAGGCGATCCGGGCGGTGCCGTCATCACTTCGCTTAGCCAGCTACGGCCTAGGGGCAACCAAGTGGCAGACCATCCGCCACCACCTGCTGCCCAGCGCCCTGCCCGGCATCCTGACCGGCAGCATCCTGGCGATCTCCCGCGCCATCGGGGAAACGGCTCCCCTGGTGGTGGTGGGCGCCTCCACCTTCATCGCCGTGGACCCCACCGGGCCCTTCTCCAAGTTCACCACCCTGCCCATTCAGATCTACCAGTGGACCTCGCGGCCGCAACCGGAGTTCCGCCACATCGCGGCCGCCGCCATTCTCGTCCTGCTGGCGATGCTGCTCAGCCTGAACGCGGGCGCCATCGCGCTCCGCAACCGCTACACCGTGAGGTCGTGATGATACAGACTGCCGTCACTCCGCCTACCCTCGTCGTGGCGCCGTCGCCCGCCGAGTACGCCATCGAGACGCGCGACCTGAACGTCTACTACGGCTCCTTCCGCGCCGTGAAGAACGTGGACCTGGCCATCCGGCCTCGGCGGATCACCTCCATCATTGGGCCCTCCGGCTGCGGCAAGAGCACGGTGCTGCGGGCGCTCAACCGCATGAACGAGCTGGTGCCCAGCGCCCGCACTACCGGCGAGGTGCTCTTCCACGGCCACAACCTCTACCACCCCGACGTGGACCCAGTGCAGGTGCGGCAGCGCATCGGCATGGTGTTCCAGCGCCCCAACCCCTTCCCCAAGAGCATCTACGACAACATCGTCTGGGGAGCGCGCATCAACGGCTACCAGGGCAGCCTGGACGAGTTGGTGGAGAGGACCCTGACGCAAGCGGCACTCTGGGACGAGGTGAAGGACAAGCTGCGCCAGAGCGCCCTCGCCCTCTCCGGTGGCCAGCAGCAGCGCCTCTGTATCGCCCGCACCATCGCCGTCCAGCCCGAGCTGATCCTCATGGACGAGCCCGCCTCCGCCCTCGACCCCATCGCCACCCTGAAGATCGAGGAGTTGATGCATCAACTGGCACGGGACTACACTATCGTCATCGTCACCCATAACATGCAGCAGGCGGCGCGCGTCTCCGACGAGACGGCCTTCTTCATGATGGATGACGACCGCGCCGGCTACCTGGTGGAGTCCGGCTCCACAAAGCGCATCTTCACCAACCCGCGCGACCGGCGCACAGAGGATTACATCACCGGGCGGTTCGGCTAGCCCGGTCTCAAGGATGGACATGGACGAGCACCACGACTTTGCCCTAAGCGTGCCCAGCCGCCGCAACACCAAGCTACAGGCGCTGCTGGAACGCATCAACGCCGACGCCGAACTCCAGCAGCTCTGGCGCTGCGCCAACGTCAACGCCGTCGATCGCGCCGGCTTCAGCGACCACGGCCCGGTGCACGTGCAGATCGTCGCCAACGCCGCCCTTCGTCTCATGCGGCTGCTCCTCGCCGCGGAGGTGAAGCCGGGCGTGGCAACCGCCTACGCCCTCGGGGACGCCGAGGCGGAGGTGGTGGTGGTGCTTGCTTGTTGCCTACACGATCTCGGCATCGCCATCTCCCGGGACGACCACGAGCGCCACTCCCTCATCTTCGCTTACCCCAAGGCGCGCCAACTGCTTGCCGGCCTCTACCCGGAGCCCACCCTCACCATCCTAACCGCCGAAGTGCTCCACTGCGTGGTCGCCCACCACTGGGACGCCCGCCCACTGACCATCGAGGCGGGAGTGGTGAAGGTGGCCGACGCGCTGGACATGAGCGAGGGTCGCTCCCGCATCCCCTTCGAGGCGGGCGAGGTCAACATCCATTCCATGTCCGCCCAGGCGATCACCACCGTGCGCATCGTCCCGGGCCAGCAGCGCCCCGTCGGCCTCGACATCACCATGAGCAATGCTGCCGGCATCTTCCAGGTGGACGAACTCCTCAAACGCAAGCTCGAGCACTCCCCCCTGGCACCCTACGTGGAGATCGTCGCCGGCATCCGCCAGGCCGACGGCTCGGTCGCCGAGGTATACCGCCGCTAGCCGCTGCCCTAGCCGGCATCGAAGTCGCTGGCTAGGCTAGCGCCACACCGCACACGCACGGAGAGCCCGGTTCGACCGGGTTCTCCTCTCCTCAACGGCTCGACCACCGGCGCTGTGTCATACTCCTAGCTCCCCACTGCCTCCGCGACGGCGTTAGCGAACTGCTCCGCCACCTCGCCGTCCTTCGCCGTGACCAGCTTCTCGTAAACCTCGAGCGGCCTGCCGGTGCACTGCCCTCCGTGACTGCGCACCAGCCCGGCCCAACCCGCCGGAGCCGTCACCCGCTTCCTCTTCACCGCCTCGGCCAGAGCGAGCAGAGCCACCGCCTCGCCCGTCGCACCCACGGCCCTGTGGGAGACGTCCTTGGCCAGCTTGCGAGCGTCCGGGTTGTCCAGGAAGGCGCGCGCACCTTCCCCGCCCAGCAACACGTAGCCGTCGTACTGGTAGGTCTTGATGTCGCGCAGGCGAAGCTCAACCGGCACTGTCGAACCGTCGGTAGCCTCGGCCGCGCCCGGGAAGAGGCCGGCCGTCACCACCTGATGAGATCGCCGCTCCAGCGTCTGACGCACCGCCCGGTAGACATTCCCGTCGAAGCCACGATAGGGAATAACCGCTACTACCTTCTTCTGCGCCATGGTACCCTAGTCCTCCCAGTGCTAGGAAGTGTCTTCGAGACCGCCGGCGGGCCGCCGTACCGCGCGACGGCCACCAGCGCTCAGTTCGCTTAATTGCACAGGGGCAGAGGCACTGCAAAGCCCTTCCCAGTCCACACCGGAGCCTCACCCCTCCACAAGGCGAGCGCATTTTGACCGTTTTCCTACACTCTCTCTAGCCAGCATACGACTGCTGCTGCTAGACTATCGTAGGCTAGGATGCGGCGCCGGCCACCGAGAGCGGTAGCTCCACTGCCGCAAGGCAAGAAGAAGCGGCCGGATCTTCCGATCCGGCCGCCTGGGGTGAGCGATGGGATTCGAACCCACGGTCTCCTGGGCCACAACCAGGTGCCTTAACCACTCGGCTACGCTCACCACTACTGGCGTATTGTATGTCGAGGCACCGGGCGACGCAACTGCGCCCGGGCCCTCAATCTCATGGATAGGATTGGCTGTATGCAACCAGATTCCTCAGTTGCCAGAGTAGCCAGAGCCCTGCTGGCGCTGCTCCTGGTGGTCCTACTCATACCCCTGGCACCGACGCCTATCGCCGGGGCGCAAGGGGCGTCCGCCACCCTAGAGCTGGTCGACCGCGATGAGGCCGGCATGAACCTGCGCTTCGTCCTCCCGGCTCTCGACGTACGGCCCACCTCCGACGGCGACTACTCCATCGTCTCCATCCCCGGCCTGCTGCCTGCGGGCGACCTGGGCGGGCCCGAGCTGCCCGTCATCACGGCCCGCGTTGTGGTGCCCCCGAACGTGCCCGTCTCCCTGACCGTGACCGCGGCCACCGCGCGGACCGTCACTCTCGACGCTCCGCCCCTGCCCGCGGCCGGCCTCTCGGCCGAGTTCAGTCCCGACGGCAACCTCGCGCGGACCCGTTACGCCGTCGAGCCGGGAGACATCTACCTGGCCGTCGGAGTCCATCCGCCCGAGCTGTGCGTCATCAGCGCCGATGATGTGGTGCGCCGCTGGCGCCTGCTGCAGATCACCTGCACTCCCGCCCGTTACCAGCCCGGCGATCGCTCCCTCCTGGTGGCCGACGAGGCTCACCTGCGCCTCTCCTTCGCCGATACCGCCGGGGACGCGCCCGGCCTAGCCGCACAGAGCGCCGATCCGCTCGCCGCCACCCTGGCCGCGGCCCTGCTCAACCCGGGCGACATGGCCCGCTATCCGGTGATAGACGCGCCCCTTGCCGCCGCGGCCCTGCCCGAGCCGGCCGGATCCTTCCGCCTGCAGGTGGACGAGGAGGGCCTCTACGCCATCACTCACGACGAACTGGTCGCTGCCGGCGCTGCCGTCACCGGCATCGACTCGCGGACCATCAGGCTGACCGGCGGCGGCGAAGAGGTGGCTATCCTGGTCGAGGACTCCGACGACGAGTTCGGTTCCGGAGACCGCTTCCTCTTCTACGGCCGGCCGAGCGACAGCATCTACGGTGCCGCGAACGCCTATCTGCTCTCCTGGGGCGGGGCGGACGGCCGGCGCCTAGAGACCCGCCCCGCCGCGGCCGCGGCCGCCACCCCTGGGCAGCTACTCGCCGTCGCCACCCTGCGCAACTACGACCCGCGCTGGCCCGACCCCTGGCGCGCGGACTGGACCGACCTGTACCTCTACGACAGCGCCTACTCCGCCGCCGCCGAGGACGGCCACTACTACGCCGGGCAACTGGTCCCTGGCTCGGACGGAGCGCCGGCCGACCCGGAGTGGTTCGCCGCCACGCTCCCCGGGCTGACGGGCAGGACCGGCACCCTAACGGTGACGCTGCGCAGCCCGGAGGCAGCCTCCAGCAACAAGGTGGACTTCGCCTTCGGGTCCATCACGCAAGCGGCGGCGCACACCACCTTCGTGCCCTTCGTCTCCCGCGGCGGCACCACCGGTGTCGCCTCCGTGAAAGCCAACGCAGCCGGCCTGGAACCAACTTATACTGCGCTCGGCCAAGAGTCCTGGACCGGTTCTGACGCCGTCACCTACCAGTTCCCGGTGGCCGTCACCGACGGCCTCCACGTGCTCAAGCTCACCCTCCCCGAGCGACCCCTGTCGCGCGTGATGGTGGTGGCGCCCACGATCACCTACCCTGTGTCCCGTGCCCTCGGCGGCAGCCTGGTGGCGGATGGCCAGGCGGGCGCCCACACTTACCGCGTCTCGGGCGTCGCCGACGGCCCCTTCGCCGTGTGGGACGTGACCGACCCGAGCCGCCCCGTCGCCCTCTCCGGAATCGCGCCCGCCGCCGGGGGCCGCTTGTCATTCTCTGACGACCCTCCGGCCGCGGCCCGCTACGCGCTGGCTTCGTCCTCCGGCGTCCGGCGGGTGTCCGCCATCACCAAGCTCTCTCCCGTCGCCCTCCAGCCGGCAGCCCAGTACCTGATCATCACCCACCCCGACTTCCTCAGCGCCGCCCAGAACCTGGCCGCGCACCGGTCTGCGTCCGGCCTGAGCACCCGCGTCGTCACCACCCAGTCCATCTACGACCGCTTGAGCGCGGGGCTGATGGACGCCGAGGCCATTCGCACCTTCGTCCGCGAGGCCTACGCCTCCTGGCGCGATCCCGACGGCGGCCCCACCCTCACCTACCTTCTTCTGCTGGGTGACGGATCCTACGACTTCAAGGACCGGCTCAACCACGGTGCCGCCAACTACGTACCCCCCTACCTGGGCGAGGACTTCGACCCCTACTGGGAGGGCCAGTCGGCTTCGGACCACATGTACGCCAACGAGCGGCTCACGGTCCCCAGCGTACAAGTGGGCCGGGTACCGGTGCGCACCGCCGCCGAAGCGTCCGCCGTCGTGGGCAAGATCATCGCCTACGAGACCGAGGGGGCGGGATCGGCCCTACAGAACGCCCTCTTCGCTGCCGATGATCCAGACATGCGGGACTACGGTAACGGTGAGGAACTGAGCTACAGCTTCAGTGAAATGGCCGAGGAGGCGATCAGGCAGGCCACCAGCACCGGCGCCGTGGCGCCCGGCGGGGTTCGTCGCGTCTACCATAGCGACGATGAGCAGGCCTCGGAGGCGGCCGGGTACTACTGGGTGGGCAGTGATGACGCTCTGGTGGAGGCAACCAACGCGCTCATGAACTACTGGCGCCAGGGGGCCCTTCTCACCTACTACACCGGCCACAGTCACTTCTGGGGGTGGGCCTTCCCCAGCCTGCTCCACGCTGATTCGGCGAGCGGCCTAGACCGTTCCCCCCTGACCATGCTACTCTCGATGACGTGCTTCACCGGCGTGTTCTATCATCCCAACGCTCCCAGCCTGGATGAGGCCTTGCTTCTCCGGCCGAACGGGGGCACAATAGCGTCTCTTTCCCCCATGGGGATGGGTAGCTCCGGCGGGCACCGTCAGATGCAGGGCCCCGCGATATCAAGTCTCCTCTCGGGAGCGACCGCGGGTGAAGCTTTGCTGGCGGCCAAGCTGGAGTTGACCGCGCATTACAGCGATCTCATCGACACGCATGCGGTCCTGGGAGACCCGGCGGTGAGTCTAGTTCCTGGCACGCCGCCTGCATCTACCAATGATACTCTACTGCCCATGGTGGCCAACGGTGGCTCCTAGGGAGACGGCCAACTGCACCTGAACTGCGGAGGAGACAAGGTTATGCGATCCAGAAACGCCCTGGCTATGCTCGTCGTTGTTGCGCTCCTGCTAGCGGCCGGCTCATTCGTCTTCGCTTCGCCCGTGGCGGCCCTCACTGTGATGGGTGAGACGCCGACGCCCACGCCATCGCCCGAGCCTCCGACGGAGACCCCGGTCCCGCCCACGGAGACGCCGGTGCCGCCTACGGAGACTCCGGTACCGCCGACCGAGACGCCGGTGCCGCCCACGGAGACGCCGGTGCCGGCGCCCACCGAGGTTCCGCCCACCGAGGTTCCGCCCACGGCTGTTCCGCCGACGGCGGTCCCGCCCACCGATACCCCGGCCCCGGCGCCTGAACCCACCGCGACGCCCGCTCCGGCCATGCCGGTGACCGGCCAGAGCGATGGCCCCAGCTTCCTGGCGACCGCGCTCCTGGCATTCGGCGTGCTCTTCGTCGGCGGTGGCGGTCTCCTGCTCTGGAGGGCCCTTACGCCCGGGCGGCGCAGCGCCTAAGCCGGACCAGTGACCGGAGCCCGCAGTCCAGTGCCTAGACGTAGGCAGCCCAGTACCAGCAAGAGCGTCAGCCCGTCACTCGGGCGTTGACGGTCAGCCACAGGCGGACACTCCGGTGTCCGCCTTTCGTTTCCCTGGTAGGAGGGGCCCCATGAAGGCCTGCATCAACGAAGCCACTACCATGAACACCGACCTGCTCACCGATCTCCAAGCCTATGCCGAGGCCGGCTTCGAGTCGGTCGAGGTCTGGATAGCCAAGCTCGAAGCGCTCCTGGAGAAGGGCGGTAGCCTGGATCAGGTACAGACGCAGATGGAGCGGGTGGGGATTCGTGCCGTGGCCGTCTGTGCCCAGGGAGGCTGCCTGCTTGCCGACGGTCAGCAACGCCGAACCGTGCTCGCCGAACTGCGTCGCCGGCTCCTCTTCACACGCGCCCTGGGAGCCGACGTGCTGACCGTCTACTCCGAATCGCCCGAGAAGGTCGAGCCCAGCGACTGGGAAGCAGCGCCGCGCCGCCTCGCCGAGGTGGCCGACCTGGCCGACGAACAGGGGATCACCATTGCCCTCGAGTTCATCAAGGGCAGCCGGCTGATCGGATCCTTGGCCACAGCCGCTCGCGTCATCGCGGCTGCCAATCGCCCCAACCTCGGAGTCGCCTTCGACACCTTCCACTTCTACGCCGGCATCAGCAAGATGGCTGACTTGGAGAACCTGGACGTGTCGCGCCTGGCACTGGTGCACGTCAATGACGTCGGCGATACCCCTCGCGAGACCTGGACCGACGCCGACCGCGTCCTTCCCGGCACGGGCGTGCTTCCGCTGATGGAGATGCTGGGCCTGATTCACGGCAAGGGCTACGAGGGACATGTGTCCCTGGAGTTGTTCAGCCGCGAACTCTGGGACGCCGATCCGTTCACGGCCGCCCGGCTGGCCCACGAGGCAATGCAGCAACTGCTGGCTGGGCTGACCTAGGCCGAGAGGCGAGGGTTCGCGTAGCAGTAGAGGCAGCCGTTGGGGCAGGCCAGGTCGTACGACCCAATGTCGATGCTGGGGCTGCACAGGCAGTCCCCCCGTTGACCCCGGTCCTTGGTGCTGGCGGCAGGCAGATGGCGTGGGTGCAGCCGCGCCAACTCCGCCCCGTCCACGCAGCCGGTCCGGCGCACTCCCACCGGCTCTAGGGAGGGCTGGCAACACCCGTGCAACTCCAGCCCGTAGAGCGCCGCCGACTCCACCAGGCGCGCGGCGATCTCCGCCTTCTCCTGCGGCGGCGGGTCGTACCACTCTACGCCCCGTCGCTTCATCTTAGCGTAGACCTGCGCGAACGACAGCCGCACTCGGGCCAGGCCCACCACGGCGGCAGCCGCGAAGACGCGCTCCGCCCAGGCCAAGTTGCTGTAGACCTCGCCGCCCTCGCGCCAGTGCACGATGGGATCATAGCGCAGCGTCAGCCGTTCCGGCCCTCGCAGCGCCGCCAGCGGCTGCAGCTGTGCCAGCGTGTCCGCCGCATTCGAAACTCCCGGCTCCAGGCGCGTCCCCCCCAGCCCGGTCACGGTCAGCTGGAAGGTAACCTGTTCGTAGGGTTCGAGCGCCGCCCGCAGGCCGCCCTCATCGCGCAGCAGGGGGGCGAAGTCCTTGGAAAGAAGAACGAGGGTATGCACGCTGTCGGGAGACAGGTCTACCAGCCGCAGACGGCCGGTATAGGGCTGGCGGACATGCAGTTGTCTTGCGCATAGCGCCTGCGCCAGCCAAACGGGGTAGCGGCCGGGCAGGTCCGTGCGGCGCGAGGCGCAGATGACCGGAAGCGTCTCCGGCGCCACCGCCTAGCGCGGCACCAGTTCGGCGATGGTAACGCCCTCCCCGCCCTCGCCCGGCCCGCCGCCGCGCACCGCCGAGACCAGCGGGTGCCGAGACAGCTCCTCGCGCACCAGCCGTCGCAGCGTGCCGGTCCCCTTGCCGTGCACCACCCGGACCGTCCGCAGGGAGGCGAGATAGGCCTCGTCCAGGTAGCGCTCCAACAGCGGCATGGCCTCTTCGGCGCGCATCCCGCGCAGGTGCACCTCGCTGCGCACCGCCCCGCCCGCGGGCAGTTGCACGCTCTCCGGGGCGTACCTCGCCAAGGCACGGGCCTCCTCGGCTGCCGGCTCCCGCACTTCCAGGTCGTCCATAGCCACCTTCAAGCGCAGGCTGCCCACGGCAACCTCGGCATAGCCACCCTCGGCCTTCATCACCGTGCCCGACGCCTTTAGGCTGGCTACCCACACCGAGTCTCCCACGGCGGGCTCGCCCCCCGCATGGGCGCCGACGGTAGGCCGGGGCGCCAGCGTCTCGGCTGCCTTGCGCTGCACGCCCTCCGCCTGGGCCAGCGCGTTGCGGACCTGGCGCACCTGGTCGGTCACGCGGGCCCGGGCCAGGTGGCTGCGGGTGGCGGCGATCTCCTCCTGCAACGACTCGATCTCCCGCCGTCCTTCTTCGCGCGCCGCCTCCAGGATGCGGCCGCGCTCCTCCTCCAGCTCCGCCAGCCGGCTCTGCAGGTCACGCTCGTGCTCGGCCGCCCGCTCGCGGGTTTCTTCCGTCTCCCGTAGCCGGTTCTCGGACGCGTCGCGCAGGATCTTAATCTCCCGCAGCAACTCCTCCGTCTGCAGCACCTGAGGATCCACCAGCGTCCGCGCCCGCTCCACCACCGCTCGAGACAGGCCCAAGCGCTCGGCGATGGCGAAGGCGTTGCTGCGCCCGGGCAGCCCGATGGTCAACTGGTAGGTGGGAGAGAGGGAGATCGGGTCGAACTCCACACTGGCGTTGATCACCCCAGGCTCGCCCTGGGCGAACACCTTCAGCTCCGGGTGGTGCGTCGTCGCCATGGTGGTGATGCCGCGCTGCACCAGTTCCGTCAGCAGCGCCCGCGCCAGAGCCGAGCCTTCCACCGGGTCCGTCCCCGCGCCCAACTCGTCCAGCAGGACCAGGCTGCGCTCGTTCGCCTGCCCGAGGATGTTGACAATGTTGCTCATGTGCGATGAGAAGGTGCTGAGAGACTGCTCGATACTCTGCTCATCGCCGATATCGGCGTAGATGCCCTCGAAGACCGTTAGGACCGTTCCTTCGGCAGCAGGCACGTGCATACCGGCCTGCGCCATCAGGCAGAGCAGGCCGGTGGTCTTGAGGGCCACCGTCTTGCCGCCCGTATTCGGCCCGGTGACGACTATGGCGAAGTAGCCCTGGGGCCCCTGGCGCAAGACCACGTCAATAGGCACCACTGTCTCGGCGGGCAGGAGCGGGTGGCGCGCCTGTACCATCTTGAGCCGCGCCCCGGAGTGGTAGATGCCACGTTGCTCGTCCAGCACCTGCCGCGGCCCAAAGCCGACCAGTGACGGTTCCACCGCCCGCAGTTCATCGGCGTAACGGGCGCGCGCGAAGATCAGATCGAACTCCGCCAAGACCGAGACCGTCCGCTCGATCAGGCTGGACTCCTTGGCCACCAACGAGGTCAGACCGTCCAGAACCTTGAAGACCTCGCGCTCCTCGCGGATCTGGGCCTCGCGCAGGGCGTTGTTCAGTTCCACTGTCGCCAGAGGCTCGATGAACAGAGTGGCGCCGCTAGCGGACTGGTCGTGCACGACGCCCGGAATCCGGCTGCGGTACTCGGCGCGCAGGGGGACAACGTAGCGGCCGTTGCGCTGCGTGACGATGGCGTCCTGCAGATAGGTGAGGTTGTTATCATCACCCACCAGGCGATCCAGCCGCGACAGCAGGCGATCACGGGCGATGCCGAGGTCGGAGCGGGCGCGCGAAAGCTCGGGGCTGGCCGAGTCGGCCACTTCGGCCTTGGGGGTGATGCACCGCCGCACCTCGTCCACCACCGGGCGGCAAGCCTCGATGCGGGCCGCCAATCCGGCCAACAGAGGAAACTGCCCGGCACTGTGCGACAGGGTGCGGTAGATGGGCTGCCCGGCCATGAGGGTGCTCTGAACGTCCAGCAGCTCGGTGGGGATGAGCCGCATGCCGCGCCGCGCCTTCTCCAGCAGCGGACGTACGTCGTGCGCCCCACCCAGCGAGACATCGGCCTTGGCCGCCAGGATCGCCCTCGCCTCAGAAGTCTCCATCTGCCGGCGCGACGCCTCGGCCAGATCGGAGGCGACGTCCAACTGCAGGCACAACTCCCGGCCCGCGGAGAAGGCCGCTTGGCGCGCCAAGCGCTCCAGAACCTTATGGTATTCGAGAACGTTCAGGTGCTTTTCTTGCATGACCTCACCAGCCGGATATTGTAGCATGTCCGCTGCCCGCCGAGCACACCGGTGACGAGGCGGCAGGCCCATCTCGCCGGCAAGGTGGGTCGAGACGGGCCCTCCATGGAGAGCGCCGTTCAGGGTTCGGTTCTGCAGAGCCGCCGGAAGTCTGCAACTCCCCGCCGGCCGCTCGGCACCCTGTCAGCGAATCCTGCGGACTCGCGAGAGGCGTGTCCGCGTGCGCGGATGGATGAGAGAACTGCGCGTCCACCGAGTCCGCGCAGGCGGACCCCGGCCGATAGGCCCACCAGCGCCGACTTCAGTCGCGGGCTCTCCATCGCTCCCCTGGGCAGCCGGCCCGCCGGCCCGCCCGTGCTTCGGGTTGCTCCACCCTCATCCGCATGCTATATTCGCGTGTCACAGATCGCGTAGAGAGAGTGTCCCTACACTTTCCGCTTCCGGTATCGTCCGGGAGCAACCCCAGGGAAAGGAGCATCGATGGCCGAGTATGAGCTGACGTACGTGATTCAGCCCGATGTCGACGACGAGAAGTTGGCCGACATCCAGGACCGCATCGCCGAGTTTGTGTCCGGCGCCGGCGGCCAGGTAACCCGCACGCTGGATTGGGGGCGCCGCCGTCTGGCCTACCCCATCAAGCGTCAGACCGCCGGCGTCTACGTGACTCACCGGCTGGAACTCCCCGCGGAAGCAGTGGACGAACTGCAGCGGTCGCTGCGCTTCAACGAGGACGTGCTACGGTACCTCGTCCTCACCACCGACGACGTTCCCGCGCCCCCGCCTCCCGCAGCCCCTGCGCCCGAGCCGGAGCCGGCGGAGACCGAGACCACGCCCGAGGCCCAGCCCGAAGCCGAGGCTGAGGAAGAGGTTGAGGCCGAAGGCCAAACTGAAGCCGACGCCGGGGACGAGGTCGAGGCTGAGGCTGAGGCCGCCGACGAACCGACGCAAGAGTAGCCTCGCGGCGTTGCTGCCGAGGAGACGAGCATGTTGGGCCTGAATCGAGTCACCCTGATGGGTGAGGTGACGGAGAAACCGGAGTTGCGGTATACGCCCGAAGGTACGGCTGTGGTCGCCTTCGCCGTCGCCGTTTCTCGCGCCTGCGTCGCCCCCCATGCTCGGGCCCACAAAGAGGTTGATTGGTTCAATGTGGTGGCCTGGCGCGAGTTGGCCGAGCAGTGCGCCGAGGAGTTCGAGGCGGGCACACTCATCTACCTCGAAGGACGCCTGCGCAACCACGTCTGGCGAGATGCCCTGGGCCGCCAAGTCGTCCGCACGGAGATCATCGCCGAGCGGAGCACGGTCCTCGGGCAGGACCCACCGGAGTTCGATAGCCGTGACGACAGTGAATGTCACTGGAGGGACTAGAGTTGGCTGAAGATAACAGCGGCCGAAGCGAGAGCAGAGATTCGGGTCGTGACGAAAGAGGTTCTGGGGATCGACGTGGTGGTGGGCGCCCTCAACGGCGCTTCTTCCCGCGGCGGCGGGTGTGCGCCTTCTGTGTCGACAAGGTCAAGCAGATCGACTACAAGGACGTCAACACCCTGCAACGATACGTCACCGACCAGGGCAAGATCCGGGGCCGTCGCCAAACGGGGACCTGCGCCCGGCACCAGCACCAGCTGGCACGCGCCATTAAGCGCGCCCGGCACCTGGCCCTGCTCCCTTACGCCTACGCCCAGCACTTCTCTTCGTAAGCGCCGGGCCGAAATAGCCTGAGATCGCGGGGCACGGGCTGCTAGCCTGTGCCCTGTTTTCGCCTGAGGGAGATCATGAGCAAGAAGCGGACAACCCCGGCACGACGCATCCACGCCGTCTCTCCCGAGCAGCTCAAACGCACCAAGCGGATCCGGATCGGCCTCGGTGTGCTGGCCGGCCTGGTCGTCCTCATCCTGGCGGTGGGCATCTTCCGGACGCTGGTGATCGTGCCGAACACGCCGGTGGCGGTGGTGCACGGCACCAAGATCACCACCACTGCTTACCAGGCGCGCACCCGCTACCAGAGCCTCAACTTGGCCGGGCAGGCGGATGCCATGCGCAGCCAGCTGTTGACCCTGGATCCGGACGACGAGAGCACGCCACTCCTGCAGCAGATCTACCAGCAGCAACTGCAGAGCCTGCAGTCAGCAGCGGCCACCCTCCCCACCCAAGTCCTCGAGGCGATGATCGAGGAGGAGCTCATCCGTCAGGAAGCGGCCCGCCGCGGCCTAACTGTGTCCGACGAGGAGCTGGAGGAGCAGGTCGGCGAGTGGTTCGGGTATGACCCTAACCCCGATCCGACAGCGCGCCCATCGCCGACTGCTTCGAGCGTCGCCGAGACGCCCACTGCTGCCGCCACCACAACCGGCGAGGCAACTGCCGCCGCAACCAGCACGACAGAGCCCATCGCGACCACGGCCGCGGCTACGGCTGCGACGACGAAGACGGCGTCGCCCACGAGCACCACGACCGGAACGGCGACTGCCGCCGCAACTACCTCCGCAGAGCCCACCGCGGCCACTACGACCACGGCCGCGCCCTCTACGACGACCACGGCAGCCCCCACCTCGGCGGCTACGACCACCGCGACCGCGGCGGCAACCGCCACCGGCGAAGGCACCGCTGAGGCCACCGCCTCACCGGAAGCCTCGCCCACCGAGCCGGGCACTCCGGAGCCCACCGCCACGCCGCTGCCTACGCCCACGCCCATGACACTGGAGTCGTACCAGACCGTCCGCGCCGACTACCTGAAGTACATTCAGGAGATGACCGGCTTCACCGAGGCCGACTTCCTGGCCATGATGCGGACCTCCGTTCTGCAGGAGAAGCTCCAGGAGGCGTTCGCCGCCGAAGTGCCCCTGAGCGCGCCCCAGGTGAACCTGCGCCAGATCCTGGTCTACAGCCAGGAGGAGATCGACAGCATCAACGAGAGGCTGGAGGCCGGCGAGGAGTTCGGGGCCCTGGCCCAAGAGCTGTCTCAGGACACCGTGAGCAAGGAGGCTGGGGGGGAGTTGGGCTGGATGGCGCTTACCTCGACCACCCTACCGCAAACGGTCGTGGAGCAAGCCTTCGCCATGGAGCCCGGCCAGCGGGAAGTCGTCTCCTCGTACCTCGGCCTGCACCTGATCGAAGTGCTGGAGAAGGCCGACGACCGGCCCCTGGACCAGGAGACCATCGAGGCTGCCAAGCGGTCCGCCCTGGAAACGTGGATCAGCACCGCCGCCCAGGACGAAGGCATCGAACGTCATTGGTCCCAGGACAAGGTGCCCGAGGGGCTGCCCGCGTCCTACTAGGCTTCCCCCTACACTGCACGCCGAGGGCCGGCCGCCGAGATCCAGGCGGCCGGCCCTCAGTCCGTTACCCTTACGGTAACCGGCAGCGTCACCGCCCGCTCCGGCAGAGGCTCGCTCCCCCGCCTAACCACCTCCGGCCGCTCCAGGGTGTCAGGATCGCGCAGCCCCACCACCAGATGGTACTCGCCCGGGGGCGCAGACGCCGGCACCGAGAGCGTCAACTCGTCGGCGATGTTGTGCTGAGACAGCCACAGGTCGGTCGGGTAGGTCCCGTCCACCGGCCAGCCCTCCCATTGCGCGACGATGTTTCCGTCGCCATTGACCAGATGGACAAACCGCTTGAGGCGGCGCGCCACTGTCTCTTCGGCGCGCCAGAACAGCGCCAGCGTGGTAGTCTCGCCGGCGGACAGACTGGCGCGGGAGAGGTCAAACCCCAGGAGCGTGGCCTGCTCCCCGAAGCGGTACCAGTCCCTCCCGGGGAAGCGCTTCACGTCAAGCGGGAAGTGGTAGAGGACCTGAATGTCCTGGAGGTAGACGGAACTCTCGCCCTCACCGGTGGTCAGGGCTTGGCCCGAGGCCTGGTCATAGAGCCCAACGCGAACCTGGTAGCGCGCCGCCGGGAGATCCCCGGGCAGGATGGGCCGCTGCCGGTCCTGGACGTAGAGCGACGGGTCCCAGGCGCTGGCGGGTAGGCCGCCCGGGGTGGCCGTCTCCGTTCGCCAGACAACGCGCCCGTCCGCCGGCGTCACCAACTGCACGAAGGCGCGGTAGTCGGCCGTCAGCTGTTCCAGCGGCTGCCAGTATAGGGTCAGCCCCAGCGATTCGCCTTGCGGCGGCAAGTTTCGCAACAGGTCGTAGCCCAGCAAGGCCACCTTACCGCCCAGGACATCGGCACGGGCATGCTGCGCCCGAGCGACGGCCCCCGGAGGAGATGACTCGCGGAACCACGTGGTCCGGGGGGCGATGTACACCAACTGGGCCCAGACCACGATGCCCAGCGCAAGCGTCGGCAGGCGCAGATCCACCACGGTGAGGCCGCCAGCAGAGCCTCGCACCCGCAGCGTGCGCTGCCGGCCACCCACCGATAGCCCGACCAGCAGCAGGCCCGCCCCCGTCAGGCTCAGCCAGGTTCCCCAGCGGCCCGTCCGTGATCGAGTCAGACGCAGCTCGATCTCCTGGTCGCCCCCGTCTGCCAGCGCCACTCGAGCCAGTCCCGTCTCTGGGTCGGCCAGAAGGGGCTGCATCCGCTCGGAGACACCCGCCGAGATGTCCGGGGAGTGACGCAGAGGCAGCAGCACCGCTGCATCGCCCTCGCCGCGGACGAGCACCCGCAACCAGTCGGAACCGGTCGCCAGTAGCTGCATGCGGCCCACGAGTAGGCTGCCTCCCGCGTCGGCAGCGGCGCCTGAGACCGGCACCCTCAGCGGCCAGGCGGAGATGCTGGCCTCCGGGCCCGGAGCGGGCACAGTAAGCGCAGCCGGCAGCGTCACGCCACCGGGCTCAGGATGGGGCGGGCGGGGGAACAGGTAGGGGCCGGCGCCGACCACAAGTGCCGCCAGCGTGAGCGCCAGGGCCACCCGGCCGGCGTCGACACGCCAGGTGGACCACGCCTCCAGCCCGGCACCCACGAGCAACGCCACCGCCAGGGCCGCCGGACCCAGGAGCGCGTAGGGGTTGGGCGTCAGGATATGCGGCAGGCCGGCCCATAGGGGCGCGGCCTGGGGCAGCACCAGCAGGGAGTACCCGACGGCGGTGGCCAGCATGAAGATCACGTGCCCACGCGGTCGGGTGGTCTGCCGGCGGAGATGGGCCAAGGCCGGGAGAGCCAGCAGCACCAGGTGACCGCCCAGGCCTAGAGGAAGCACGTCGCCCAGCGCCCGGCGGTCCACCGCCCGGGGCAAGGCGAGCAACTCGCCGAGCGACACCGACTGAAGTGCCGCCCGTCGCCAGCCCGCGCCTAGCCGGCCCGCCTCGCCGATCAGTTCGGCCCAGCCCGGCAGCCAGGCCACGGCCGACGCGAGTAATCCCCCCACCACCGCCAAGACCAGGGCGGGACGGTGCGGCTGACCCTCCCGGAAGGCGCGCCAGCCGGCGTACAGCGTCGCCACCGGGACCACAAACGCCAGCGCTGCACCTCCGACCGCCATCATGGCGGCAGTAGCGATCGAGAGCGCCAGACATCCCCGGCGAGTGCCGCGCGCGCACAGTTCCGCCCAGCCCCAAAGCCAGTACGGCAGCAGCGCCGTAAGCCACAGCAGCGAGTAGTCGCCGTGCACATAGAGGGACATGAGGGCGTAGGGGGAGAGGGCGAAGGTGGCTCCGGCGACGGCTGCCGGAGCGGGGGGAAGGAACCGGCGCGCCAAAAGGTATGTCCCCAGCGCCCCAATCAGCACCGCAGCGGCACCCAGTCCGTTCAGCGCCACCGCCGGCGCGAGCCCAATCCAGCCCAGAGCGCCGAGGGCGTAAGTGAGCACAGAGGGCGAGTACTGGATCGGGAATGATGGATCGCGCGCGAGGTGCTGCATCCACCAGGGGCGGTGGACGCCTTGCTCCCAGGCCCACTCGAGCCTCGATGCGGCGACGATCTGGTCCCAGCCTATCTCGGTGTTGAGCGAACCGGATATCGATGACGCCAGCGAGGAGACAGTCAAGCAGCCGGCAAGTAGAACGAGGATAGCCCCCCAGAGGTTAGGCGAACGAGGCACCCAGCGGGCCGCCCGCCGAGCGAGGAGAGCGAGACGGGAAGCTCGCGTACCGGCCGACTCGACAGCCGACTCAGATCGCCGGCGCTCTTCCGCTTCTCGCGCCGCCGCTTCCGGCTCAGAGGCAGCCGCCGCGTGGCCCCGGATCAACCGGCCCGCACCGCTCACATTGCCTGAGTAAGGCTAGCGGCGGGCTCGACCGCTCAGGCGCTCGATCTCCCGCTGGCACTTGAGACACAGGGCCGTGTCCGGCAGGGCCTCCAGGCGCTCCTTCTCAATGGCAGCGCCACATCGCTGGCAGGTGCCGTAGCGCCCCGTCTCCACCAGCTTCAGCGCCTGTTCGACTCCCTCAAGACGGGTCTGAGCCACCTCGAGAAAGGCAAGGGTGCGCTCATGCTCCCAGACGTCGGGATCGCCTTCCTGGGTGGCCGCATCTGTCTCGGTCTTCAGGAGCGTGCGCAATCGCTCGATCTCATCAAGAAGGTCGCGGCGCTCCTCCTCGAGCCGCTCACGGCTTTCCTTCAGATCCGCTTCTGAAGCCATAGAGACCTCCATCACTTCCCCGAGCCAGGCCATAACGACAGAAGCAGGCGCCTCCAACCTCTCGCGCCTCTCCCTCACCCAGCCAGCGGCCGGGTACACTGGTTCCTCCTGAGCGCGCCGTCGCAGCCCAGGGCCCCAATAGGTACGCGATATTACCACCACCGTCTACCGGCGGCAACAACCAGTCGCGGCTGGACTATTCGCTCGGTTTGCGCGAAACTGTGCGTGGATGCCGGCATAGACGCCCTGGGAGACTTGACAACGACGGCAGCGCAAGTAGGATTAGGCATTGTGGCTCCCTGCAGTCAGCCTGACAGCCGGAAGCCGATTCGACGCCGGGTGTGGGCGGCAGTTGGGCGCCAGGGCAGAACCGACGCACGCCCCGTCCGGACCGCCAGAGACGCGCGTCACAACGCAAGCGAGGAGGTCTCCGTACCATGGTCCAGAAGCTTAGCAGTAGACCGATTGTACTGGTTCTGGTCGTCTTGGCCTTATTGGCCGTCAGCCTGCCCGTGTTGGCGCAGGACGGTGGCTCCGATTGGCTCACCACCAGCGATCGCGGCATGGTCGGCATCTCCGCTCCCGCCGCCGGCGCCACCATCTCCGGTGAGGCCGACATCGAGGGCACCGCTCAGTCCAACGCCTTCAACTACTACAAGGTCGAGTACTCGGTCGACGGCGCCGCTTGGGTGAGCGTGGTCGAGGACTACAAGATGGAGACGCAGGTGGCCGAGGGCGTTCTCGCCACTTGGGACACCGCCACCGTCGCCAACGGCGAATACTGGCTCCGCGCCGTCGTCGTTGACAACACCGGCAACTTCGTCGCCTCCGAGCCCGTGGCCGTCACCGTCGCCAACTAGGGTTCGGGCTTAGGCCCACACCATACCGAATCCGAGGCCGCCTCCCGCAGGGGAGGCGGCCTCTTGTTGTGCCCCGCTCCAGGAAACCCGACTCGCCTCTCGGCTTTGGCGCCACCCCCGTCGCCTCTCTCTACCAGGTTACAATCGGGTAGAACACCCGTTCTAGGCAAGGCAGCGATCCCCTGGACACCACAGCGTCGACCAGAGGGTGTGACAGGTAGAGGGGGCAGGCAAACATGTTACGGTCCGGCTTTTTCATCTTCCCGGTACACGAGCCGACGCTGTGCCGCGAACTGATCCGCGATACGCAGCCCAGCCTCGTGAAGGTGTGGGCCTCAGTCACGTCCGAGCCGCAGTTGCGCGACTGGCGGGCGCTCTCGCCCAACACGATCTTCCTGCTGGTGGACGGCGACATAGGCGACAGTGACACGAAGCACCACCTAAACGACATCCCGACACTGGTGCGCGACCACAGTGCGCAGTGGGCGCGGTGGCGGGATCGCGGCTACGGCAACCTGTGGATGGCCTACAACGAGCCGCCCATCTGGTACGGGGCGGAATACCGCAAGCGGTTCACCGACTACACGGCGCGGGCCTTGGAGGCGGCGCATGGCTACGGGCTCAACCTGTGCATCTTCAACTTCAGCGTCTCCTGGCCCTGGGCCGTCATCGACGCCGAGAACTGGTGGCCGGAGTTCTCGCCAGCAGTGACGGCGATGCAGCCAAGCGGACACGGCGGAGCCGTGCCTAGCGGTGACTATCTGGGACTCCACGAGTATTGGGGCAGTCGTGGCCCACTCGACCTGGCCGCGCTGCCCTGGCTGGTGGGAAAGCACAAGCTCTGCCCCTACAACGTCCCTATCCTGATCTCCGAGTGCGGCATAGACCTGGCCGTCGAGGGCAAGGCGCACCAGGGCTGGGCGGCGGCCATGGAGCCGGGGGCGTATTACCAGCAACTACGGCAGTATCACGCCATGCTCGACCCGCGCGTGAAGGGCACGGCGATCTTCCTGATGGACTACGAGGGCCGGGAGTGGGAGACCTTCGACATCCGACCGTTGGCCCGTGACGGGCTGTTCAAGGGGGAGTGGGATATGGCTGATCCGATGCCGGTGCCCGCGCGTGTGCGGCTGCCCTTTGATGGGACGCCGTCGCCGAAACCTGTAGGTTTCGGCATGGTCACACAATGGTACGGTGAGAATGCCGAGTACTACTCGCAGTTCGGTGTCGCCGGCCACAACGGGGTGGACTTCGGCATCGTGACCGGTACGCCGCTGCGAGCGGTGGCGGTGGGCCGGGTGACGCGGGTGCAGCAGCTCAGCGACGGCTACGGGTGGAACGCCATCGTGAACCACGGCTGGGGCCAGACGATCTACGCCCACCTGAGCCGCATTGACGTGACGCCCCAGCAGGACGTGGCGGCCGGCCAGGTGCTCGGGCTGTCGGGCAACACCGGGAACAGCACCGGGCCGCACCTGCACTTCGGTATGAGGGTGTACGGACAGAACGTACCGGCGATGAACGACTGGATTGACCCGGCAGTGATGTTGGGACTGAAGGATGCACCGGAGGACGACGTGGACGAGGCGACAAAGACCGAGATTCGCAACACGGTCTGGAATCAGATGGGTATCGCGTACAACCCCGACGCGGCGCTAGCGAAGTTCGCCAAGGCGAAGGGCCTGGGCGCACCGAAAGACGGCGAGCGGCGGCTGGTGGTGAACGGGAAGGCGTACATCGTGCAGCCGTACGACGGCGGGATCGCGGCGGTGCCGGAGGGGAAGTGGGATGCGGTGGAGGCGGTGAGCTGGAACTGAGGGCGAGGCGCGTCGCAGCGAGTTGCTGCACCAGATCGGGGCGCGCCGCGCGGCGCGCCCCGATCCACTCCCTCCCCTACAGGCTGACCGGCTCGCCTTTCTCCGCCGACCTCACGATCGCCGCCACCACCTGCGATTGCCGCCAGCCGTCCACGTAGTT
>ENA-UOUL01002116-UOUL01002116.1-bioreactor-metagenome-genome-assembly--contig:-NODE-2116-length-24470-cov-4.086910_pt1 | contig 24470 bp, 23 predicted proteins | sample MGYA00249838_ERZ747220 | MGnify/ENA primary metagenome ERZ747220 (study PRJEB28778, sample SAMN05720191) | bioreactor metagenome | isolation source: Anaerobic biogas reactor | place: USA:Washington...
GTACTTCGGCCTGGAACTGCGGCCGAAACGGAGAAAGGGCAAGTCTCGTGGCAACGATCGGTAAAGAACCCCGGGGGCGCAAGCGAATTCTGTTCGTGGCACGCGACGGCAAGCGCCGAACGATTCGGCTGGGCAAGGCCAGCATGGGCCAAGCCGAGACGATCAAGCTCAAAATCCAGTCCCTCGTGACGAGCCAGTTCAGCGGCCGGATCGAGGACGAAACCGCCCGCTGGCTCACCAGCCTGGGAGACACGGCTTATGCGAAGCTGGTGCGCGTCGGCCTTGTCCCGCCACGGGCGACCGTGTCGCCGGCGCCGAAGTCCCCTGCGGCCGTGAACCGCCTGGGCCCGTTCCTGGACCACTACATCGAATCGCGCTGCGACGTGAAGCCCAGTACGCGAACGGTCTTCGCCCGGACGCGCAACCATCTGGTCGCTTTCTTCGGGGCGCACAAGCGACTGGACGATGTCACAGAGGGCGACGCCGATGCGTGGCGGTTGTATCTCGTGAGCCAGGGGCTCGCCCCGAACACGGTCAATCGCACGTGTGGGATCGCGCGGCAGTTCTTCCGGGCAGCGGTTCGACGCCGGCTGATCCCCGGCAACCCGTTCTCCGAGCTGAAGGTCAGCGTCAAGGGCAACAAGGCGCGCGAGCACTTCGTCAGTCGTCACGATGCAGAGAAGATCCTCGACGCCTGCCCGAATATCGAGTGGAAGCTGATCTTCGCCTTGGCGCGTTTTGCCGGCCTTCGCACGCCCAGCGAGACGCTCTGTCTCCGCTGGCAGGACGTTGACTTTGGGCAAAACCGGATGCTCGTACGTTCCCCCAAGACCGAGCACCATCCCGGGGGCGAATCTCGGCTTGTTCCAATCTTCCCGGAACTGGCCCCTTTGCTGACGCTGGCGCTCGCTGAGGCCGAGCCCGGCCCCGGATACGTCATTGCCAAGCACCGCAACACCGGGGCGAACCTGCGAACCCACATGCTGCGGATTCTCGCCAAGGCCGGCGTCAAACCGTGGCCCAAATTGTTTCAGAATCTGCGGTCCACCCGACAGACCGAGCTTTGCCAGGACTGGCCGGAACACGTCGTCTGCGCGTGGCTCGGCAACTCCAAGGCCATCGCCCGGGAGCATTACCTCCAAGTCACTAACGAGCACTTCCGAAAAGCGGCACAGAATCCGGCACAGCGACCCTGTGCGGCGGCCTGCGACGAAGTGCAGGCATCGAACAAAAGCCGCGATATTGAGGCAAATTCGCAGGTTCTCGCAGTCGCCGGAGCATCCTCGCAGGGTGATCGATTGGGCGATACAGGACTCGAACCTGTGACCCGCTGATTAAGAGTCAGCTGCTCTACCAACTGAGCTAATCGCCCGAGGGTTCGTTTCGGCGTCGGCCGGAAACCAACGCAGCCGACACGTGCGTGTCAGCCGCGGCAAAACATGTAATTTACCGGCCGGGTCGGGCGGCTGCAAGAAAATTGTCGGCGGACCAGAAAACTTTCTTCACCATCGATTCTGCCCGGCCGGCATCGGCGCGACCCTTAGCGGGCCGGGAGTGTGTATTCGCGGGCCTTGCTGATGGATTGCCGGCCCTTGGCAACGGAGGTTTCGATCCGGCAATCCGTTCCGTCGCCGGCGCGTTTGGTGATTTCAACCGCCATGCTCACTCGGCCATCGCCTGGCAGTTTCGTATCGAGGGAGACCGGCCCGTCTGTCGCCATCGGCTCGCCCTTGGCGGCCTGATGGCGCGCCCAGGCCAGGCCGCTGGCCGCTAGATTGCGGTCCAGCGCCTGCAGGTAGGCGGCATCCGCCTGAAAGAGCATCGTGTTGGCCCCTTGGGTCAGCACCTGCATCACAACGGCGGTGATAGCAAGCAGCATGATGACGTATACCAGGATAAAGCCAGATCGTCTTGCCTCGCTCATGGGGTCACCTCCGCGTTGGCCAGGCCGCCGATGAAGTGGACATAGGAATTGGCCAACTTCTCTCTGGTCTTTCCGGCAATGCGTTCCTGCAGGAAGGTACGCACCTCGACAGCACGTGCCTCTTCGCCCTGCTGCCAGCGCCGCCAGGCGATCACCGCATCGCGAAATCGCCACACCCCCTCGGTTTGCGGCTCAGCTTGGTCGAGCCGCGTCCGAGTCACGCCGGCTTCGTCGATTCGATAGCAGATCACGCTCTCGGGCAAGGCGATCAGAAGTGTGCGGTCGTCGCTTCGGACCTCGCCAAACGCGTCGGGCAGACCGACGGCCGCATCGATGTCGTCGCGAATGTGTCGGACCAGGTCCAGAACGCTGGTGTTCTCCTGTACGATGCGCGTCATGCGAGGGACATCACGGATGGACGTGGCAAACAGACCGCTGAAGGCAATGGCCGCAAATGGCAGGACGGTGATCACTACGAGCATCTCGACCAGTGTGAAGGCCCTTGTTCTCATAACGAGCCCTCCTCTTCGGCCGGTTGCACCGCCGGCGTGATATACCGCGACAATTCAACGATCACGTGTCTGGGGCCGGCCTGGGCGCTGGCCTTGACGTCGATTCGTTCGAGTCCGGCCCATTGGCCTTCTCCCGCGGTTCTCTCCAGTGAGACGGTCACTCGCGGCCAGAGCCGCTTGCATTCGTCGGAGTCGATGGGGGCCCCGGTGGCGGCCACGCTGTCGAGCTGGGCCATGGCCGCCGCGATACACTGCTGACGGGCCCACTGATGGCGGTTGAAGGCGCTGAAGCCGCCTACCGATACCGTCAGCCCGGCCAGCAGCAGAGCGAACAGCGACATGGCCACGATCAGCTCGGCCAGCATGAAGCCATTTGTCTGTCTGATCCTCTTCGACACGATGAGACTCCAAAGTTGCGCGTCACGGATAGATATTGCCGGTCATGAAAGTGAGAACGGCCACTGTCGGAGAGAAGACGGCGTAGACGACGAACCCGACCGTCGCTCCGAGCAGGATGATGCCGAAGGGCCACAGGATGAATCGCGTCAGGTTCACCCGGTAGCTGTAATTCGAGCGATAGAACGATTCGAGCGTCTCCAACACCGCCGGGGTGTGATTCGCCCCTGCATTGCGGTCGAAGGCCCAGGCCAGGGCGGAGGCCAGGCCGCAACCGCGCGCCGCAGCGGCCACGTCGTCGCCCTGCTCGACGCGTCGAAGCCAGCAGGCCAAGCGACGTCGGAAGGCCTGGTTGACATCCAGTCCGAGCGTGCTGCGAATCGCCTCGTTGATCGGGCAATCCGTCCGCATCGCCACGCGCAGCAGTTCGACTGTCTGCAACGTGGCGTTGTTGTTCTCAAACCAGTGCAGCACAGGCAGGTGCCACTTGATCCAGTCGCCGATTCGCGAGAGCCGGTGCGGCTTGTCCGGGCGGCGCGGACGCGTCCGGGCCCAGATCCAGATCGGCGGGATCACGAAGAAAATCAGAAGGAACAGGCCCCAGGCGATCAGCCCGTCATGCTTGTAGACCAGTTCCCGCATAATCGCGATCAGCACGCGCGTCGAGGCGGGCAAACGCCCCTCTGCCACCTCCTCCAACACCGATGTGAGCTGTGGAATGACAAAGGTCATCAGACCCAGCGTCATGATGAACGTGATGGACAGGATCACCACAGGATAGGCGGCGTGGACGGGTTGCAGCCGCATCCGTTTGGTGGCCTGCAAGCGCAGATCGTTTTCGACGGCCTCGATCGCAGCCGGAAGCTGGCCTTTGGGCTCGGCCGCCGAGAGGATCGCCAGCGCCCGGCTGGGACAGCGAGGGTAGCCTCGGCGAATGGACTCAACCAGTGAGTGGCCCTGGACGAGCCACTTCTTGATCTGCTTGAGCACATGGGCGTTGCCGTCAGTCCGTCCGCTGGCGGCGCAGTCCAGCGCCATCGGCAGGGGCAGGTTCTGCCGCATGCTGCTGCCAAGGGTCGAGAAGATGTACGCGGCCGTGGCTTTGCGACTGCCAGCGCTGTAGCCGATCAGACAAGCCACAACCGCCATGATCCCCAGCAACACGAACAGAGGGAGCACGAAACCGGCTCCGAAAGCCGCAAACGCCCCAAACAATCCGATCACGAACAGCGTGCCCCCGATCGCCGCAAGGATCAGGAAGGCGAATCGGTGGACCCATCGCTGTGGGTCGGCGTGCCGACCCCCGAGCGCAACCGCCACCAGCGTCACGAGGACAAGCACGGCGGCGCAGAGAGCAACCCACGCCTCATTGGTCTCGACGGCGAAGAAGACCATTCCCAGAACACCCAGAGGCACGGTCGTCAAGGCGAGAACCGGCCGTTTGTATCCCAGGATGGCGTACACAACCAAGAGAACGGCGATGATGGCAGGAAGTTCGAGCATTTTCGTTTCCTCAACCGACCGCTGACAGACTGGTAACGACCTGGATCATGGGCAGGAACATGGCGAGAATGGTGACACCGAGAAAACCACCCACCACGACGAGCATCATCGGCAGCAGGACGACTTGCAGCCGCGATTGGCCGGCGCGGGCCTGGTCGGCGTACATATCGGCCAGGCTGTGCAGATTGTCGGGCAGTTCGTTGCGCTGGGCGCCGAGCTGGACGGAGTAGAGAAACAGCCGGGGCAGCATTCCGGCGTCATGGCCGGCCTCCATGAAGTTGACGCCTTTCTCGATCTGCGCGGCCAGCCGCTCGCTGTCGAGCAGGAGCCGCTCGCTTCCGGCCGCGACGGCGCCCAGACGCAGGCACTCGGGCATGTCGCAGCCGGCCCCGACCAGAAGCGCCATCGCTTCGGCCATGCGGCTGAGCACACTGTTGTGCCAGAGCCGGCCGATCACCGGCACGTGCAGCAAGAATCCCTCCTTGATTCGTCTGCCCGCGGGAGAGGCAGACAACGCAATGAAAAGGCCGACGATGGCGGCGACGAACACAGCGACACCGGTCCAGAACGGCACGACGTTTCTGGCCAGATCCAGAACGCCCGTGGTTACCGGGTTGAGCTTGCCTCCGATCATCTCCTCGAGAACGCCTTGGAACTGCGGCACGACGTACGTGAACACCAGTGTGATGATGATCGCCGCGAGAACGAAGACCACGGCCGGATAGCTGACGGCCTCGAAGATGATTCGGCGGGTATGCGAGGCCAGTTCGAGGTGCCGATTCAGGCTGGTGAGCATCTCGGTCAATCGGCCCGTCTCGACGCCGGCCTTCAGGATACGGCCATAGAGCGGGGGAAAGGCCCCCTGCCGCTTCTGAAACGCTTCCTCGATGCCCATTCCCGCTTCCAGGTCGGCGGCGATCTCCTCGACGAGCTTGCGCATCGACTTGGAGGTGATGTCCTGGGCCAGCTCGCGCAGCCCTCTCTCCAGCGGGATGCCCGCCTTGGTGATCGAGGCCAACTGCTGGTTGAACAGCAGAAACTCATTGCGGCCAACGGCCGTCTTGGGCGGCTCGGTTCGGCCCTTCTCGACCGAGTTGACGGTCAGGCCCATCTCCCGAAGGGCGGCGTCGGCCTCCTGCGAAGAGGGCGCCTCAATCGTTCCGGTCATCAGCCTGCCGCCGGCAGTCAATGCATTGTATTTGAACGTCGCCATGCTGTGGTTCCCAATTGTCCTGTCTGAAGACTCGAAATCCCCTGTTCCCATCCGAATGCTACGGAGCCGCCCCATCGCTGAGGCCGCATGCCCGGTTCAGTTCCGCCTGTGTCGTGATGCCGGCTTCGACCAATCGCCGACCATCGTCCAGGATCGTCGCATGGCCCTTGGTTTGCAGCAGGGTGTCCAACTCCTCGAGGTCGGCCTTAGCCAGAATGGCCTTGCGCAGGTCGCTGTCCAGTTGGACCATCTCGGCAATCAGGACACGGCCTTTGAAGCCCGTCCCGAGACACGCGCCGCAGCCGACGGACTCGTACCCGCCCGCCGCCTGCCTCTTGCACTGCTCGCAGAGCCTACGGACCAATCTCTGGTTGACGACCGCTGCGATGCTCGACGTGACCTGGTATGGCTCGATGCCCATCTCCAGGAGCCTCAGCAGCGCCCCGGCGGGCGTGCCGCTGTGCATCGTGCTCATCAGCATGTGCCCGGTCAGGCCGGCCTCGATGGCGATTCGGGCGGTCTCGGCGTCGCGAATCTCGCCGATCATGAGCACCTGCGGGTCCTGGCGGAGCAACGACCGCAGCGCCGTGGGAAACGTCATCTGCCCGTGTGGCGTGATCGGCACCTGCGTGACCCCGTCAATGCGAATCTCGACCGGGTCTTCCAGGGAAACAATGCTCTTGCCCGGCAGGGTACGAATGATATGGCGGAGAATCGCAGCGAGAGTCGTGCTCTTTCCGCTTCCGGCCGGGCCGGTCAGCAGCAGCACACCCTGGTTCTGCGCCGCGATGGCCTTCAGGGCCCTTTCGATCTGCGGCCCAAAGCCAAGCTGCTCCAGCGTCAGAAGGTCCTTCCGCCGGTAGAACAGGCGAACGACCGCCCGCTGACCGTGGATCGTCGGGAAGATCGCCAGACGTACGTCCGAGACCTTCTCAGCGGGGGCACCTGAGATCTCCAGACGCCCTTCCTGGGGGATGTCGTTGCGGTAGGTCAGCAGTCCTCCGAGCACCTTGAGCCGGGCGACCACATTGTCGGTCAGCGTCGCCGGGAGGCCTTCGACCGGGTTGAGCACGCCATCCAGGCGGAATTTCACGACGAGCGAATCAGCCGTCGGCTCGAAATGGACGTCGCTGGCCTCGGCCTGAATCGCCTGGTCGAGCAGGTCGTCCACAAGGGCGACCACGTCCAATCCGTTGTGATGCCGACTATCGTGCGTCTTTGGGGCCATCGAACCTGCTCGTATCCCTGTATCGGTTCGCTCAGGAGTCCCCAGTGGACTCTGTTCTTGCACTTTTAGGACGCGCCGGCACAACCGGCGTTAATCAGAAAGGCATTATTTGCACTTTCGACGGTTTTTCGTTAACATGGGCTCGGAGCGCGCGTCTACTCATAGAAAGCCGCGTAGTCGGGAGCATTGGTCCTTATGTTCGACAGAACCGTTCGTTGCGACCTGCTTTGGGCCCCTGGTCTCAGTGAGACCGTGGACGTGAGCCAGCGGTGGATCCTCACCGCGATGGAGAGATACGGCTCGGAGTTGGTGACCATGCTCTGGCGGATTCTCGGCAACGAGCAGGACGTCTGCGACGCCTACCAGACGACATTTCTCCAACTGGCTCATCGCGACGACCGGCGTCAGCCCAGGCACATCAAGGCCTACCTGTTCCGCACGGCCAGCAATGCCGCCATCACCATGCTGCGACGCCGGGTCGTGGAGAGTCGAACCCTGTCGGAGATGGAGATTCGAGCCCAGCATGCGGAATCGACCGAGCCCGACTTCGACGCCCGGCGCCTGACCGAGAGGCTTCGACACCTGATCGCCGAATTGCCCGACCACTTGCGGAGCGTCATCGCGCTGCGCGATCTGGGCGAGTTGCCCTATGAAGAGGTCGCGCGCACCTTGCAGATATCGACAGGCACCGCCCGAGTGTATCGGTGTAAGGCCGTGCAACTACTGGCCGCCTGGATGAATAGAGAGGAGCAACCATGAAGCCGCTGAACATTCGAGAACGGCTTTTTCCTACTTTGACACCGCCCGTCAGCAAGTGCCGGCGCACCCGCCAGTGGTTTGCCGCTGCCTTGGGTCGTCGATTGGGGCCGGAGGCGGGTTGGGTCCGTCGCCATGTGGCCACCTGCGCGCGCTGCCAGAGACGCTTGGCCGCCCTGCGGAACGTGGAGATGGCCCTTTCTCTTCTGCGGTCGCAGCCGCAAAGCCTTGACCTGCTCGGTCGAGCCAATGCCCACACGATCAGGATGCTCGAACACGATCTGCGAGACGCCCCGAAGGCCCGAAAACTCGAACGATTGCGGGCGGAGCCTTCGCTCGGCGAACGATTCGGTCAGTACCGCCGCAGTGCCGTGAATGTGGCCGCCTGTATCGCCATCGTCCTGTTGACCCGCACCGGCGTGTTCCGCTCGCTGGACAAGGCCTGCACCGGCGGCAACAAGATGATGCGGCAGTACTACGCCCATCACCTCGGCGACGATCTGGCCCGAGAGCTCTTCGACGCCTGAGCCGCGCGGCGGTAAGCGTTCCGTCTGAGAATCCGGGCCTGAGCCAATCAGCAGTCGATTGCGCATCCAAACCTCCGCTTATCGGACGGGTCTCCCTGTGTCTCTCACATCACCGACGCATCGCGTTGTCCCTCGATTTGACCGTTCTCGGTTGTTTCCTATATTTTACGTGGCGGTCGCCGGGGCACATACATCGCTGTTGCCGGCCCTGGAAGGCGTCTTGGCCGGCCGGCCGAGCCACGACGCCGGCGGAACGCCGGGCGCGATCGGCCACGACAGACCATGCAAATCCAGGGGATTTGGTCAATCGACGGGCGATGGCAGCCGACAAAGGGGATGGTGAATCCGCCTTGAACTATTTGTGAACTGATGTGAATCATGCTCAAGAAGTGTGCGATACTCGGACTGGCCCTTTTGATGATTGGAGGCCTTTCGCTGGCGTGGCTGCGGAAGCAGACCGAAGCCGAGCGGATCGCCACCCCGGCCGCCGCCACAGATACGCTGCAGTCGGCGGACTATCTTCAGAAGTACGGCCATTGGTACCGTCTGACCCCGGAACAGCAGAATCGACTGGTCCTCGAACTGGATGAGGACCGTAAGAACAAGACCCCGGAGGAACTGACGGCCGAGCAGAAGGCACGTCTTCACGCCGATCTGCCCCGACTGGCCGCCGGCGAGATGAACCCGGGGGACATCGCCGATTACCTGTACGGATCGGGATGGGAGGACGAAGTCACACAGTATCGCCAGCGTCGAGAGCAGGAGCAGATCACACAGACGATCTCGGTGGTGTGCCTGTCGATCGGCGGCGCCCTGTTCGGGATTTGTTTCGTGATTTGGGCACTGTGCTTGGTGGCCCGAGCGTTCAAAGCCCTCACCCGACGCCGTGCCAAACGACCGGCCAGCATCGATTCAGAGCCGACGGAGTTAACCACGATTCTCCACGACGAGCCGGCTGAGGACGAAAACGACGAAGACGAGTCGGAGATCGCATTTGAGTTGCCTGACGATGAGAGCGACGAATCGGAGCCTGTCTCGACCCCGTCATGGTGCGATCCTGATCGGAACGACCGCGACGACGGCGAGCGTTTCCTGGTGCCCCGGCGGCATCGGGATCTGCCGGCCGGACGTCCGACGCTCGCCATCGAACCGAGGCCGCAGGACGACGCCGTCGCTCTGCTGATGTCGGACGAACCGTCGGAACAGCAGGAATGGTCGGCACAGATGGAATGGTCGTCGCCGACGGACGATGAGTATTCGGCGCAGACGGCGTCCCAAAAGCAACGGTTCACACCGAGGCCGAGGGTGGCCGTACTTGGTTCAACCGAGATTCTCACGGCCAATTCGCCGGCAGCACCGGTCGAGAATCCGCTGACGGAGCAGGCCGAGGACCTGCAGCGACAGATTGCCGAGTTCCGGCAGATGGCGCAGAGCGTGCAGCAGGCGTCGCGCGATCAATCCGAGCCGCTGGGCAGCACGCTCAAGGAACTGGCGCAGCAGGTCTCCGCCATTCGCGAGTACGCCGCCTGCCAGCAGGACCGCGTGGAGAAACTCCAGGATGGCTACGATTGGAGCATTGTCCGCACGTTCTGTCTGCGGGTCATTCGCTGCATCGACAATCTCGAGAATCGAATCGACCGGCTGAACGAAAACGACGAAAGCGTCCTGCAACTGGAAGAAGTCCGTGACGAACTGCTGTTTGCCCTGGAATCCAGCGGCGTCGAGCAGTACCGTCCCGACATCGGCACCGACTATCGTGGCCAGGAGAAGCTGGCGGAGGCCATCAAAGAGAAGGAAACAACGCGGGAACCAAGCCAGGTCGGCACGATCGCCAAAGTGGTGCGGCCCGGCTATCGATATGTGACGGACGAGGACAGTTATAAGGTCGTCAGGACGGCGCAAGTCAAGTTATTCGGCTGAGTTGCCTCGGCGCGCGTCTTCGGACGGCGCGAGGCACTCTGTAGGACGAAGCTGTACGCAGGAGAAAATCATGGCTAACATCGTCGGCATTGATCTGGGAACGACGTTTTCGGAACTGGCGATCCTCAACGCGATCGGCAAACCGGAGATCGTTCCAAACGCGGACGGAGAGCGACTGACCCCATCGGCCATCTTCTTCGATGAAGAGAACCCTGAACTCATCCGCGTGGGGATCGAGGCCCTCAATTCGAGGCATCTGAACCCGGCGCGTTCGGTTCGGTGGATCAAACGCCACATGGGCGACACCGAGTACAAGGTGGGCATCGACGGAACAGACTGGACCCCGGTGGAGCTGTCGGCGCTGATCCTCAAGAAGCTCAAGCAGGACGCCGAGACTGCTCACGGCGAGATCCGCGATGCAGTGATCTCCGTCCCGGCTCACTTCGACGAGATCCGGCGCAAAGCAACGATGGATGCCGGAACCGCCGTCGGTCTCAACGTGATCGCGATCGTCAACGAGCCCGTGGCGGCGGCACTGTGTTATGCCACGACCCGCCAGGTCTCCGGCAAGGTGCTTGTATACGACCTGGGTGGTGGCACGTTCGACGTGACGCTGATGAACGTCAACGGTCTTCAGATGGACATCGTCTGTTCGCAGGGCGACCACGCCCTCGGCGGCATCGACTTCGACAACAAGGTCATCGAGATCCTTCAGAAGCTCTATCGGGACAAGTTCGGCACCGATCTGATCGCCACGGAGGAAGACCGAGCCAAGTACGAAGACGAGGCCGAAGACATCAAGAAGACGCTGTCGCGCCGTCCCGTAGCGAAGAAGATGCTCTATGGCTCCGCCGGGAGCATGCGGGTGGAGGTCACGCGGGAGATGTTCGAAGAGGCAATCGCTCCCTTGGTGGCTCGTACGGATATGATGGTGGAGGTTGCGCTGGAAGAAGCCGGCATCAAACCTTCCGATGTCGACACCGTGTTGCTGGTCGGCGGTAGCAGCCGCGTACCCATGGTGCGAACGCATCTGGAAGAGACGTTCGGGTTTCCGCCGGAAAGCGCGGTGAACGTCGATGAGTGCGTCGCACTCGGCGCAGCGCTGCACGCCGGTCTGACGGCGGTGCGTCAGAACCCCGACGCCGTCGACGCCGGCATCCGCACCGGTTTGCAGGACATCTGCCTGACCGACGTATGCAACCACAGCTATGGGACGATCTGCGCGCCGATCGACAAGGAGACCGGCCGCCGCGTGATCCAGAACCGGATCATTCTCAAGAAGAACACACCCCTGCCGTGCGAGGCCACGCAGACCTTCTATACGGTCTCCCAGGGCCAGGAGAAGGTCGAGGTGACCGTCACCCAGGGCGAGGATTCCGATCCGTCCTATGTCAACACCATTGCGACGCATCGCTTCGAGTTGCCGCCGAACCGGCCGGCCGAGCGTCCCATCAACGTCACCTACAGCTACGATCTCAACCAGAGGATGCACTGCAAATTCGAAGACGTCGACTCCGGTCGAGTCCTCGAAGTGGACGTCTCGCTGGACCAGGACGAAGCAGAATCACAGGCGGAGGCAACGGAAGGTGCCAAAGAGATGCAAACACTCAAGGTCCAGTAGAATGCGGGATTACGTCCCATGCTCAGAATTCTGATTCCAGTTGCGGCGATGGTCGTCGGGGTGGCGGCCGGGGTCTTCATCGGCATGCGACGCCGGAGTCCGCAAGCGACCGAGAGTGACTCAGCCCGTTTGTCCTCGGGGCCGGCATACGCCCGCATGGTGCTGGCGCGCCTTGGCAACTGGAGTATGGCCATCACACGCTGGACGACCGGCATCGTGAGGCATCTGCCGGACCGAGTCGGACAGACCGCTTCGCGGATTCGCCATCTTCACCAATCGGCAGGTGCGTCGCGGATGAACAAGGAGGAAGACCTCCCGCCAACAGGGGACCGAGACGGTCAAGACACTGCCGAAAGCAGCCAGAACCAGCAGACCGACCCATCGGGGAAATCCGATCGAACCGTCGACTTGACCGGACTGAACTGCCGAGCCCGGATCGGAAGAGAGCCGAAAGGCGATACGTGGCAGACAGTCCTGATCGTGGATATCTGCGGCGTCATCGAGGCGCCGGACGACGGACACGACGTCGACCTCAAGGCCGCGCTGAGCGACGTCACCGATCGCAAGGGACCGGCTTTGCCTGCACTGGTTCGGCCCAAGCAGGGGCCGATCAATCGAACGTCTCAATTCACCTATCAGACGCAAATCGGGCGACTCTGTCACCAGCACACAGTCCTGGAGGACTGGATGGCGGTCGCGCAGATCTCGCCGGAATGGCTCGTGCTGCCGCGACAAGGGCACCGCGAACTGCGATTCGACATCTCCATCGTCTCCCGCTCGACCGGCGAGCAGCTTGCCACCGGCACGTGCATCGGCGCCTTCGAGAACATCGAGATCGGCTATCTCGACATCGACGACAACATCCAGCGGGCCAAGACCCTGGCCGTGGGACTGGCCTTCAGCGTGGGCGCGGCCAACAATGCCCTCCAGGAGCCCGAAATCAACGTGATTCATGGCTGGGTCCGGACCAACTTCGGTTCGGGGGACGCTTCCGAGGGGGCGCGTCTGGAGCTGGAACAGGCCCTTCGCAAGACCGCCGCTTTCTTCCTGCGGGGCGGACGCCTCAACCTGGGAGATATCTGCAAAGAGATCGTGGAGATCGCCCCCATGGTCGGTCGTCTCGACATCATGGATCTCTCGTTGAGGGTAGCCGGAGCAAAGGGCCAGGTCACCGCTGCCGACATCCGGCTTCTCAAGGACTTGGCGCAATGGCTCCAGATCGATCGCGGTCGCCTCCGGACCATGGTCGAGAAGACACTGCCCGTGAGCATGCACCAGAGTGAGGACGCGGAGATGATCCTCGGCGTCACCACCGAGATGAACAAGGATGAGGTCCGCCATCAGTTGAATCGCGAGTACGCCAAGTGGAGTTCGCGCGTAATCAGCTCCGATCCCGCGATCCGTAAGCAGGCCGATCAGATGCTGAACCTGATCGCCGACGCCCGAACGCAATACATCGGCGTTAACCTCTCCAAATGACCTCTCTGCCTTGAGGCAGCCATCCTCTCCACCGTACGACCAGCATAGTCGATCAGAAGATCGTGTAGATGAACGGTGCCGCGCTGGTTCCGGCCAGCAGTACGATCAACCCCAGCAGCAACAACACCAGCACGATGGGCAGCAACCACCATTTCTTGTTGTGCTTGAGGAAGTACCAGAATTCCGCAACGAGGGAGGAACGCTTCTCTTGGGCGAGCCGCTCAAAACGGGTCGAGTCTCTTTCGGTCATCTCAGGCGCACCTCACGGATCAGAACTGTTGGAAGTAGCGTTCCACCTTCGTCGTCTGGCGGTGTGGCACCCAGTAGCTCGGGGCCTTCGGATCGAACTTCCGGCACAACACGTCGCGGCCGATCAGCCGAAACACCAGGCCCACGGGCACAAACAGACCGAAATAGACGACGCCCATAAGAACCAGGCTGACGACAAAACCGATCGGCAGCGTCACCGCCACCAGCGCGACATAAACATAGCGTGTCAGCGTCAGTGAGACAAGTCCGCTGAGCCAGATGAATCCACCGAACGCGACGATGCCGGCGCACCAGCGGACGTCCACGCCTTTGAGCGCATACAGCAGCACCGCAATCAAAGTCGTCGCGACGACGGCGATGAGCCGAAAGCCGTTGAGGTCTTTGCGGCTTGGATTCCAGTTGACGCTAACCAACGACATCATTCACTCCTCTGATCCATCGCCTCGTCAATCCAGCTTGAACTGTGACTTGTAGCGTTCCACGTCATGCGGCGGCACCTGCGGTTGCTCGTGCTTGTAGAGCAGATGCCTGCCCAGGACGAGCACGTCCATATCGGTGGCCATGAAACAGCGATAGGCATGCTCGGGCGTGCAGACGATCGGCTCGCCACGGATGTTGAAGCTGGTGTTGATGATCACCGGGCAGCCCGTCCTGGCCTTGAAGCGGCTCATCAGCTCGTACAAGGGCCCGTGACGCTCCCGGTCCACCGTCTGAACCCGCGCCGAGTAGTCCACGTGGGTCACCGCTGGAATGACGCTGCGCTTGTCCCTGAGGCGGTCGAGCCCCGTCGCCCGCGTGCCGTCGCCGTCAAGCCGCTTGTCCGGCCGCACCGGCGCGACGATCAGCATGTACGGGCTCTCCTGCCCCGGTTCGAGACCGAAGTATTCCGGCGCATCCTCGACCAGCACACATGGTGCAAAGGGCCGAAACGATTCTCTAAACTTGATTTTGAGGTTCATCACCGACTGCATCTTCTCGCTGCGGGCGTCTCCGATGATGCTCCGGCTGCCCAGAGCACGCGGCCCGAACTCCATCCGACCCTGGAACCAGCCCACCACGCTTTCCGACGCGATCAGGTCTGCTACGCAGTCGTATAGATCGGCCTCCCGCTCGAAGCTGTGGTGCGGCGCGTCGACGCTCTGGAGGAATTCGCGGATCGCCTCGTCATCGAACGCCGGACCGAGCAACGACCCGCCCTGCGCATCGCGAACGCCGACCTTGCGTCTGTGATCAAGCAACTGATACCAGACGAATAGCGCCGCCCCCAACGCCCCGCCGGCATCCCCGGCCGCCGGCTGCACCCAGATGTTCTCGAACGGACTCTCTCGCAGGACCCGCCCGTTGCCCACGCAGTTCAGCGCCACTCCGCCGGCCAGCACGAGGTTCTTCATCCCCGTCTCCTGGTGAACGTTCCGGGCCATGCGCAGCATGATCTCCTCCGTCACCGACTGGATCGAGGCGGCCACGTCCATCGTATGCTCGGTGATTGGGCCCTCCGGCTTGCGGACCGGCGCGCCGAAGAGACGCTCGAACCGCCGGTCCACCATCACGGTCTTGTACCCATAGGGGAAATACCGCATGTTCAGACGGAACGAGCCGTCCTCCTTGAGGTCGAGCAGTTCCTTGAGAATCAGATCCCGGAACTTCGGCTCGCCGTACGGGGCCAGACCCATCAGCTTATACTCGCCCGAGTTGACGCGAAAGCCGGTGTAGTAGGTGAAGGCCGAATACAACAGACCCAGCGAGTGCGGAAAATGTATGACCTTCTGCAATTCGATGCGGTTGCCCCGCCCGACACCGGCGCTGGCGGTGGCCCATTCGCCGACCCCGTCGAGGGTCAATATGGCGGCCTCTTCGAAGGGGCTTGGGAAGAATGCGCTGGCCGCGTGCGACTCATGGTGCTCGGTGAAAACGTATCGCCCCTTGTACTTGCCGCCCAAGGCCCGATCCAGCTCGCGGGGCAGGTGCAGTTTCTGTTTGAGCCAAAGCGGGATGCTCATCAGGAACTGGCGAAAGCCGCGAGGGGCATAGGCGATGTAGGTCTCCAGCAGACGTTCGAAGTGAACCAGGGGCTTCTCGTAGAACACGACGAAGTCGAGGTCCTCCGCTCGCAGCTTCGCGGCTTGAAGGCAGAACCCCACCGCATGCGACGGGAAGCCGGGATCGTGCTTGATCCGCGTGAAGCGCTCCTCCTGCGCGGCCGCAACGATCTCGCCGTCGACCACCAGGGCTGCCGCACTGTCATGATAGAACGCCGATATGCCCAGGATATTCATCATTTCACCGCCGGGGACGGGCTGGAGCCCGAGGTGAACAGGTCGCGCAGGATCACGTATCTCTTTGCCTGTTCGGTATCGCCGGCCTCAACGTACGCCGCCGCCAGAATCTGATACCCTTCGACAAAATCCGGCTTCAACACCACCGCCCGCGTCACGTGCTCGATGCCCTTGTCAAGCTGTCCGAGCCGGATCGACTGAATGCCCAGCCCGATGTGCGTCAGGTAATTCTGCGGATCGGTCTCCACCGCCTCGGCGAACCATTTCTGCGCCTCGGCCGGCTGGTTCTGCTTGGCGCAGTAGTTGCCCATGTTGATCCGGCCCTGTACGGAGGCGGGATCGATCGCGAGAACGCTGTCCAGGTGCCGCTTCATGGCCGTATAGTCCTGGCGGTGCGAAGCGGCCGCCGCCAGATTGATCAGGACGTCGACGTTTCGAGGCTCCATCTTGTGGAGTTCCTCGTAGACCGTCGCCGCATCGGCGATGCGCCCGTTCTGGGCGTAATACGTTCCCAGCATGAGCAGGGCCTCTTTGCGGTCGTACCGGTACGGGGTCTCGCGGGAAAGGAGCACGGCGATGGCTTGGTCCTGCATGCCCCCCCGCGCATAGGCCCTCGCCAAGGCCAGACGAACGGTCATGTCGTAAGGCCGGCTTTCCAGCACTTGCTCATATCGGCGGATCGCCTCACCGATCCGCCCGCGATCGAGCAGGAACTGCCCGTAGCGGGCATTCAGATAGGAGTCCAACGGGGCCTGCTCGACGGCGCGGAGAAAGACCTCTTCGGCAACAGCGTCATCCCGAACCATTCTTCGTAGGGCGAACAGGCCCTCGCGCAGCCGTTGTAGCTCCGACTCGTGAGTGATCTGCCCGGCAAACGGAGCGAGGGTCTTGCGGCGATACATCACCATCGCAAGGTCGTACATCTCACGATTTGTGAAAAGCAGGCGGTCGCGGCACAGGGTCAACAGCTCGGCCGGCGTCCGCTCGGGCTCGGTCAGCCCGGCCTGCGGGAGCGCCTCACGAATCGCCCGCATAGCGGCCAGCGCCACCAGGAAATTGCCCTGGAAATTCAGATGCACGTGGTCCAGCAACACGTCGTCACCGAGCAGGCGGCCCTGACTGTGCTCTTCGAGCGCCGCCGTCAGATCGCAGAGGCTCACGCCGCGACTCGCATCCGTTGCGGCCACGTCTCGAATGACCTTCTCAATCGCACTGTCGGCACGAAACCGCAGCGTATCGAGATCGCGGGCCCGCACGAACAACGGTCCGGCCTCCGCCATCCTGCCCAGTGCATGAAGGCACGTGGCCTGGCAGAACACCAGGTCGGCGTGTCCGTCGTCGATCGCCGAGGCCTGTTCGTAGGCACCGAGCGCGCCCTGGAAATCCCCTGCCGCCTCACGTCGCCGGCCCTCTCGAAAGCAACGGTCCCACTCGTCGAGCCGATCGCCGGTCAGTTCGTCTACGTGCCGTGAGCCGAACGGGGCGCACGATCGGATGTTGGTCGGCACGGTGCAGAGGATCGTCCTGGCGCGGCAGGCCTGGGCGGTTCGGATGATATCGCGGAGATTCTCGCGGAAATGGCCATAGCACGATTGGAGCTTGGGATCATCGCACGCGATGTGGCTGTCCAGGAAGGCCTCCATCCCCATCCACTTCTTCGCGGGTCCGCGCCGTGCTCGCATCGCCTGGCCGGTCCTGTCGATCCACTGTCCGAGCCGGGTGTCCTTTTTGGCTGCGATGCACAAGTCGATGAAGGCCCGGCTTGCATAAAGCCCCTCGGGCAGTGTCGGCGGGCCGTAGGGGCCGACGACCTCGTTGTTGCCCATGTACACGAGTAAGACGTCCGGATCGTGCGAGGCGCAGTCCCGGGCGATCCGCCGGGCCACGTGTGAGTTCATGGCCGTCACCGCCGCATTGATGACCTCGAAGGACCGGTGGCTCGCGTGCGCATTGAGCAGGATCTCCAACTGCCGGCAGAACCCGAACGCCACATCGGGGTCGCCGTACGCCGCCGAGCCGCCCAGCACGAAAATGCGAACGGTGGACGTGTCCTTTGGGGCCAGAACTTCCGCCTCGGGAGCCCTGGATAGCTCTTTGGCCACAAAATGTTCGCAGTACCGCGCGTTCGTCAGATGGACCGTTTGTTTGGCTACGCGCCACGGAAGAAAGAAACGGCCCTGTTGGCCGTAGCCGACCAGCCACAGGGCGAACTCAAGGGCCAGCAGGAACAGGATCGGACTGGCCAGCGCCACAGAAAGACGCAACCACAGGGGGAATCGCCCCGGACGCACAGACTGGCTCGTATCCTTTGAATCGGGCTTTCTTCCCATGACGTCCCCGACGGTCACTTCCGGCGGTCCCGACCCCATCCAGGCCGGGTGGTCCCGAAACGGCGCGCACGAAAAAGAACATGCCGAACCAACGCTCGGCATGCCCTTCTTGAATCGAGAAATGCGTCAGGCGTCCCGCCAGCCCGTTCCCACGCCGGCCTCAGACGCCAGACGTCGACAATGGCCCGATCAGGCCTTCGCCGCGGCCTTCTCCTGGGCCTCAGCGGCCTTGGCCTTCTTGCCGGCGCCGCTCTTGCGATGGGCCACCTTGGGCAGCCCAAGCAGCGGGTCGCCTTCGGCCCATCGCTCTTCTTCCCTAAGCACTTTGATGCGTTCAGCCCGCGACAGAACGTTGCGGTGCCGGGCCAATGCGTTTCTTACCTTGAGTGAAGGATCCACTGACATGCCGACTTTCTCCTGTTATCTGATCTTCATACCGTAAGCATCACTGAAATAGCGAGGTGCAAACGACTCATACCCTTGCGGAGCCTTGCCCTTGTAGAGCGCCCCGATTTCGACGATCTTCTGCTTGGCGGCGTACCCATCCGTGCCGGACCGGTCCGGGTTGTCGTACGTCTGCCTCGTCACAAGCAAATACCCATCGCCCCGCGGCAATGCGCTTGCGTCGAGTCCAAACTCGGCAAAGTGCCTGCGGAGCTTGTCAAACGTCGTGATACCGGTCTCGATCCCGTGCTCGTTGAAGTGTCGCATCACAGGTTCGAGATCCTTCCTGAGTTCCGACCGAGCGATCACGATCCAGTTGTCGCCGGCCGCGGCAGTGCCGGCCTCCAGAGCGGTATTCTCCGGCCCGGCCGGTCCGTCGGACGACGTCGTGTCCACCGTTGTTGTGCCGGCAGCCGGACTGTCGACACCCGCACGCGAGGTCCGGCTCTGCTCGCTGTAGCGTGCCTTCTGATCGATCTGTCCCAGCCGGAACACGGCCAGAAGGATCAAGATCACGAACAAGCCAATCGCGATGCCAATCTGGTATGGCAACGACACCTCGATCCGTCCGGCATTGAACTGGACGGCCTTTGGCTTGAGCCACGTACGAGCCGGTCCGGGCGATGTAGGCGGCTCGGCGAGCCCCATCGGTTTCGGGGGCTTCAAGGTCGGCGGCGCCGGCCGCTCGGCCACGGACTCCTTGGCCTCGACAGGAACCACCGGCTTGGCTGCCTTCGGGCGACGGAGCTTCTCCAACTGAGGTCGCAACCGTTCGAGAAGACTCGGCCCCTTCGACTTGGCCTTCGGCTCGGACTTTGAGCGCGACCGACTCATCGCCTCATAGAGCGCCTTCTGTCCTGAGTAGCGCCTCATACCCGTGAAGCTCCCTTTCCTGACCTGCGATCGCCCCGCCTATTCCAGCGTCGGACCACACCAGCCAATCCATAAACCCATATGTATAGCCGAAGGATTCTACGATTTCAATCACAAAATCGCACTTATAAGGAATCAAACGCCACCCGTCTCGAAATTGCCGTCGCAGGGGAGTATTTCCAGTACCCGGTTGACAAGCGATTCGAGAACAACGAGAATTGTGCCTTTTTGAGTTGGGGTGGTGATTTGACCCGCCTGAGATGCCGTGGCGGGCCGAAAAGCGGCGAAGAAACCGGCCGCAAGTGAATTGCAGAACCTGTAGGAGCCAAGAAATGAGGTTAGTCCTCGCCGGAATGCTGGTGCTATCGATATGTTTGACGGGAGGTTGTGCCAAGTTCTGGTACCAGGAGGGCAAGACCTTCACGCAGTGCCGCAGAGACCTGGCGTCTTGCTATGCCGAGGCATCGCGTTACTCCGATGTTGACCGCACCAGTGGATTGGGCCGTTACGAGAGCAAGTTCGTCACCGATTGCATGCAGACGAAAGGTTATACTCTGGTTCCCGAGAAAACGCTGCCGGTCCGAGTCAAACGGGAGAGTTCCCCGGTCTTCGGCATTCCCGGGGTCGCCGGAACAATCGACTGACGCACCCAAGGTACCGACGATTTCCCAGAGCAGGTCGATGAATTGCCTTGACAAGCCTTCAGAATCCGGTTATTTAGAACGCTTTTGTGTTTGTGCCAATCAATGTCCCTGCGGACTTCCGCAGGGGGAACGGGAGTAACCAGCGATGTTGCCAGTCAAGAAAACAAGCAGGAGCAGGACGCGCACCCGGCGGGCCCACCACAGCCTCAAGCCCGTGAACTACTCGCGGTGCACCAAGTGTGGCCAGGCCAAGCTGCCGCACGCGGCCTGCGAGAACTGCGGGTACGTGAATCCGAATGTGACCTTGAAGCTCGGGAAAGAGGAAACCGCGTAAGGATGCGAATCGCCATAGACGCCATGGGAGGTGACTACGCGCCGGACGAGATCGTCGCCGGTGCCGTAGAGGCGGCCCGTCAACTCGACAAGGATGACGAACTGCTTCTGGTGGGACCGCAGGAGTTGATCCAGGCGAAATTGGCCGGATTGGGGTTCAGGAACGGGCCGGTGACGGTCGTCGATGCGCCGGACGTGATCGGCATGGACGAGCCGCCGGTCGAAAGCCTGCGCACCAAGCCGAAGAGTTCCATTGCCGTCATGGCCAAGCTGGCCAAGCACGAACAGGCCGATGCGGTCATCTCCGCAGGGAACACCGGGGCCTGCGTGGCCGCGTTCCAGATGCGGATGCGGACGCTGCCCGGGGTGAATCGGCCCGGGATCGCCGTGGTCTTTCCCATGAGCGCCGGTCCCGTCACGATCTGCGACGTCGGCGCCAACATTGCCTGCAAGCCGATCAACCTGTACCAGTACGGGCTGATGTCGAGCATCTACGCCAAGTCAATCCTCGGGATCGGCAAGCCGCGCGTCGGTCTGATGAGCATCGGACAGGAAGACGCCAAGGGCAACGAGGTGGTCAAACGAACACGCGAGCTGCTTCGCTCCGATCCTCGTATGGATTTCATCGGGAACATCGAGGGCCGCGACATCTTCCGGGGCGTCTGCGACGTCGTCGTCTGCGAGGGATTCGTCGGCAACGTGATCTTGAAACTGACCGAGGGGGCGGTCGATGGACTTTTCCGGGCGATCAAACAAGAGTTGATGCAGGAGAAGGCCCGTCTGGCTCTGAAATTCAAACCGATCATCATGCGGGTCTATCAGAAGCACGACTACAACGAATACGGCGGCGCCCCCCTGCTGGGCATCAACGGCACGGCCCTGATTTGCCACGGATCGAGCAAGAGCCGGACGATCCGAAACGCCGTCTTTGCTGCGAAAAAGTGCCACACACAGCGGATCAACGACAAGATCACGGAGTGCCTCTCGGAAGCTGCCGTAAGGACATCTGATGCCTAAGGATACAGAGAATTGCCCTTCCGCGAGCCGCGCGGTCATCACCGGGTGCGGCTCGTTTACCCCTGCCAAACTGCTGACCAATGACGATCTGGCACATATGGTCGATACCTCCGACGAGTGGATCACCACGCGTACCGGAATCAAGGTCAGACACATTACGACCGACAACGAAACGACGGCTCATCTGGCCACCGAGGCGGGCAAACGAGCGTTGGAGTACGCCGGGGTCAGCCCGAAGGAACTCGACCTGATCATCGTCGCGACGATCACGCCGGAAATGCCGTTCCCTTCGACCGCTTGCTTTGTCCAGGAAGCTCTCGGCGCCAAGAACGCCTGGGTGTTCGACCTGGCCGCCGCCTGCAGTGGTTTCGTCTACGCCCTGCACATCGTCCAGCAGTTCATGGAGAACGGACGGATCAACAAAGCACTGGTCATCGGAGCCGAAACACTGACCAAGATCACCAACTGGCGGGATCGGTCCAGTTGTATCCTCTTCGGCGACGGGGCCGGAGCGGTCGTGCTCGAAAGGAAGACCGACCGCGGGCGTGGCATTATGTACAGCACACTGGGCGCTGATGGGGAGTACTGGGAATCCCTTAACTGCCAGGCCCACGGCTCGCGCCACCCCGCCCCCAAGCCCCTGGCGGATCCCGAGAAGGTCTTTATGCAGATCAAGGGACGCGAGGTCTATCAGCAGGCGGTTCGGCGCATCGTCGACTCGGTGACCGATGGCCTGAATCACTGCAAGCTGACAGTGGACGACATCAAGATGGTGGTGTCCCACCAGATGAATGCGCGGATCATCGAGTCCGCGGCCAAACGGTTGAATCTGCCTGACGAGAAGGTCTTCGTCAACATCTCCCAGTACGGCAACACCTCGGCCGCCTCGGTCCCGATCGCCTTCGACGAGTGCATCCGAACGGGGCGCATTCAGAAGGGGGATGTTTTCATCTTCGTGGCCTTTGGGGCCGGCGTGACCTGGGGCGCCAACGTCATTGAGTTCTGATCGGCCCGGCAGGACCAACGCAACATCGAAAACCAGTCTGGTTCAAGGATACGAACGATGACGACCGCTTTTCTGTTTCCCGGACAAGGCGCCCAGGTCGTTGGCATGGGTGCCGACGTCGCCTCGGCCTACCCTGCCGCGGCCGGTATCTTCGAAAAGGCCAACGATGTTCTGGGCTTCGATCTTCGCAAGGTGTGTTTTGAAGGTCCCGCCGAGACATTGAACACAACGACCATGTCTCAGCCGGCGATCTTCACCACGTCGGCGGCCCTGCTCGAAGTTATTCGGACCGAGCCGGCCATGTCCGGCCTCGTCCCGCAGATCACAGCAGGCCTGAGCATGGGTGAGTACACTGCCCTGTACGCGGCTGGGCTCATCAGTTTCGAGGACGGCCTCCGGCTCGTTCACAAGCGTGGCGAGGCCATGCAGGCCGCTGCGGACGCAACGCGGGGGGCTATGGTGAGCGTCATGGGGCTCGATGAAGAGAAGGTTCGTGTGCTTTGCCGGGAAGCTGCCCAGGGCGATCTTCTCGAGCCGGTGAACTTCAACTGTCCCGGCCAGATCGTCGTCAGTGGCACGGTCCCTTCTTGCGAACGAGTGATGGAACTGGCGCCGCAGCACGGCGCCCTCAAGGCGATCCGTCTGGAGGTAGCCGGGGCGTTTCACACCGCGATGATGGCCGGGGCCGCCGATGCGTTGCGTCGGGCCCTGTCGGCATGTCAGATCGGTGAGCCGGGCGAAATCAAGACGCTGGCGAACATTGACGCCGAGTATTATCCCAGTGCCGCATCCATCGTCGAGGGCTTGGCCAGGCAACTGACCAGCCCGATCCTGTGGGCCAGGTGCATGCAGAGGCTGCTGGCCGAAGGCGTCGACGGACTTTATGAGATCGGCCCGAACCGTGTGCTGACGGGCCTGATGAAGCGAATCGATCGAAAGGCCAAAGTCGTTAATCTCAGCACGGCCGATTCGATCGAGGCCCTGCTCAAAGGTGTTTAGTGGTGCCTGTGTGTATGCCGCCGAGCCAAACTGAGCAGTTGGCCTATTTGTGACAGACTTCACAGAAATCAGAGGTTATAGAAATGGCTGAAAGACGACTTGCCGTAGTCACAGGAGCCGCCCGGGGCATCGGTCGCGCGATCGTATTCGAACTGCTCCAGCAGGGACGCCTCGTGGCCGGATTGGACATAAGCGAGAACCAGCTCAAAGAGCTGGAAGTAGCCGCCAGGCAGGCCGGGTTCGAGCTGCTGACGCGCTGCTTGGATATCACGGATACGCCCAAGCTGACCGAGATTCTGGAGAAACTCGCCGCCGATCATGGCGGAATCGGCATCCTGGTCAACAACGCCGGCATCACCCGTGACAAGCTGATGATCCAAATGAACGACGAGGACTTCGACAAGGTCATAAGCGTGAACTTGCGGGCGGCTTTCACCGCCACCCGGGTGGCTGCCAAGTCTATGATCCGCAACAAGTTCGGGCGAATCGTCAACATCAGTTCCGTGGCCGGCGTCATGGGACAGGCCGGTTCGACCAACTATGCCGCAAGCAAGGCCGGGCTGATCGGCATGTCCAAATCCATCGCCCGGGAGATCGGCAAGAAGAACGTCACAGCCAATTGCATTGCACCCGGCTTCATTCAGACGGAAATGACCGCCGTTCTGCCGGACATGGTCAAGAAGGCGGCGATGGACGTTATCCCGGTCAGGCGATTTGGAACCGTTGAGGATGTCGCCAAGGCCGTAGCCTTCCTGACCAGCGACGAGGCCGGCTACATCACCGGCCAGGTCCTCTGCGTCGATGGTGGCATGGCCATGTGAAAAAAATGTTGGAAATTGTTTGTACAAGTCTTGTCTGGTCGGTAAGATACCGCCGAAATTCAGCCCAGACGGGGATGGTACGTAGTGATTGCGGCAGCCGCAACCGACGGCGTTATTGACGAAGATCGAGTGAATTAGGGAGGATCAACACGTGAGTATCGATGAGGTAGATGTGCAGGCGATCGAGAATAAGGTGATCGACATTATTAGCGAACAGATGGGCGTTGACAAGTCGGAGATCACCAAGGAGACGTCCTTCATCAACGATTTGAATGCCGACTCGCTGGATACGGTGGAACTGGTCATGGAATTCGAAGACGAGTTCGACATGAGCATTCCAGACGAAGAGGCTGAGAAGATCCAGACCGTCGGCGCCGC
>ENA-UOUL01002118-UOUL01002118.1-bioreactor-metagenome-genome-assembly--contig:-NODE-2118-length-24457-cov-5.700738_pt1 | contig 24457 bp, 20 predicted proteins | sample MGYA00249838_ERZ747220 | MGnify/ENA primary metagenome ERZ747220 (study PRJEB28778, sample SAMN05720191) | bioreactor metagenome | isolation source: Anaerobic biogas reactor | place: USA:Washington...
CCTTGTTGGCCCGGCGGTTGATGGCCAGAAGCAGAATGAGCAAGGCCACGAACATCAGGGCGCTTAAAGCGTTCATCGTGGGTTTTATACCCTTGCGGGCCTCGGAATAAATCAGGGTGGAAAGATTCTGCACCAGGGGGCTGGTGGTGAAGTAACTGATGGTGAAGTCATCCAGGGACAGGGTAAAGCTGAGCAAAGCGCCCGTGATCACCCCGGGCATCACAAAGGGCAGAATGACTTTTCTCAAAGCGTAGCCCGGGGTCGCGCCCAGATCCAGCGCGGCTTCATAGCTGTGGCGGTTCATCTGCTTCAGTTTGGGCAGCACCGACAGGATGACATAAGGGATATTGAAGGTGATGTGGGCCAATAGCATGGTGACATAACCCCTTTGTACCCGGGTGAAGATAAAAAGGAGCATCAGCGAGATGCCCGTCACGATGTCAGGCATGGTCATGGGGATGTTGGTGAGCGTCATCATGGCGGCCTGGGGCCGGCGCCGCATGGCGTGGATGCCGATGGCGGCAGCCGTGCCGATGATGGTGGCAAAAAATGACGCCAGCAGGGCGATGGTCACCGTGATATACAGGGCGTTCGTGATCGCGGGGCTCTGGAACAGGTCCGCATACCATTTCAGGGAAAAGCCTTCCCATTTGGCACGGCTGACGCCCGCGTTGAAGGACTGTAAGATCAGCACCACAATGGGCACATACAGGAACAAAAGCACCAGGACCAGGTAGCCGCGTTTGATAAACTTGGTCATATCGTACTGCCCCCCTCGCCCTCCGGGTCCACCTTGCGCAGAAGCGTCAGGCTCATCAGGATCAGCACCATCATGATCAGGCTCAGGGCGCTCCCCACGTTCCAGTTGTCCGCCGACAGGAAGGTGCGTTCAATCAGATCGCCGAACATCTCGGTGTTGCCCCCGCCCAGCACCCTGGGGATGAAGAAGGTGGTGACGGAGGGCATGAATACCATGGTGATGCCGGATATCACGCCGGGGAGGCTCAGGGGCATCGTCACCCGCCAGAAGGTCAGTATGGGGCTGGCCCCCAGGTCCATGGCGGCCTCCGACAGGCGGTAGTCCTGCTTGCTCAACGCGTTGTACACAGGGAACACCATAAACGGCAGGTAATTGTAAACCATTCCCAATAAAACCGCCTGGGAGTTGTACATCAGCTGCATGCGTGGAAGCCCAAGGGCTGTCAGGATGGAGTTGATCAGGCCATTGTCCTCCAGCAGGCTCATCCAGGCAATGGTGCGAAGGAGAAAATTCATCCACATGGGAATGATGAACAGGATAACCAGCGTCGCTCCCAGCCTGAACTGCCGGTCCGCCATGAAGAGTGCCGCCGGATAGCCCAGGAAGAGGCAGATGACTGTGCACAAAAAGGCCATCCAGAGGGAGTAGACCAGCGTATCCACATTCACCGTGCCCCTGGCGCCGCCCAGGGCAGCGGGATCAAAGCCCAGCTCGGCCAGCTGCTTGTTCATCTCATGGTTGCTGTCCCAGAAAGTGCGGAAGTTTTCCAGGGTAAACTGGCCTGACCGGTCGGTGAAGGCGTAATAGGCGATCAGCAAAAGCGGAATAATGGTAAATACAACCATCCACAGGCTGTAGGGGTAGGCGAACAGGCTCCTTTTCACCCCGCGGTTTTGCCGGACATTGGCCGCAACCATCACCGCAAAACCCGCCAGCCCCAGAATCATCGCCCCTATAGCCCAGGGGGGAAAGCGCATGCTGATCATTCCCCGGCCTCTTCTTCTTCCACAAGTTCAACCGGCATGGGGCGCATGATGTGGATGTTGAAGGGAATCACCGACAGGCCGACGCCCGCCCCCTCCGGCTGCATGGTGGTGGCGTGCACCTTGAAGCTGAACTCCCCGGTATCGATGATCATCTCATAGTGGACACCCTTGAACAGGACGCTGCGCACCGTGCCCTTGAGCATCCCCTGCCCTTCCTCCACCACCTGGAGGTCCTCGGGCCGTATCAGTACATCCACCGGCACATTCCGCCCAAAGCCCTTGTCAACACACTGGAATTCCGCTCCGCAGAAACTGACCAGGAAATCCTTGAGCATGGTCCCCCGGATGATGTTGGACTCGCCCACAAAATTGGCCACGAAAGCGCTTTTGGGCTCGTCATACACGTCCTTGGGCGTGCCGATCTGCTGGATGTAACCCTCGCGCATCACCACGATGATATCGGACATGGTGAGCGCTTCCTCCTGGTCATGGGTGACATAAATGAAGGTAATGCCCAGGCGCTGCTGCATGCGTTTAAGCTCCAGCTGCATCTCCTGGCGCAGCTTCAGGTCAAGCGCGCCCAGGGGTTCGTCCAGCAGGAGGACTTCAGGCTCATTCACCAGCGCCCGGGCAATGGCGATGCGCTGCTGCTGCCCGCCTGACAGGCTTTCCACGCTGCGCCTGCCGTATTCCTTCAGGTTCACAAGCGTGAGCAGCTTCTCCACCCGGGCTTTGATCTCATCCTTGGGGCGCTTGGCCACCTTCAGCCCGAAAGCGATGTTCTCAAACACATTCAGGTGTGGGAACAGCGCATATTTCTGGAATACCGTGTTGACCCGCCGCTTGTAAGGCGGCAGCCCCGTGATGTCCTGGCCGTCAAAAAGCACGCGGCCGGTGGTGGGGTGCTCAAAGCCCCCGATAATCCGGAGGGTCGTGGTTTTCCCGCAGCCGGAGGGCCCAAGCAGGGTCACAAACTCGTTTTTGCGAATATACAGGTTGATGTCCGAGAGCACCTCAGCCCCGTCATATTGTTTGGACACATCCTCCAGCTTGATCAGCTGCGGCCTTTCTGCCATCTCACTCCTCCAGGTGCCGAATTGGGAACTTTAAAATACCGGCGGCGTTGAGGCCCACAGGAAACGGGCTTTGCGCCTGCCGCGGTTCTCGATGTGATGGGGGGCGCTGGGATGCAGGCAAAAGCTCTCATACCGGGCCACCTTGTGGCGCGTCCTCCCCAGGACCAGATGGATTTCCCCGGCTAAGACATAGGCGAACTCCTCCCCCTCATGGGCGGGGATCTCCGCCGTCCTGCCCCCCGGACCCAGGCAAACCAAAATGGGTTCCATCCGGTTTTTCTGTGCGTCCGGCACCAGCCACAGGATACTGCCCTTCAGCGCGCCTTCGTCCACCTTCTCGAACATATCGTCTTTTCCAAAGACGATCTGCTCCTGCTGGCGGGCGCTGAAAAACGCCTCCAGGCTGGAACCCAGGCACTCGATCATGTCGGACAGGGTGGCGATGGATGGGGAGGTCAGGTTGTTCTCCACCTGGGAGATGAAGCCCTTGGTCAGCTCGCACCGGTCCGCCAGGTCCTCCTGGGTCAGGTTACGAGCCAGCCGCAAGCTTTTCAGGGTTCCGCCGATATCCACCACTCATCCTCCTCAACCCGCAGTTTAGAGTTACTAAACAAGCGGGCAGGCATCATTAAACCACCCGGCGGCCTTGATGTCAATATGCCCTTGTCATGAATTGGAAATCTGGCGGGACAATGCCCGGGTTTGACACACTCGGCTACTTGCCCACGCAGAAACTGGCGAACACCTCATCCAGCAATTGGTCATTCACATTTTCCCCCGTAATGCGGCCCAGGGCGGCCAGCGCCTCATTCAGGTCCACGGCGCACAGGTCAAGGGGTACGCCCCCAAGCATGGCTTCTGCCGCCTGGCGCAAGGATCCGGCCGCTTCCCGCGCCAGATGGAGGTGCCTGGCCAGCGTGAGGGCATTCTCCCCGGGGTCGCCCGCGTATTTCCGGATTTCCCGGCGCAGGGTGTCCATCCCTTCCCCTGTGCGGGCGGAGACCCGCAGGGTTTCCCCGGGCTTGACACCCTGGCCCAGAAGCCAGGCCTCAGCCTCCCTGACAGGCGGCAGATCCTGCTTGTTGAGCACAATCAGCCTGGGCAGATCATTAAGCTCCCTGAGGATATCTGCGTCCTGGCTGTCAGGCGTTATTCCGGCGTCCAGCACCAAAAGGCACAGGTCGGCCGCCTTCATGGCTTCCCTGGCCCGACGGATGCCAATCTGCTCCACCACCTCAGCGCTGGCACGGATACCCGCTGTGTCCATGAAGTGAACCGGGATGCCATCCAGGATGGCGCTGCCAGATACCACATCCCGGGTGGTACCCGGCAGGTCGGTGACGATGGCCTTCTCCTCCTCCAGCAGGGCGTTCAGCAGGGAGGACTTCCCCACATTGGGCTTCCCGCAGATGACAGCCTGAAGCCCTTCCGCCAGAATCCGGCTGCCACGCTCATCACAGGCCGCCTCAAGGCGCCGGGCCAGATTCATCAGCCCCGGCGCCAGATCCCCCACCGCCTCTTCCTGGTCGATCTCCTCCGGATAATCAATGGCGGCCACCAGGCCCGCCATCAGGCGGATCAACTCCCCCTGGGCCTCCTGGATGAATTTCAATGCGCCCCCCTGCAATTGGCGCAGCGCCGCGCCCGCAGCAGTCTGCCCGGTGGCGGATATCAACTGCATCACCGCTTCCGCCCGGCTCAGGTCAATGCGGCCGTTCAGGAAGGCGCGGCGGGTGAACTCCCCGGGCGCAGCAGGCACCGCCCCCCGGGCAAAGAGCGCCCGGAGCGCCTCCTGCACCACATATTCCCCTCCGTGCAGGTAGATCTCCGCCACATCCTCCCGGGTGTAGGTATGGGGCGCTTTTAAAAACACCGCCATGCACTCATCAAGCGTCCTCCCGCCATCCGCAAAATGCCCAAACATCATCAGCCGCGGCTGGAAGGCCTTGCCAGGTGTTTTCGGCACAAACACTCGGCGCATAAGCGCCAGGGCCTCAGGCCCGCTTACCCGGATTACCGCCAGCCCGCCCTTGCCGGGCGGCGTGGCCACAGCCGCGATGGTTGTCTGTTCCATAAGCCCTCCTTGTGGAACAGTATAAAGTGGGCGCGAAAGAAGGGCAAGGCAACACCTGGGATCTCTTCAAAGAAATCTCCGCCAATAAATTTCACGATTGTTTTGTCAATTCTTCAAGCTATTCAGGAGGCAGGAACGCGGTCTGCGCATTCACGGGGTATTTCCGCCCTGCGGTCAATCACCAGCGCCAGAATGAGGCCGATCAGCACACAAGCCCCGCCCAGCAGCGCCTTGAGGGAAAAGGCCCCGGATAGGACGATGTCAAGCAACACGCCCACTGCCACCTGGCCCACAAAGAGGGCCAGGGTCATGTAAAAGGAAGAGATTCGCCCCACCAGGGCGCTGGTGACCAGCACGATGATCACCCCAAACAGGCCGCCCAGGTAGAGGGTGGCCGGGCCTGACAGCGGTTTTGTCTGTCCGCCCTCAAGGACAAACAGCGCCACTGCGGCCAGGGATCCCACGGCATAGTTGATGAAGGTGGCGTTATACACCGAGGTCTTCCGGGTCAATTGCCCGTTGAGCAGGCGCGAAAGCAGCACGGTGACCCCAGCCAGCAGCGAGACAAATACCGCCAGGGTATCAAAACTGTCCAGCATCACCAGGATGCCCAGCACCATGAGGGGCGCGCCCAGGAGTTTGCCCTTCTGCATCTTTCTGGCCGGAATCCCCAGCAGCCCAAGGTGGTCCGCCAGCAGGCTGAAAACACTCTCTCCCAAGAGCCCCAGGGCCATCATGGCTGATACTGAAATGCGGCCAAAAGCCACGCTGTTGAAGGTGATGGTCAAAAGACCTACCAGACCCGCGGAAAGCTGCCAGGGCCGCAAGCCTTTGATAGTTGGCCTCTCCCTCCTGAAGACCATCAGCAGGGACATAACAAAGAGGCCCGCTACATGAATCAGAACCACAGCAAGGGGTCGGCCGGCCATGGCAGCCAGCCTGCCGTTCACGGCCACCATTACCGCGATCAGCGCCCCCATCAGGAGAGAAACCGAATACATCATGGTTTGCATCATATCGGAGAGCGTGATGAGGGTCAACAGGCTCACCCGCTTTTTCGTGCGCCTTTTTCCAGATGGCGGATTGATTGAACCCCACCCGCCAATCCGATATAATGAAATGAAAGCAAGGAGGACGGACATGGCTTTTTCGCACCTGCACCTTCATACAGAGTACAGCCTTCTGGACGGCGCCTGCCGGATCGATCCGCTGATGGCGAGGCTTTTGGAACTGGGCATGGATGCCTGCGCCGTCACCGACCATGGGGTGCTGTACGGTGTGATAGACTTCTACAAGGCCGCAAAGAAGGCCGGCATCCACCCGGTGATTGGCTGTGAGATATATGTGTGCCCTGACATGGATGAAAAAACCAGCCAGGCCCGGGAATACAGCCACCTGGTGCTCCTGTGTGAGAACATGCGGGGCTATCAAAACCTGATGAAACTGAGCTCCGAGGGGTTCACCCGCGGATTTTACTATAAGCCCCGGGTTGACCTGGATTTGCTCAGGGAACACCATGAGGGCCTGATCGCGCTGTCCGCCTGCCTGTCCGGGGACCTGCCCAGGCTATTGCTGGATGGACGCTATGAGGACGCCCGTGCCCACGCCCTTCTGATGCAGGACATCTTCGGCCAGGACAACTACTTCATTGAACTCATGGACCACTTCATCCGGGAAGAAAAACAGGTCATCCCCCGGCTGGTGAGGCTTTCCCAGGAGACGGGCATCCCCCTGGTGGTGACCAATGACTGCCACTACCTGCGGAAAGAGGACGCTCCGGCCCAGGAAGTGCTCATGTGTATCCAAACCGGGAAAACCCTGGATGACGCGCAGCGCATGCGCATGGAAACCGAGGAACTGTATGTCAAGAGCGAGGCGGAAATGCGCAGGCTCTTCCCCGACCAGGGCGAGGCCATTGACAGGGCGCGTGACATCGCCATGCGCTGCCAGGTGGACTTTGATTTTAACACCCACCACCTGCCGCACTATCTCTCCGGCTTCCCCCAGGAGGATAACCCGGCTCTTCTGCGCCGGCTATGCTTTGAGGGGCTGTCCATCCGCTACCCCAATAAGCCCCGGGAAGCGCTGGACCGCCTGGAATACGAGTTGGGTGTCATCAGCAGCATGGGTTTTGTGGACTACTTTCTGATCGTCTGGGATTTTATCAAATATGCCCGGGACCACAGCATCATGGTGGGCCCCGGCCGGGGCAGCGGGGCCGGCTCCATCGTGGCCTACTGCCTGAACATCACCCAGCTGGACCCACTGAAATATAATCTCCTCTTTGAGCGCTTCCTGAACCCGGAGCGGGTGAGCCTGCCGGACCTGGATATCGACCTGTGCTATGAGCGGCGCCAGGAGGTGATCGATTATGTTTCGGCCAAGTACGGCGCCGACCATGTGGCCCAGATCATCACCTTTGGCACCATGGCTGCCCGGGGAGTCATCCGGGATGTGGGCCGCGTGCTGGGCTATTCCTACCAGGAAACGGACAGGGTGGCCAAGATGGTGCCCATGGAACTCAACATTACGCTGGAAAAGGCGCTGCTGCAGAACCCCCGGCTGCTGGATGCCCGGGACAGCGACCCCCGGGTAAAAAGGCTGATCGATACGGCGCTCTTGCTTGAAGGCATGCCGCGCCACGCCGCCACCCACGCCGCGGGGGTGCTGATCACCGAAAACCCCATCACGCAGTATGTGCCGCTGCAGACCAATGACGATGTGGTCACCACCCAGTACGCCATGGGCAACATCGCGGAGCTGGGCTTGCTTAAGAACGACTTTCTGGGCCTGAGGACCCTGACCGTCATCCGGGACGCGCTGGAGATGGTGGGCCATGCCGGCCTGGTCATGGAAGCGGAGGACATCCCCATTGACGACCCGGAGGTCTACCGCATGATCTCCCAGGGAGACACGGACGGGGTGTTCCAACTTGAAAGCGCCGGGATGCGCAGCTTCATTTCAGAGTTGAAGCCCGAGGGTTTTGAGGACATCATCGCCGCCATTTCCCTTTACCGCCCCGGGCCCATGGCCTCCATCCCCCGCTTTATCAAGGGCAAGCACCATCCGGAGACAGTGCGCTACCTGGTGCCTGAACTGAAGCCCATTTTGGGCGTCACCTATGGCTGCATGGTCTATCAGGAGCAGGTCATGCAGATTGTCAGGGACCTGGGTGGCTTCAGCTTCGGCCGGAGCGATGAAATCCGCCGGGCCATGAGCAAGAAAAAGCATGATGTGATGGCCAGGGAGCGGCAGAGCTTTGTCTATGGTTCCCCGGAGGAGCATGTGCCCGGAGCCGTGGCCAAGGGCATCCCCGCCAACAAAGCCGAAGCCATCTATGACGAGATGATGGCCTTTGCCAGCTACGCCTTCAACAAATCCCACGCCGCGCCCTACGCCCTGGTGTGTGTACGCACCGCCTGGCTCAAATACCACTACCCGGCCCAGTTCATGGCAGCGCTCATCAACTCCTATATGGGCGCCACCTCCAAGGTGGCCGGTTACGTCCAGTTCTGCCGCCGCCGTGATATTCCCATCCTGAGGCCTGACATCAACCGCTCCCGTGCCAAATTCGCCGTGGAAGAGGCTGAGGATGGCCGTGAGGGCATCCGCTTTGGCCTGGCCGCCATCAAGTCATTGGGCGAAAGGGCGGTGGAAGCCATCGTATCCGAGCGGGAGACGGCCGGCGATTACCTTGGCATCCATGATTTCTGCAGGCGGATTGACATGTCCCAGGTCAACAAGCGCGCCGTGGAGGCGCTGATCAAGGCCGGATGCTTTGACAGCCTGGGAGCCAGGCGCAGCCAGTGCATGGGGGTGTTTGAAATGGAGATGGACGCGAGCGCCAGGAAGCGCCGCAACCATCATGCGGGCCAGCTCTCCCTTTTTGGCCCGTCAGGGCCCTCGGCGGACCCGCAGAAAGAAACCGGCTCCGAACTCCCGGATATTGCGGAGTATCCCTTCCGCTCCCTGCTGGCCATGGAAAAGGAGGTGAGCGGGATTTATATCTCCGGCCATCCCCTGGACGAGTATGTGACGCAGCTGGAGCCGCTCAGATGGAACTCCCGGGAACTGGAGGAACTGGCCGAGCGGGAGGACAAGGGCCTGCCTGAGGATGGGCAGGCGGTAAGCCTTGGCGGCATCGTTACCCAAATCAAGCACAAGGCCACCCGCAAGGGTGAGGTGATGGCCTTTCTCACGCTGGAAGATTTGACCGGCCAGGTGGAGTGCCTCCTCTTCCCCAGGGTGTATGAGCGCCTGGGCAGCAGCCTGGAAATGGATACGGCGTATCTGCTCACGGGCCGCCTTTCGGTGACGGAAGACCGGCCGGCCAGCCTCATCGTTGAAAAAGCCCGGCCTTTGGGCCTGGGTGCGGAAGCACCGCCTGAAAGCGAGGCCGCCCTTGCCAAGCGCGCGCCGGTCAAGCTATACTTGGAGATGCAGCGCAGCCAGATGGAGGCCTGCCAGGAAGTTCTCAGCCGGAAGCCCGGCAGCGTCCCAGTCTATGTGAAGCTGCTGGGAGAAGCGGGCATGTTCCTGGCTCCCCGTTCCTGGTGGACGGGGGACGGGGCCAGTGCCAAAGAAGAGCTGATGACCGTACTTAACGCCGAACAAATCAAGGTGGTGAAAAAGAAACATGAATGAAATGCGCGTAACTGTACCCGCCGGGCGGGAATGGGGTCTGGTGTTTAAAACGGCCATCGGGGCCGCAGGCTCTCTGGCGGGGCTATCCCTGGATGTGATTGATGACCTGCGCACCGCGGTGGATGAGGCTTTTGAGCTTCTGTCCAATCAGGAGCGCCTGGTTGAACAGGTGACCCTGATCACATCAGTTGATGACGGGATGTTCAACCTGTCCATCAGCGCCCACCGCGCTGAGCATCACACCAAATGCAAGCCCAGAAACCCCGAGGTAGCGCAGCTGATCATCGGGACCCTGGTGACTGATGTTAAACTTGAGGGGGATGGGTGCGGTATCTTCAGCGTCACCATGGCATTACCTGCGGGAACAAGGTGATATATGAATGCTGACACAATTCATAACACAGCGCTGGCTTACGCGCTGGATCCAACGCCCGAAAAAATGGAGGCGGCGGTGGAAGCCGCTCTTCCGCTGTGCTATGCGATCGCGGCGCGCTTTACCGGCCGGGGCATTGACCTGGAGGATTTGCGCCAGGTGGCGTCCATGGCGCTGGTCAATGCCCTGAAGGGCTTTGACCCTCATCGGGGCCTCAGGTTTACCACCTATGTCACGCCCACCATCACCGGCACCGTTCGCAACTATATCAGGGACCGGGCGCAGATCGTCCGCACGCCCAGAGGCCTTCGGGAGCAGGGGATGCAGATGGACCGCGCCCTGGAGCGCCTGGTGCAGACCTTAAGAAGGGAACCCACCGCGGAGGAACTGGCCAACCATCTGGGCTGGACGGTGGAACAGGTCTTAACCGTGCATGCCTCCCGGGAGAAAGCGCAGGTGTCCTCCCTGGACGCCCAGGATGATGAGGGCATGCGCTTCTTTGACCATCTGGGCCGGGACGAAAAGGGCTATGAGGATTTTGAGGTGCGCCAGGACCTGCTCAAGGCGCTGGGCACCCTTTCCCAGGATGAGCGGGAGCTCATCAAACTCCGTTTTCAGGAGCAGCTTTCCCAGCAGGCAACAGCCAAAAGGATGCGGCTGACCCAGATGCAGGTTTCCCGAATGGAGCGCCGGGTGCTGCGCGCCCTGAAAAACGTGATGCAGTCGGTATAGCCGGGGTGGCGAAGGCTTTCAAATTGGGCCTGGCCCAGCAGCTGGTGGCGATGGGGCTGGCAGAAAACGTCCGCGAAGCCCAGGCCATTATCATGGCGGGCAAAGCCTTGGTCAATGACCAGCCTGCCAGGGCCGGCATGGTGGTCTCAGCAAGGGATGATATCAGGTTGCGCGGTGTGAAATCCGCCTACCTGGCCAGGGGCGGGGCCAAACTGGCGGGAGCGCTTGGGCGTTTTGAGGCGGACCCCGGAGGCAGAGTATGCCTGGACGCGGGAGCCTCCACAGGAGGCTTCACAGACTGCCTCATCAAGCACGGCGCCAAAAAAGTTTACGCGGTGGATGTGGGTTACGGCCAGCTGCTGGGGAGCCTCCGGCAGCATGACCGGGTGGTGAACCTGGAGCGTACCAACCTCTCCGACCCAAAGCTTTTATCCCTTGAGCCGAAGCCCACTTTTGCCACCTGCGACCTGAGCTATCTCTCCCTGCGCGAGGCGGTGCCCGTCTATCAGCGGATCCTCGGGGGCGAGGGCACGCTTGTTTGCCTGGTGAAGCCCCTGTTTGAGGTGAGCGATCCCCTTGCCCGCCGCACCGGGGAGATCGAGGGCAGCGCCTATGCCCCCCTGCTCGCTGATTTGGCTGATTTTCTCAGCAGCCTTCAGGGGATTGCAGTCGTTGATGTGTGTCCCAGCCCTGTCAGGGGGAACAGGGGCACGGTGGAGTTCTTCTTCCACATCATGGTTGGGCTTTCCCTTGTGCGGCCGGCGCTGGATAAGCGCATCGCGGCGAGCGTGGAACAAGCCCTGATGGAGCGTACAGATGTTTGACCTGGACGAGCAAGCGAAAATCTTTGGCATAACGGCAGTGGAGAACCTGTTTTTCACAGAATATTTACCGGACGCCAGCGGGGACCAGGTTAAAGTCTACCTCTGGGGGCTTTATCAGAGCCAGCGAGGGGCGAAAGACTATACCCTGAAGCAAATGTCCCGTGATCTGGGCCTGGAGGAAGCCCAGGTGGAGGCCGCCTTGCGCTATTGGGAGCGGCGGAGGCTGGTGGAGCGGGTGAGTGACAAGCCCTTGAGCTATGTTTACCACAGCCTGTGCCAGCATGTGCTGACCGGCCAGGATGGGATAGCAGGCGACCTCGCCTTTATCCTTTTTAACGACGCCGTCTACGCCCAGTTTGACGGCCGGCGGAAACTCCGGCCAAACGACATCGCCCTGGCCTATGAGTGGGTGCAGGACCTGGGGCTGCCCCAGGAGGTGGTCCTGATGCTGCTCAACCACTGCGCTGACACCCGTGGCAGCAACTTCTCCTTTAAAAGCGCCCAGGCGCTGGCTGTGGCTATGCGGGAGGACGGGGTGATGACCCCGGAGGAAGCGGAGAACTACCTGAGCCACTCCAAACGCACCCACCAGGGGGCCCGTGCGGTGCTGGGCCAGTTCAACCTCAGGCGCCTGCCTACGGAGCCGGAGCTGGCGCTTTACCGGAAATGGACCCTGGAATGGGGCTTTGACGAGTCCTCCATCATCGCTGCTTGCCAGGAAACGGTGTCTGCCAACCATCCCTCGTTTTCCTACCTGGACCGGATCCTGGACCGGCTGCGCCGACAGGGCGGGACCAGCGCCAGGGAAGTCAGGGGAAAACTGGAAGAGGACAACCGGGACGCAGAACATTTGAAACAGGTGCTGGATATCCTGGGCGTGGGCAGCCAGCATACCTTTACGGTGCTGCCGGCCTACCGGGCGCTTCGGGAAGACTATTCCCACGAGATGATCCTTCTGGCGGCCCGCTCAGTCCAGTCCCGCCGCGGCGCCTTTGAGGATCTGGAGCCCAAGCTCATGTCCTGGAAATCCCTGAACCTGATGGACGAATCGCAGGTACGGGAGCACCTGACCCAACTCAAAGCTTTTCAGCCCGCCATGTTCGCCGTCTTTGAGCTCTCCGGCCAGGAGGGAAGGCCCGGGGAGCAGGACCTCATGCACTACCGCGCCTGGCGGGAGGCCGGGCACAGCGATGAGGTGATCAGGGAGGCCGCCAGCCAGGCCCGCTCCAGCAAACGGAAGCTCAGCTATATCGGCAAGGTGCTGGAGACCTGGAAAAAAGAGGGGATCACCACCCCCCAGGCCGCACGGGACAAAGCGCCTTGGGCTTCGTCCCAGGGCGGCAAAAAGGTGAGCGCCCAGTTGTACAGGCAGCGGGAGAACACCGAAGAGGACTACGCCTCTGACATCGACTGGCTGGAGATAGCGAGGAAAGAAAGTGGCCAATGAAGCCTTGACCCAGGCCCTTACGGAATGCAGGGCCCGGCAATATGAGAACCAACGGGAGGAGCAGGAGCGCCTCAGGAAGGCCATTGCCCTTCAGCCCCGGATTGGCGAACTGGCGGATGACCGCCGGGAGGATATCCTCAGGGGCCTGCGCCTGGCCATGGAGGGTATCAACCCGGAAGGCGTCCAGGAACGCACCCGGGAGCGTAACCTGAAAATCCGTGAACTGCTCAAGGCGGCGGGGTTGCCGGAGGACTACCTGTCCCCGGTCTTCCAGTGCCACCAATGCCAGGATTCGGGTTATGTGGGAGAGGCACCCAAAGCATTGTGCCAGTGCGTCATCAGGCGATACCATGCGCTGTTGTCTGGCGGGCTGGACCTAAAGGACGGCCCCAGTTTTACCCGGTTTGACCTGTCAGTATTCCCGGAGGCGCCGCTTGGCGACTCCGGCACCACCCAGCGGCTGCTGATGAAGACCTTCAAGGCACAGGGAGAAGAATACGCGGCCGGCGTGGCAAAAGGCCAGGGCAAACTGAACCTCCTGCTCCACGGTCCCAGCGGCCTGGGAAAAAGCTACCTCCTGCGCTGTGTGGCGAAGGAAGCGGCGGACCATGGCGTCGTCACACTGACCATGAGCGCCAATGCCCTCATCAACCACATCCGCCAGGTCTATTTCAACTTAAACCACGACAGCTTGGACCAGCCCTATTATGATGTGCCGCTGCTCCTGATTGACGACCTGGGGATCGAACCCAAGTGGGAGGGCATCACCATTGAGCAGCTCTTCGCCCTACTGGAGCACCGCATCAACCACAAAAAGCCCACGGCCATCAGCACCAACCTCTCCCCCATGGAAATCCAGGCGCGCTATTCCGAACGCATCTCCTCAAGGTTGTTCGACCGAAGCCTTTCCCTGGTCCTCCCCTTCCAGGGCAAGGACATCCGGCTGATCCGCCGCTAGGGAAGGCCGCCTGATGCCCTTGCCCTGCCCTTTCAGCAGGGCTGCCTTTCGCTGGATCATCTCATCCACCCGGGTGATATAATCTTCTGGATTCTTCACATTGGGCGCCCTTTGGATGCGGGCGCCTTTCCCATAGACGTGCTTGGAGATGCCCCCGGCCCCCAGGGCCAGGACGGAGCCTGTGTCCTCCATCATGTCCATGTTGTAGAGGCACTCATGCCCTCTTTTGGCATAGCCCACATTCTCCAGGTTGCCGGCCATGTGTTTCTGCCGGTAAAGGTAGTAGGGGTTCAGTCCCATGTCCCGCGCCGTTTCCCGGGCCAGCCGCACCATATCGCCCACATCAGCCTCCTGGGGAACGGGTTCACCAAAGCGGTACATGTCGCTGGCGCGTTTAAGGCTTAATGTATGCACGGTGAGGGACTCAGGCGCTATGCTTTTGGCCCAGGCCAGGGTGCGCCCAAACATGTCCAGGTCTTCCCCCGGAAGCCCCGCGATCAGGTCCATGTTGATGTGCCCAAAACCCATGCTGCGGGCCAGCTGATAAGCCGCCTCCGTCTGGGCCTGGGTATGTGCCCGGCCAATCAGCTGAAGTGTTTCATCATGCATGGTTTGCGGGTTGATGGAGATACGGGTAGCGCCATGATCAGCGATAAGCCGCAGCTTTTCACGGCTTATGCTGTCTGGCCGCCCTGCCTCCACCGTCACTTCCCCGGCTCCGGCAATAAATGGCGCAGCCGCTGCCAGTACATCTTCAAGCAGCGCCGGCGGAAGCGCAGTGGGGGTGCCGCCCCCCACATACACTGCCCGCACCTTCAGGGCATATGCCTGCATCATGCGGTAAACCGCCCCCATCTCCCTCACCAGCGCCCGGACATAGCCTGGCAGTATCCGCCCATCCCCCACCTGGCAGCTGATGAAGCTGCAGTAGCGGCACCGGGTCTCACAGAAGGGGATCCCGATATAGAGACCCACGTCCATTTCATCAGGCTGCCTGATATTCCGCTGGGTCGCCACCACATCATAAAGCAGCGCTGCCTTTTCAGGGCGCAGGTCAAAGGTCTCCCTGACCTGCCTTGCAGCAGCCTCCAGGGAAAGCCCCTTTCCCATCTCCGCGTACACCAGGCGAGTGGGCCTGATGCCTGTCAGGGAACCCCAGGGGGGTGACATGCCAGTCGCTTCCTTTAGCGCAAAATAAACCGCCAGCTTCTGCTGGCGCTTATGGAAGCGCTTGTCCGCCAGGGGATCCGGCTGCGTTACTCCAGACAGGCTATGGCTGCCTGACAGAACGCCTGTAAGATTCGCCTGGCACTGCCGTTGGGTCCCCCGGACGCTTTCGGTAATCACCACCCTGAGCTCACTGCCTTCCCGGACTTCCTGGGCTTCCGGAAGAAAGATGCGCACCACATCCACCAGCTCCTTGAGAAATCCGGGAACCGGCCCAATCAGGGTAAATGTCACTTAATGGTGCCCCCCGGGCCGTGGCCGGGATAAAAGGAGCAGCCATGCAGGGTGAACAGGCGCCTGAGTGACGCCCGCATCTGGGCCTGGCTGCCGCCCGGCAGATCGGTTCGGCCATAATCGTTCAGGAACAGGGTATCCCCGGTGAAGAGCGTGTCCCCCATCCGGTAGCACACGCTTCCCGGGCTGTGACCCGGGGTGTGCAGCACCTGAATGGACAGGCCAGCCATCTCCAGCTCCTGCCCCTCCGCCACAAAATCGGTGGGCTGGGGACGGGCGGATATCCCCTGGGGATCCATCCCCAGGAAATCATCCTCCAACATCATCCTATCCCGCTGATGCATATAGATGGGGACGCCCGGGAAGTCTTTCAGCGCCCCGGTGTGGTCCCAGTGGCCATGGGTCAGGAGAATGGCTTTGACCTGCCTGGTGCCGAGGCGCTGCCTGATCTTCTCCCCATCGCTGCCCGGATCCACCAGCACAGCGTCATCCCGCCCCGGCTGGCTGATGATATAGACGTTGTTCTCCAGTTGCCCCACCACCACGGTGTCTATCAGCATGCCTGCCTCCTAAAACAATTTTCCCGAATCCAGAAGGATGGTTACAGGGCCATCATTGACCAGGCTTAAGTGCATATGTGCGCGGAAAACCCCGGTTGAAACGGGGACACCCTGTTTGCCAAGCTCCCGGGCACAGTCTTCATACAGCGCGTTGGCGCGCTCCGGCTCCTCTGCCCGGGTAAAGCCCGGGCGGTTCTGCCCCCGCGCATCTCCCAGAAGGGTGAACTGGCTGACCAACAGCGCTTCGCCGCCCACATCCAGGACCGAGCGGTTCATTTTCCCTGCTTCATCCTCGAATATCCGCAGCCTGGCGATTTTCCCGGCTATGTAGGCGGCGTCTTTCTCGCTGTCCCCTGCCTCAACCCCCAGGAGCACCACCAAGCCTGGGCCGATCGAACCCCTGGTTTCGCCTTCAACCGCCACGGCGGCTTCTGCCACCCGCTGTACCACTGCGCGCATATCCTCTTCCCTCCCGCTACCGGGAACTCCGGTAGGCTTCCAGCACATCTGAGCGCTTCTGAAGCCTGGCCAGCGCCTGGCGGATCTGGTCCCGGCTTTGCACCTGCACCACCAGGCTCAGGGTCTTGGTGCCTTTCTTCCCTTCCTCCTGGGCTCCGGCTACCACAGGGGTACCGGCGTTGGCGATAAACATCATGATCTCCCCCAGGATATTGGGGCTTTCATAGACGATGACCCGGAGGTTGGCGTTGAAATCGCCCGTCTCCTCCTCCGCCCAGCTCACCTGGATAAGTCGCTCAGGCTCGGCATTCAATGCGTTGACGCAGTCCGCCTTATGCACCGTGACGCCCCGCCCCCGGGTGATGTAGCCTGTGATGTCATCCCCCGGCACCGGGCTGCAGCAATGGGCGAAGCGCACCAGCATACCGGCGCCGCCCTCCACATAAATGCCGTGGGTCGGTTTTCCCCGCTGCGCCAATTCCTTGGGCTCGGGCACAACCGGCTGCGCCTTGACACCTTTGGCCAGATCCTGCAGGCGCTTCTGCTCCTCCAGGAGTTTGCTCACCACATAGACCGAGGGGATGGCGCCATAGCCCACCGCGCCATAAATGGCTTCCAGGTCAGGGAAGGAGTACTTCTTCAGCAGCGGCTCGTAGTACTCAGCCTTGGTCAGTTCGCCCAGCTTGACGCCCCGGCGCTTGGCCTCATGCTCCAGGATATCCCGGCCCTTCTGGATGTTCTCCCCCCGCAGCTCTTTCTTGAAGAACTGGCGGATTTTGGACTTGGCCTGCTGGGTTTTGACCACGTTGAGCCAGTCCATGCTGGGGCCCTTGGAGTTGGCGGAGGTCATCACCTCCACCCGGTCCCCGGTCTGCAGCTCCGTTTGCAGCGGCACCATCTTGCCGTTCACCTTGGCGCCCACACAGGAGTTGCCCACCTGGGAGTGGATACGATAGGCGAAGTCCAGGGGCGTTGCCCCCCGCTGGAGGTTGATGATCTCCCCCTTGGGGGTGAAGACGAAGATATCCTCGCTGAACAGGTCCGTCTTCAGCCCGTCGATGAACTCCTTGGAGTCCCGGGTTTCCGACTGCCAGTCCAGAATTTGCCTGAGCCAGTACAGCTTTTTGTCCAGCCCGCCGGAGGCAGCGCCCTCCTTGTAATTCCAGTGGGCGGCGATGCCGTACTCCGCCACCCGGTGCATTTCCCGGGTGCGGATCTGCACCTCAAAGGGGGAGGGAATGGTGCGCCCGCCAATCAGCGTGGTGTGCAGGGACTGGTACATGTTGGCCTTGGGGGTGGAGATATAGTCCTTAAAGCGGCCGGGCATCTGGGTCCACAGGGTGTGGGCCACCCCCAGCACGGTGTAGCACTCCGGAATGGTGTCCACCAGCACCCGGATGGCGATCAGGTCATAGATCTGGTCAAAGGAGCGGTTCTGGATCACCATCTTGCGGTAGATGCTGTAGAGGTGCTTGGGCCGCCCGTCTATCTCAAAACCCTTAAGGCCCATCTCGGTGAGCTTTTCGCTTAAGGTGGCGATGATGGTCTTGATCTGCTGCTCCCGCTCGATGCGCTTCTGGCCCACCTTGGTGGCCACATCCCGGTAGCCCTGGGGGTCGATATAGCGCAGCGCCAGGTCCTCGATCTCCTGCTTGATGGTGTAAACCCCCAGCCGGTGGGCGATGGGCGCGTAGATGTCCAGGGTTTCCCGGGCGATGGCCACCTGGCGCTCCGGCGGCTGGTGGGAGAGGGTGCGCATGTTGTGCAGCCGGTCGGCCAGCTTGATCATGATGACCCGGATGTCCTTGGACATGGCCAGGATCATCTTGCGCCAGGACTCCGCCTGCTGTTCCTCCCGGTCCATGAAGTCCAGCCGGCCCAGCTTGGTCACCCCGTCCACCAGCTGGGTGATCTCCTCCCCAAACTGCTCCCGGATGACGTCCAGGGTGACGTCCTCCACATCCTCCACCGTGTCGTGCAGGAGGGCGGCGGCCACGCTGGGGGCATCCAGCTGGAGTTCCACTAAGATGCTGGCCACGTTGATGGGGTGGAAAAAATAAGGCTCACCGCTGCGGCGCACCTGGCCCTGGTGCGCCTCCTCTGAAAAGGCATAGGCCTTCCTGACCAGGTCAAGGTCCTGCTCCTGGCTGTACTTGCCAAGCCTGGTCAGCATTTCCTGAAGGGTCAGGCTTTCAAATGCGGTGTGCGCCATAAACCTCCTTAAGGGTTCAGTCTTTGGTACAGGGGGGATTCCCCGGGTTCGCAGCGGCGCATCTCCTTCATGGTCAGGAAAGCGCCGTCCTTATTAAGGGTGATCAGCTCCAGCTGGGCTAAGACAGGGAGCGACGCGGGATGAGCGGCGGGCAGGCCCTGGCGCAGCCTGATATAGTCCGCCCGCAGGGCGTCCTTGCTGATGCGAAGGGCCAAAAGCGCCACTTCAAGCGCCGGGCTCACCGGGCAGGCCATGGGTTTAGCCCCTGCCACCGCATCTGACATAATAACGGCTTCCAGGGGATGAATCAAGCCGTCCGCCATGATCACCCGGTCAAACCGGGAAAAATCCGCCCCCCAGTCCGGCAGGTAGAGGATGGCGCTGAAGGCGCGGGGGTCGGCAGCGCTGCCCGTCCAGGTGTAAAGCCCGGGATAGCGCCGGTGCAGCGCCTCTGCCGTCTCATGGCACCAGGCCACTATCAGCGTGCCCCGGCTGGGCAGCGTTTCAGGCAGGGCCCTGATGATCTCAGGTTTTTTCCCTTCCCCCGCCTCCGGAAGGGCGGCCAAGGCCCTAAGCATCGCCCGCTGCTGGGCCAGGGCATCAAAGGGGTAGGCCACCGCCCCGGGGAACAGCGCCCGCACGTTCACTTGGGCGGTGCTTTGGCCCCTGTACTGGTTCTCCTCCAGGCTGCCCACCAGGGTGACAGCCTGTGGCAGCTGCCCCACCAGGCGGCCCTGATTAAAGGCGATGGCGTCCCTGAGCGTCCGCCCCTCCCCCAGGCTCAGCTTCAGGTGGGCGCCGCCGCTGCCCACCGCCCGCGCCTGGCGCAGGGGCACATCCTCAAGCAAAAACACCGGCGCGGGGTTCCCGATGCCAAAGGGGGCCAGGCGGGCCAGCTGGCGCGCGTTTTCCACCGTCACCGTCTCAAGCCCCAGGGGATAGTCATAGACGGTTTCAGGGATCAGGTCCCCCTGGCCCAACTGCGCCCGCACCGCCTGGTCAAAGGCCGCGCGGAAGGCAGGCAGGTTCGCGGTTTTAAGGCCCATCCCCGCCGCCATCCTGTGCCCGCCAAAGCGGGTCATCAGGGGGGCGCATTCAGAAAGGGCGGAAAACAGGTCCACGCTGCCCGCAGAGCGGCCGCTGCCCACCAGCTCCTCCCCCTGCCGGCTTAGCACAATCACCGGGTAATGATAGCGCTCCGCCAGCTTCCCCGCCGCCAGGCCCACCACCCCGCTGTTCCAGCCCGCCCCGGCCAGCACCAGGCTGCGGCAGGCGGAGAGGTCCTCCCCCTTCACCAGGGCTTCCGCCTGGGCCAGCACCTCCTGCTCCACCAGGCGGCGCTGGTGGTTCAGGGCGTCCAGGCGCTGTGCCAATTCCGCGGCCTCGCCTGGGTCCTTGGTCATCAACAGCTTCAGGGCATCCTCCGCCGTGCTAAGCCTGCCCCCCGCGTTTAGCCGGGGCGCCAATTGGAAGCCCACCCGGGCGGCGCTGACCGCCTCCCCCTCCTTTAGCCCCGCCGCCTGTTTCAGGGCGATCAGCCCCGGGCGGCGGCTGTCCCCCAGGGCAAGAAGCCCCAATGCGGCGATGACCCGGTTCTCCCCCTGAAGGGGCACCAGGTCCGCGATGGTGGCCAGGGCCGCCAGGTCCAGGAAGGCAAGGCCCGCCTCCCCCAACAGGGCGCAGGCCAGCTTGAAGGCCACCCCCGCCCCGCACAGGCCGGGGGTGGGGTAGTCCCCCAGCGCCGGGTGCACCAGGGCGTCCGCGGGGGGAAGCTCCCCCTGGGGCGTGTGATGATCCGTGATGATCACCCCCAGGCCCAGGGCCTTGGCCAGCCTGACCTCCTCTGTGGCGGTGATGCCGCAGTCCACGCTGATAATCATCCGGGCCCTTTCGCTTATCTCCTGGATGGCCTGGGCGTTTAGGCCATAGCCCTCCTCCTGCCGGTCCGGGATATAGGAAAAAGCCTGCCCGCCCAGGCGCTCAAGCGCCTCCAGCAGGATGGCTGAGGCGCAGACCCCGTCCGCGTCATAATCCCCATACACCGCGATCACCTGCCCCTGGCGGATCGCCTCCAAAACGAGGTCCCGGGCCTCCCTCATGCCCTGCATCAGGAGGGGATCATGCAGCTGGCTGCGGTCCGGGTTTAAAAAGGCCTCCGCCTCCTTAAGGCTTCCCACCCCCCGGGCGGCTAAAAGGGCGGCCAGATAGTCCGGATAGCCGGGAAGGGTGGCGGCTTGGGCGCGCTGGGTCAGTTTGAACATGTTTTCCTTTCATCGGTTGATAAAACGCTTTTCTTTGAAAAAAGCCCCCTCCCCGGGCCCGCCTGAGGGCGGCCAGGGAGGTTGCTTTTGTATTACGAAGGGCTTAGCGCCGGGTTTTGCTGCGGGAGGCAGCCGCCGCCCAGACATAGGGGCTGACGCGCCAGGCGGACAGGCCGGCCGCCAGGATGCCCGCTAAAAGGGGCAGCGCGAAGCCAAACATCAGGCCGCCGCCGCTTATTGCAAAGGCGATGAAGATCAGAAGCGCCGCCACCAGCACCCGGAGCAAAACCGGGCGGGTCTTTTTCACCGCCATGTCCGCCACCTCATCCCGGGTGTGCTCCCTTAAGGAAAGGCCCCGGCCGATCAGCCGCGCCTCCCGGATCACGGGGATGGTGAAAGCGCAGGTGAACACCGCGCTTGCCACCACCAGGGCCGGCATCACATAGCTTTGGGCAAAGGCCCTGGACGCGATGGCGGTGACCGCCAGGGTGACCAGCTGGTCGTGCAGGGCCGCCGTTCCCAGGGCCAGGCCGCTGGGCAGGTCATAGCGCACAAAGCCAAAGATAAACATCAGCACCACCACCGCCAGCATGCACCAGAACATCTGGTCAAGCTGGGTCATCTGGGCGGACTGGGAATAGAACCGGATGCCGCCGCCTACAAAGGTCATCACCAGCCCCACGGCCACCACCACGGCGGCCAGGGCCAGGGTTATAAGCGCAGAAGAACGGATTTTCATTTATGCTTCCTCCTTTTTCTTGACGCCGCTGGCATACAGCCCGGACCGGTCGCCAAAAAGGGTCAGGGTTTCGTTAAGGATCAGCCGGAGGGCCACCTGGGAGAGCGCCAGCCCCACCAGCAGGCTGACGCCCAGCACCTTGGCAAAGCCGCCGATGACGCCCTGGGCATCCACGATAATCACCAGCACGCTTAGGGCAATCAGCGCCGCCATCACGTCAATGGTGCCGTGGCTGCGCCCGCTGTAGCTTTCCTTCACGGCCTGGCGCACCGAGCGGCCGCGCCGCACGTCCTCCTGGACGCTGTCAAACAGCATCGCCACGCCAAAGACCATCACCAAAAAGGCCAGCCAGATGCCAGCCAGGGTCACCAGCGTGAAGCCGGCGCCCATGAGGGCGGCAAAGAAGTAGGACAGCGCCAGCTGCACCAAAAGCATCCAGGCCGCGATCAGCCCGCCCAGGCGCTGGCGGATGATCAGGAAAAGCGCCACCAGCAGGAACACGATATAAAGCGCGATCACCAGCCGCTCCGCCGCCCCTTCGCCCAGGGCAGGGGGGCCTGACGCCATGCTCAGCACCTCAAGGGCATAGGGCATAGCGCCGGAGCGCATCATGATGGCATACTCCCGGGCCGGCTCCAGAGCGAAGCCGGGGATGGACACGCCGCCCTCCGTCAGGGGCATGTTCACCCCGGGGGACACCAGGGTGTTGCCGTCTAACATCAGGGAGATGGACTGGCCCACCAGCTGGGTGGTTTTCTCGCCAAAGATCCGGCTGCCCTCCTCATCAAAGGCGATGGACAGGGAATAGTCCGCGCCGGAGATATCCGTCATGCCAAAGCCCGCGGTCTGGATGTTCTCCCCGGTGAGGAAAACATTGCCCTCCGGGTCCGCAAAGGAGAAGACCCCCCTGGCGTCCAGCACATGATCGATATGCCCGTCATCCGCGGCCTTGGGCAGGGTGGCCCGGAAGGTGCCGTCCTCCAGCACCTCCACCCGGCTGTCCAGCCAGCCCATATCCTTTATCCGGGCGGTGATCACCTGGATGGTCAGGGCCTGCTCCTCTTCACTCAGGGGGTTCTCCGCCTCCGGGGCAAGGTCCATCACCAGGGTTTCCCCCAGCTGGGCGCCGGGCACCAGGGCCTCACGCCAGAGGGATTCCGTGCCCGTGGTGGGCAGCCAGGGCAGCAGCTTGTAAAGGCCCTGCCCGTCCATGTTCATGCCGGTCATGCCCAGCCACACAAAGGCCACCGTCAGCGCGATCAAAATTAGCAGCGTCACCCCGGAGACCGCCTTGCGGTTCGCGGTGGTTTTCTTTACAGGGGTTGGTTTCGCCATTTCCATCTTTCCTTTCTCTGTTCAGCGTTATAAAGGGGCGGAGCCAGTCGTCAGCCCGCCCGGTCAGAGTAGTGGAAGGCGGAAAAACAGCGCCGGTAGTAGGCCGCCCTGGCCTCCGGGGCCTGGGGCAGAGGGAAAAGCCGGCGAACAAATAGATCAAGGGAAACGGCGGCAAGCGCCTGGCCCTCCTCTAAAGCCAAATCCCCTTCCTGTGGCCTCTGGGGCGCCAGCGCCGCCTGGCAGGCGGGCAGGGCCCCCAGGGGCTCAGGCGGCGCCTCCGCCTGGCCCACCAAAAGGCCCAGCAGCAAAAGGAGGGCCAGGGACAGGAGGGTTAAGCCCAGCAAACGCTTAAGCATATGGCCCTCCCCTCTCAAGTTCAATGGGCCTATTATAGCCCCAAAGCCAGGCCCTGTAAAGCGCGGCGCGTGTTGACAGCCCCCGGCCCGCCCCCTACAATGGCGGCAAAAAGGAAGGTGGGAAGCGGCATGCGCAAAGCGCTGATCACCGGGGGCGGCCGGGGCATCGGCCGGGCCATTGTCACCCGGCTGGCCCGCGAGGGCTGGCAGGTGGCCTTCAGCTACCGGGAAAACGAGGAGGCGGCCTCTTCCCTTGCCCGGGAGACCGGCGCCATTCCCTTTAAAAACCCCGCCCTGGATGAAAATGAGGCCGAAGCGCTGCGGGAGGCGGTCACAAGCCGCCTGGGCGGGCTGGACGCCCTGGTGCTAAACGCGGGGCTTAGCTATTCAGGCCTGCTAAGCGAGATGCCCCCCGCGGCCTATGACCGGCTGATGGCCACCAACCTGCGCAGCGCCTTTTTGCTCTCCCGGGCCTTTATCCCCCAGATGGTCAGCCAAAGGAAAGGCAGCCTGCTGTTCATCTCCTCCGTCTGGGGCCTGTGGGGCGCCTCCTGCGAGGCGGCCTACGCCGCCAGCAAGGCGGGCCTCATCGGCCTGGCCCGCTCCCTGGCGCTGGAGCTGGGCCCCAGCGGCATCCGGGTCAATGCCTTAGCCCCCGGGGTGATCCGCACGGATATGCTCAATGACTACAGCCAGGCCGATTTGCGGGCGCTTGCCGACCGCAGCCCCCTGGGCCGCATCGGCCTTCCCCAGGAGGTGGCCGCCGCCGCGTATTTCCTGCTGAGTGAAAACGCCGGTTACATCACCGGCCAGGTGCTGGGGGTGGATGGGGGATTTATGTAGGGCTCCGTGATGTTTCGGTCAACTATTTCCTCACAAAATGGTCTGGCGTTTTTTAGTGGACATGAAAGTGGAAAGGAAAAAGACTCTTGTCATATGTACCAAGAGGTTTATCGCCATATAGTACAGAAAGTAGTGGAAACCAACTCTGATTATCAGCCGTTAATGCGCACCGTACTTTCCTGAAATTTGGCGCTAGGACAGTATTTTTCAATTAAATCCTGAACAATAATTTTTTCACCAATGCTTGTTCTTGGTCCAACCATTATTTCACAGGTGTCTAACGCGTTTTGGTCAAGTTCAAGATCCAAATATTCATAAGGAGCTGGCGTATTTTTATTGAGAACCCGTCGATAAAGC
>ENA-UOUL01002119-UOUL01002119.1-bioreactor-metagenome-genome-assembly--contig:-NODE-2119-length-24453-cov-6.023138_pt1 | contig 24453 bp, 17 predicted proteins | sample MGYA00249838_ERZ747220 | MGnify/ENA primary metagenome ERZ747220 (study PRJEB28778, sample SAMN05720191) | bioreactor metagenome | isolation source: Anaerobic biogas reactor | place: USA:Washington...
TCGCAAGATCGAGACGAGCCTCACTATATGGTGAAAACGTGGATCGGACCTCGACCATGTTCCCCCTGATGCTGGCCGGACAGGGGGCCGAACCGGTCTACCACGGTGATGTGGTTACGCCGAGCGATGCGGGGCTGCCGCTGATGCGATGGAAGGTCTCCGACGGGCAGTACCGCGTGATCTTCGGCGACCTGCACGCCGAGACGGTCACAGCCGATGTGCTGACCCAACTTGAAGCGGCTCTGCCGCAGTAGTCGGCTGAGCGGTCGTGTGCAAACACGGGCCGCGTCCAAGTGGACGCGGCCCGTTTTCTTCATTTCCGGCATACGCAAAGAGCCTTTGCCGATAGAAACACCTGTGCTGCAAGGGGGAATAGACCCACGACAATCGACTGATCCCCATCGCCGGGTGCTTGGATGCTTCGGGCGGACGAACCCGGCGTGGGCGACGCTTGACAGGAGGGGGGTGGATGGAATAGAATCGGTGTGTTGGTCGGTTCTGGTATGTTCCGCCTCGCCCCGAGAATCGCGTGCGGCGTGCAGTTGAGGCGGAGGTTTCAAGGCTATATCCGCCTCGGCCGGTCATACAAAGCACTCCCGGGCAGGCTGGAATGTTGGCGTGTGGGCGCGCGAATGCCCCAACCGGGCCGCTCCTACGCCTCCACGCATGTACACTCCGACGGCAACACATCAGTTAGAGGAGGACAGACATGTCACGCAAATCGGTTTTCCTGATGGTATGGCTCTTGGTGGTGGGTGTGGCCGCCGGCAGTGCGCTGGCGGAACTGATCGCCTACTATCCCTTCGAGGAGGGCCAGGGCACCACCGCGGTCGACGCCACCGGCAACGGCAACGACGGCACCCTCAACAGCGGCGTGCAGTGGGTGGCCGGCTACGATGGCGGCGCGGTGCATTTCGACACGGGCGGTGAGAGAATCGTCATCGGTCCGCTGGACCCCACGGCCAGGAACAACGCCATGACCCTGGCCGCCTGGATCAACTGGGAGGGTCAGGGCCACAGCATCGCCCAGCAGGGCATCATCGGCAAACGTCTCGGCTGGAGTACCACCGGCGACACGATCAAGTGGTTCTGGCAGACCAACCCGGCCGGCGATTTTCTGTTTCGAGCTGACTATGACGGAGGTGGTACGAGTTTCGGGTGGGGCAATGCCCTGCTCGTGCCCTATGCGAATGAGTGGGCTCACGTGGCGGTGACCTGGGACAATGGCGCCGGGGTGCAGTACATCAATGGCGAGCAGGTTTCAACCGGGAACGCTACACTCAGAGAATCTGCGAACGCCACGCCCGTGACGATCGGCTGCGTGGATTCGACCAACACCGAGACGTTCGTCGGGGCCATCGACGAGGTGCGGATCTTCGACACCGCACTGGCCGCCCAGCAGCTACAGCAGGTGATGCTCGGCGATTTCACCTCCAGCGCGGCTCCTGTCCCGCCAGATGGAGCGACCGACGTCGCACAGGATGTGATCTTCTCCTGGTCGCCCGGCGACTTCGCCGCCACGCACGATGTATATTTCGGAACCGTCGCCGCCGACGTCGAGGCCGCCAGCCGGGCCAATCCCATGGGCGTGCTGCTCAGTCAAAACCAGGCCGCACTGACGTACGATCCGCCCGGTTTGCTCGAATTCAGCGGGACTTACTACTGGCGGGTCGACGAGGTCAACACGCCGCCGGACAGCACCATCTACAAAGGCAGGGTCTGGAGTTTCACCGTCGAGCCCACCGTCTATCCGATCGCCAACATCAAGGCCACGGCATCTGCGGCGGAGGAAGACTCCGGGGCGGAAAAGACAATCGATGGTTCCGGCTTGAACGCCGACGATCAGCATTCCATTGAGGCTGTCGATATGTGGCTGGCCTCCCCGGAAGACGGGACACCTGTCTGGATTCAGTACGAGTTTGACCAGGTCTACAAGCTCTACGAGATGCAGGTCTGGAATTACAACGTCCAGTTCGAACGCGTCCTGGGCCTCGGGCTCAAGGACGTTACGATCGAGTACTCCCTCGACGGCGTCGAGTGGACGACGTTCGGCGACGTCGAATTCGCCAAGAGCACATCGCGGTCCGACTACATCGCCAACACGACGGTGGACCTGCGCGACGTCACAGCCCGGTTCATCCGGTTCACAGTGCAATCCAACTGGAACATGGGCGCGATCCAGCAATACGGGCTCAGCGAAGTTCGCTTCACCTATCTGCCCGTCAAGGCCAGGGAGCCCCGGCCGGCCGCCGGTCAGGCGGACGTGGCCCTCGATGTAACGCTCGACTGGCGAAATGGGCGACAGGCCGCCGCTCACGAGCTGTATTTCAGCGCCGACCGCGCGGCCGTGGTCGCCGGCACGGCCCTGATCGACACGCTCGACGAAAGCCGCTATACCGTCAGCGGTCTGGACTTCGGGGCGATCTACTATTGGAAGGTCAACGAGGTCAACGAAATCGGGCCGAGCTACTGGGAAGGCGACATCTGGAGTTTCTCGACGATCGAATTCGCGATGGTCGAGGATTTCGAGAGCTACACCGACGACATCGATGCCGGGCAGGCCATCTTCGACACGTGGCTCGACGGCTGGGTGAACAATACCGCCTCGATCGTCGGCTATCTCGAAGCCCCCTTCGCCGAGCGACGCATCGTCCACAGCGGCGGCCAGTCGATGCCGCTACAGTACGACAACGCGAACTCACCCTTCTACGCCGAGACCCAGCGTGCGTTTGAGACGGCTCAGAACTGGACCGCCTACGGCGCTGACACCCTGGCGCTGCATTTCCAGGGCCGGCCGGAAGACAATGCCGCGGACACGCTTTACATTGCCGTCGCGGACGCTGCCGGCAGGATGAGTGTCATAACGCATCCTGCGGGCGAGGACGCCACGCTGGTGGCCGACTGGCAGGAATGGCGAATTCCGTTCAGCGATCTGTCCGGCGTCGATCTGAGCCGCGTCGATACCATCTACATCGGCATCGGCGACCGTGCCAATCCGACAGCCGGCGGTGCGGGAACGGTCTATATCGACAGTATTCAGATCGGCCATTCCGGCTCGTCCGATCCGGGGACCAGCGGCCTGGCGGCCTGGTACTCGCTGGAAAACGGCGCCGAAGACGGCTCGGGCAACGGACGAGACGGGACGGTGATGGGTGAACCGGCGGCAGTCGATGGACCAGAAGGTCTCGGCGCAGCCCTGCTGTTCGACGGTACGGGCAGCCAGTACGTCCATCTGGGCACGTGGAATCCGTCGGCCGCGACCGGACAGCTCTCCGTCGCGCTCTGGGCCAGGTGGAACGGCCTGAGCGAGCACTACCAGGGTCTGATCGCCAAACGCGACTCCTGGGCGATCGACGACATGATGTGGCAGGTCGAGGCCAATCGCGACAGCGGCGTGGTCAGCTTCTCCCGCAACGAAAGCTATCCCGCCAGCGGCAATCCCGTCCTGCCGGTCGACGAATGGACCCACGTCGCGGTGACCTTCGACGGGACCACCGCCAGGCTCTACGTCGATGCGGAGATGACCGGCGAGGGAGCGTTTTCCTTCGGTTCCGATCCGGAGGCCGCCGTAGTCTTCGGCGCCTCCCAGGGCAACGGCGAAAACCCCTTCAACGGCGCCCTCGACGAGGTGCGGATTTACGACCGGGCCCTCTCGCCCTTCGAGATCAACCACCTCGCCGGCAAATAGCCGCCGTCCGCAACAGTCCACGATCAGGGGGCCTGTACCCAACCGGTACGGGCCCCCTTCCTTTGGTTCGGTGATGAGGTTGCACGCATAGACCTCGCCCTCGTCTGCGTGTTGCGGGGTTCCTGGCACGTTTGCGGCCGGGCCGGGCCGGCGAACATACGGGGCAGGCGGCCAGCGGATGCCGGTAACGAACAAGGGGACTGCACCCGGCGGAAAGCTGGATGCAGTCCCCTGAAGATGCGAACTGCTTCGCCTCGTTCGTCATCGCAACGAGGGTGGTACCCGACCGCTTAGCGCGTCGAGATGGTGATGTCGTCGTAATAGACCGACGACGCACCGTTGCCGAACAGGTCGATGGCGCCGAGCGTGCCGTTCTCGGTGTCGTCCCAGACGGCGCTGACGATGAACTCGCCGTTGTAGTACTTGTCGACCGTGTTGTTGTCCAGGTCGATGACGTACTTCAACTCGACCCACTCGTCGTACACGATGGTCGCCTCGCCGCCGTTCATATAGCCGATGGTTCCACCGGCCAGATCGAACGTCGTCTGGATCGACCAGTCCTGATTGGCGCCGTCGTCGTAGCTGTTGAGCAGGATGAAATACGTGGTGCCCGACGTGCCCGACGGGATGTACTGCATGGCGGAGAACTCGATCACGCCACCGGCCAGATCGAACTCGTGGACGAGGTCGGCGCTGCCGACGACCTCGACCGCATTGGCGCCGCTGAATGCAAGCGCATCCGAAACCGGTGCGCCGGCTCCGTCGGTGTTGTCCCAGCCCTTCCAGCCGTTGACGCCGTGCAGGTCGGTGCCGGCCTCGTATGACTCGAAGTCCTCGACAAACAGATCCACCGCCGGTCTCCCGATCAACTCGACTTCGGCGATCTGCATGCTGTTGGCCGAGGCGGCGTCACGAATGGCTGTGAACAGAACGCGATAATACGCATACGCAACCGTGTTGACGAACTCGATCGGCGTGGCGTTCTGCGTGAACCGCGGCCAAGCCTCTTCCGCGGCGAAATCGACGATATCGCCGGCGGCAATCAGCTCGAACGGGCCGTCGATGCTCTCATTCGAGCCATACAGCTCGAAGGCGACCGGGTCGCGCTCGGGGGCATCGTTGGCCGTCGTGAACGTCAGACCCCGGACCACCGTCGCACCCACCATCGGGGCGACCGTGAAGCCGGTGGCCTGGGTTGCGCCCTTGAAGTGCAGGTACTTCGTCGCGGCGTTGTCGTCGATCACCAGATTCGGAGTCTCGGCGCCGGGCCAGTCGCCGTCGTTCGGATCGCCCACCACCTCGTCACCAGGGGCGGTGACATCGGCCAGGACGCGCGCCAGATAGGCGTCGGCGTGAATCTTGATCTGCCCGTTGGACAGGGCAGCGTCATAGATGGCCACACCCATAATCTCGCCGTCGAAATCGTCGAAGAACGGATCGGCGTCTTCGCGGTCCTGGGCACCGTAGCCGATGCCTACCGGGCCGGACAGCGTGATCGCCGAAGCGATGCTCGCACGATAGACGCCGTTAACATAAAGCGCCGTCGTCCCCGCCGCTTCACTGGAGACGAAGACCAGATGGGTCGGCACGCCCGGGTTGGTGGCCACGCCGTAGTCGTAGTCGGCCACGCCGAAGACGGTCGCGCCGTAGGTGCCCGTGTTGTTCCACTGCTCATACTTGAGCCCCGCCTGGATGTCGCCGAAGTCCCTGCGACCGATCAGGCACATGCTCGCCTGCGTCTCCAACGGGTTGCTCTTGACGATGAACTCATAGGTCATCTCACCGCCGAACGCGCCGATATCGTAAACACCATCGGCCACGTCTGTAGCGAAGAAGCCCGGACCGGCCAGCGCTACGACACCCGCCCAAGCCTCGGGGGAGGTCAGAACATCCGGAATCACCGTGAAGTTCCAGACGATCCCGCTGACGATCGTCTCGTCGGCGGCCACTTCATCGACCTTCCAGTAGTAGGTCGTCTCGCCCATCAGGGCCTCTTCGATCTGAACGCTGGTGACCTCGAAGCGGCCCAGGTAGGTGCTGACATCACCGGCCGCAACCAGCTCGGCATCGGTGCCCAGATACACGTCGTGGGCAACCGCCATCTCACCGGCCGACCAGCTCAGCAGCGGGGTGCTCTCGATCTTCTCGGCACCGCTGGCGGGCGAAACGGAGAACGCGATCTGCGGGACCTGCAGAGCGCCTTGCGGGATGATCTGCTTGGCAATGCCGGGGCCTTCCCATCGCAGGTACGCCGCGGCGCCGCCACCGTTCTCATACATTTCCATGACCAGCAGATAACGCTCGCCGGCCACGAGTTCCAGCGGCTCCGAAGCGTCTTCGGTGGTCCCACGATCGTACCAGCCGTCGGTGATCTGCACGCCGTTGAGGAACAGACGGGCGCCGTCGTCGGAGGCCGAGTAGAACGTGTACATCCCCGTCGTGGGAATGGTCAGTTCCGCACTCCAACGGCAACTGTACCCATCGACCGGGATCGCCGCGTCGGGCGAATTCTCGCCGGGGACCTCGGCGCTGCCCCAATCGTAGTTGACCTCGCTGACGACCGTCACGACGTCCGGATCGCCGTCGAGGCCCATGTTGGACCAATACTCGGCCACCGCGCCGCCGTCGGCGGGATCCAACGTGGTGAAGCTCCAGACCGCTCCGGGAATGGTCGCGCCGGAGGCGGACCACTCATCCACCGCCCAGTAATACGTCGTGGCCGGCTCCAGGGGCTCCAACTCGATCTCGGTCGACAGCGACATCGAGCGAATCGACGCGCTGGCGTCCCGCGCTTCGACCGCGGCCTGATCCGTGCCGAAATAGACGTTGTGCAAAATGGCGTCGGCGCCGACCGTCCAGGTCAGCACGAGCCCCTCGGCCTTGACCCACTGGGCGCCGTCGCCCGGGCTCGGGGCGCTGGCGGCGTTGGGGTCCTGGGCCTGGCCGACCACGGCCAGACACGCGATGAATGCACATGCTACAGTGACAACTCGCTTGTTGAACATACGTGATCTCCTCTTCCGAAACAGATGTGCAGAGGACCCGGCAGAATTACACACTCTCCAAGCCATGCAACGATTGATTTCATTCACCAACGCTCTGTCGAGAAGACACCTCCTTTCGCGTTCCAAAGCCTCCCGCGGCCACGGCGTGCCCGGCACAGGCACATCGCCTCGGCGCCGAACGTCTGTTCATCGTCGCAGATCCCTCTGCTCCTGCGGGCGGTCGTATCGTCTGCCGGCGAAAGACTTCCGCAAGCCGCAATACGGCGGTCTGAGAGATGAGAAAACCGGCGCAACGCGATTCAACTGGCTTTCCAGGTACTCATGCGATGGGCGACAGGCTTCATGCGGGCAGGACTCTTTGCGCAATTCTCCACCCTCCAGGACGCTAAAAACGACCATTTGTCGTCCGGCCTCCAAACCGGACCTTCTGCGATGGGCGAGCAACTCTAATATTATAGGCCATTGGACGTGCGGCGTCAAGGCGGGAGTCTGTTCTTTTTGCCCGTCGGATGGACCTCCGGCAGGCCTCAGAGCCAGGCGGTTCGGCACTGCGAGCCCGGCAGGACGGGGTTCTCCGCGGTCGTCTCCAGACCGCTGGATGGCGTCCGGAGGCAGCCTGTCGCTACAGAGGGCTCCGCAACGGCTCGATTCGCCGAAGAAGATCGTCGGCCAGGGCGGTCTTGGCGGCGATGTGCTTCTCGATCTCCGCGACGAAGCCGTCGCCGTCGAACGAGCCCCGCACGGCCTCGAAGTCGCTGAGCCGGGCATCCGTGCCGCCATCGAGCCCGAACCCGATCTGCGCCGTTGGAGCGAATTCCTTCCGCGCATCGGCGCAGAGCTGGTGGTCGAGATCGAGGACGGCGCGTATCCAGCGAGTCGTCAGGCGGATGACGTCGTCGGCGTCGAACTGATCGACCGCCTTGCCCGTCTGCCGGGCGATCACGTCGGCGGCCCATGCCCATTCATAGATCGAGTAGCTGGCGTGGATCGATGCGAAACGGGCCTCAAGCTGATCGAGCGTGTCGATCCGGCCGCTTTCGATGTCGTCCAGCAGTTGCTCGACGGCCTCCTGCGGCGCAAACATGCCGGCCACGTCGATCCATGTGCCCCGTCCGATGTCGGTTTCTGGTCGCAACGCCGCCCGCAGTTCTTCCAGGGACCGTAGCCGCCGGCCTTCCAGACGCTTGATCAGGCAGTTGCCAAGATACTTGTCGATCCCCGTCTGGTAGAGCACGATCCCGCGTTCGAGGGCGGCGCTGAGGATCTTGACGCTGTGGTAGGTGAAGTAGTCGCTCGTCGGGCCGCTCGTCTCCTTGAGCTTGCCGAGCAGATCGCGTCCGTTGATCATCTTCTGGATGGTGAACGGGCTGAGCAGCTTGAAGTTGATGTGATCGAGCTTCTTCGAGTCCTTCCGCCGGTCGCGTTGGGGCCACTTGCGGGCGTCACGGACGGTTCCGACGCTGCGCAGATTGACGCCCGGCGCCAGAACGCTCTGGTCGTCGTGCTCGATGAGATAGGAAAACGGCAGGTCAGAGGTGTCGGCGTTGCGGTAGTGCCGGCCCATGACGACGGTGAAGGCGCCGACCTTGGCGGGCCAGAGCATATAGGAATCGCTTCCCGTCTTGCAGCCACGCTCGACGACGCCCTGGTGGACGGGTCCGAGCTTGTAGTGGTGGTTGCTCTGGTTGGTGCCGCTGCCGGCGTTGACGAAGGAGAACAGCCCGGCGATCAGAAGCGTGGACTTGTGGTGCGTCACCGTGTACGGCCCGGCGAAGATCGAGGAGGCCTCGCCGTGAAAGCCGCCGCAGTTGGCGAAGAAGACGGAGTGCTCGGCCGAATACTCCTTGGCCAGAACGGTGCCCTGCCCGACGAAGCAGTCGCAGAGGATGGTGCCGTCGGTGATTCTCGCTCCGCTGGCAATGATGAAGTCCTCAGCATAGACTCCAGGTCCGATATAAACAGGATCTTCCGTACTGCTGTTGACCGACCCGTTTTCCAGGCGGTTGGCGCCCTCGATGACGGCGGCCGGACCGATCCGGACGTTCTTGAGGATGCCGCAATTCGTGATCCGGGCCCTGCGACCGATGCGCCCCATCGACGACGTCACCGAGACGGCGTAGTCATGAATCATCTCCTTGAGTCGGGCGATGGCGGCCGGGCGGTGACGGTAGAAGGCCAGGATGTAGCCGGTATGCGCCGAAAGGCGATCGTAGATGGGGATCTCGCGACCGCCGGCTTCGTTGACGACAGACACCGCTTTGCCGTTGCCGAAGGGACACTCGCCCTCGACCGCCAGAAGATCGATGTTGTCGATAACCGCATCGTTCTCGATGATGTAGTTTGCGATGTAGCTGCGCGCGTGGCCGATGTAAACGTTGTCGCCGATGATGCAGTTGTGAATCGTGACGCGGTGAAGACCCGTCGGCTTGCGGACGCCGCCGAAGAACGAGACCTGCCCGTCGAATTTGCCCAGCTTAACGTCGCCGGAGAAGTGGACGTCGCGGACGCGCTCGGCGGAGAATCCGTCGACCACCTGGATACGCGACCAGTTATCGCAAAGACAGCCCTGTTCGGTCAGTTGTGCGACCTCTTCGGCCGATAAACGTCGCCAATGGGACACTGTGACGCTCCTTTCTGCATCGACGGCTTCGCGTGCGAGTCCGCCGCCTGGCACGCGGCAGAAGGGCCTCAAGTCGGCCGCGGCATGTCGGAATGCAGTCACTATAGCGCTGGCGCTGCCCGACATCAAGGCGCGGCGGCGATGGCATCGCGTTGTCGTCTATGTTTCTTCTTCGTCTCGTTCCAGTCGGCACATGAATGTCACGTTGGTGTAGCTTGGGCAAATTCCAACAATTTTTGAAGGTACACACTGGCAAGAGTCGATGTAGTGGTATATAAGAACCACGCCTCTCTGAGAACCTGCTGAATTTGCAGGGGGTGGGGCGCAGGACCCCGATGGCCATGTTGGAAGTAGTCGAGAACGGATGTCGAACCAGCCAAGGGTAGTTAAGGTCTTAGCCGCACTGCTGATCTCCATGACGACGGGAGCAGTCGTCCTGATGGCTCTGGGAGACAATCCCCCCTCTGCAGGTCCATTTTGCCTTTCCGCCTACTACCGGCTCGATTCTGTGGATCATGCCCTCCGTTCGCGGATCGCCCCGCAGGCACACCAGTGGCAAAGCATCGAGATCGCCTTCAGTGGAACCAAGGGCGGCAACATCCAGCGGCTGGCGGTCGCGCGAGGATTGAGCGATCCGGCGAATCTGGACTGCCATTTTCTGATCGGCAACGGCATCGGCGCCAACGACGGCGAGATTCAGACCACGGAGAGTTGGTTGAACCAGCGGTCGGTTCCGCCCGGCGCCGACTGGCGCGGCGACGAACGGACAATTCGCGTTTGCCTGGTGGGAAACGGGGTGTCGTCGCTGGCGACGGATTACCAACTGAAGCGATTGGAGATGCTGCTGGAATCGCTGTGTCGAAGGTTCGACATCCACCCGGATGCCGTCTACCTGCCTCGCGATTGCCAGTAGAGCCCGCCCGGCAGGCAAACGCCGTCCGACGGCCTGGCCTGGTCAACGCACACCGGTCAACTCCCCGAATGCTCGGAATCTCCGGCTGTACCCACTCGGCGACGGACAAACACCCAGACGTAATAAACCGGTATACCGAGAAGGATGCTGCCGACGCTCCAGAGCGACGGCGTCCGCCACTGCCGGAACGCAAACACCGACATGAACAGCGTCACCGACATGAAGAGCGCCGGGACGATCGGATAGCCGGGAACGCGAAACGGTCTTTCCATCTCCGGCTGCCGCACGCGCAAGACGTAGACCGCACCGATGAACAGCAGCGCAAACAACGACAGACCCACAGCGGCGTACTGGTATAACGCCTGAAAATCCGTCGCGAACAGAATGATCACCGCGCATGCGCTCTGCAGGATCGTCGCATGGGTGGGAACCCCGCCGAGCCGACTCGTGCGCCCGGCAATCGAGGGGAACAACCCGTCGCAAGCCATCGCATAGTACACTCTCGGTCCGGTGATGATGAACGCACTGACAGTCGCCAGGAACGTCAGGCCCAGTAAGACCGAGAAGACGCTGGTGATTCCGGGGCCAAACAGATTTGCGACAGCGAGCTGAGGCACCTGCTCGGCGTTGTCGAAGCCCACATCGGACAGCGGCACCGCGCAGGCGAAGACGAGATTGAGGGCAAGGTACAGAACGACCACCACGCCCGTTCCGAGCAGCAGGGATCGGGGCAGCGTTCTGGCGGGGTTCCGCACCTCGCCGGCCAGATAAGCGGCGGCATTCCAGCCGCTATAGGCGAACATGACGTAGAACAACTGGGTCGCCGCCGTGCCGACTCCAACCTGACCGAACGGCCGGCCCTGCCCAAGATAGGCCAGCCGGCCCGTGCCCCGCAGGAGAGCGCCTACAACCAGCGCCGCAAACAGCCCGAGTTTGAGAATCGTGGTCAGGTTCTGCGTGCGGGCCGAATGGCGATGGCCGATGAGGTTGGGTATCGTCACGGCGAAGATGATGACCGCCGCCGCCACCTTGAGGGTGAAGCCGGCTCCCTGACTATCGAGGCCAAACGGAGTCAGGAGATAGGATGCCGCGATGTAGCCCGCCACGGCCAACGGCGCCGAGAAGCCGACGAAGAACGAGGTCCAGCCGGACAGAAACGCCGGCATCGGACCGTACGCCTGGCGAAGATAGACGTACTCCCCCCCCGCATGCGGCAGGGCGGCTGCCAACTCCGCCACACAGAGCGCCCCGCAAAGGGCCAGCAGCCCCCCCAACGCCCAAAGCCCGAAGATGATGGGGTAGTTGCCCAGCGAGGCCATCATGTAGCCCGGCGAAACCAGAATGCCCGTGCCCACCATGCTGGCGATCACGACGTAGGTCGAGGTCGATAGGCCATACCCTCGTTGCAGCTCCTGCTTCGGCATTGCGGTCCTCCTGACAAGATGCTTGCTGTCCTTCTCGATCGCCACACCCTGGCCGGCCGGGCCCGGATCGCATGACAAACTGTCCTAATCGAGCGATCGCTTCTTCAGTGTAACACTTGCGCCGCCGCCGTCGCTGTAGAAAAGGGTCTCCAATTCTGGGTTGGTCGTGATGGCGGCAACGTACTCGGGGTCGGCCATACCCGGCGTGATGTTGTGCGCCACGATCAGGCCGCCCGGTCGGACCTTGGGCAGGAGTTTGTTCAGGTAGTCCAGATAGCCTTCCTTGTCGGCGTCGATGAAGACCATGTCGATGGGCCCGGCCACGTCGACCACTTTCTCGTGGGCATCGCCTTCGACGAGCGTGATGATGTCGTCGACGCCGGCCCGCTTGAAATTCTGCCGGGCCATCGCCGCTCGACCCGCGTCGATCTCGAACGTGGTGAGCCTGCCGCCGGTGGCCTTCAGCGCCAGGGCCTGCCAGATTCCGGAATAGCCGTTCGAGGTGCCGATCTCGACAACGTGCTTAGCGCCGATCGATTCGGCCAGCAGGCGCAGCAGGCGGCCGTCCTCGATGGGTACGTTCATGTTGCCGCCGCGCTGGTTGCGGTCCATGTCGTCGAGCACATCCAAGATCTTCTGCTCGGCCGGACCCTTGGCCGTCGGCGGCTTGCTTTCCATGCCCCGTCCGCCTGGAGGGCCGAACCCCGGGCCTCCGGGCCGGCGCCGGCCGCCCGGACCGGGCTGGGCCAGAAGCAATCCGCCCGCCATCACCAATGTCGCTGCCGTCAAACCGATGGTCATTCGTCTCGACATGGTATTCGCTCCTTTCGAGAGAGGTTCTCCTTGGCACGGGCGAGCGCCGACGCCGGCTCTCGCATCGTTTCACCTCCATAGTGGTTCGGCAGCGAGGTAGGGTTACTGACTCTCTTGGCGGCGCATCGTTTGGATCATCTCCGCGACGGCGCGGATGTGCTCGGGCGTTGTGCCGCAACAGCCGCCGACGATTCGCGCGCCGGCAGCGATACACTGGGCAATTCCCTCGGCAAAGGGCCCCGGCGCCAGATCGAAGACCGCCTTGTCGCCAACGAGCCGGGGTCTGCCTGCGTTGGGCTGGGCCAGAATCGGCAGGTCGGTGGCATCTTTCAACAATCCCACGACGACCGCCGTCTGGGTCGGGTCGAGGTCGCCGCAGTTGGCCCCGACGACGTCGGCGCCGGCCTCGGTCAGTTGCCTGGCGCACTGCTCGGCGGTGTCGCCCATCATGGTCCGGCCGCCTTTGTCTTCGATCTGGAAGGCGATGGAGATGATCGCTGGAAGCGACGAGACGTCCTTGCACGCGTGCAATGCGATGACCGCCTCTCGCAGGTCGTACATCGTCTCGATGAGGAAGCCGTCAACGCCTGCGTCCGCGAGAATCCTGGCCTGTTCGCGAAATGCCTCGCAGAACTGCGTCTCGGTGGACGTACCATAGGGTTGCAGAAGCTGGCCTGTCGCGCTCATGTTGCCCAAGACAAACTGACTACAGCCTGTGGCTCGGTCTGCCAGTTGAACGCCGGCGCGGTTGACCTCTTCGACCGATACGCCCACGTTGTGCGTCTCGATGTAGATGCGGTTCATCGTCGCCGTGTTCGTTGTCAGGGCGTCGCAGCCACACCGGGAGTAGGCCTGGTGGATTTCAAGGACGGCATCGGGCGAGTCGAGATTGGCCGTCCCCCGGCCCATGAGGCCTTTCTTGTCCAGCTCCGTGCCCATCGCGCCGTCCAGCAGGACGACGGGCTTGGTTTGCAGCAGATTCAGGAAGCCCACGGTAGTCCTTTCGCAATGGGGGTGTCTATTCGCTGTCCGAGACACTGAGCTGTCTCAGCGCGTCCTTAACCCGATCGAGGTTGTTGTAGAGGATCCCTTTCATCCCGGCCTGGATCGCGCCGTCGACGAACCGTTGCTTGTCATCGATGAACGCACACCGCGACGGAGAAACGCCGAGCTTTCGTGCAGCGATCTCGTAGATTTCTCGCTCCGGCTTGACGGTCCCCTCGGCGCACGAGAAGACGGCCGCATCGAACACATCGTATCGCAACTCCAGAAAGAACTCCATTGCCGCCTGTTCGGTGTTCGACAGAAGGGCGGTCTTGTAGCCTTGCTGTCGCAGTTGTCCGGCCCAGCCAAACACCTCCGGCCGAGGCGAATAGACAGCGCGGAAGGCCTGCCCCCACAGCGAGGAACTGTCCGGGATGGGCCGCTTCAGGTCGCCGCAGACGCGCTGCCAGAACACCCGCTCGGGGATCCGGCCTTTCTGAAAAGGCTCGCCGTGACGGTTGTGCGCCCCCTGATAGTCAGGGACGCCGACGCCCAGCGCCTCGGCGCAATACGCCATCAGTCCGGGAGCCGGGTTGTCGATCAGCACCCCACCCCAGTCGAACAGGATCGCCTCGATTCGTTCCATGATTCACCAGCAGGATTTGTATCCAAACGGTTCCGTTTCAGGACGATACGGGCCCCGGACGCACTGAGCAACAGTTTTCTCCTGCTCAGCGACAGGCGATCCTTGTGACAACGCAGCGGTCGTGCTTATAATCGCGGTCGAACCGAGTTCAAGAGGCAGGTCTTCTCATGGAATACATCCTGATCGCCATCGCCAGTGTGCTCGTCGGCGCCGCCGCGGCGGCTTTGGCTGTCTACAGCGTCAGCCGACGCAAGATCGCCACGCTCGAGCGGCAGCACATGGCCGAGGCCCAGGCCCGCGTCCTCGCCGAAGAACGCAGCGCCAGGCTCCCCGCGATGGAGGCGCAGATCACCGGCTTGCAGCAGGAATGCTCGGCGCTGAAGGCCGAGCGCGCCGCCCTTATGACCCGGCTCGAAGAACAGGAGAAGGCCGCCAAGGAGAAGCTCGCCCTGCTGGACGAGGCGCGGCAGAAGCTCTCCGACGCCTTCAAGGCCCTCTCGCAGGAGGCCCTCAAGAGCAACAGCACCCAATTCCTCGAACTGGCCAGGACCAATCTCGACAAGTACCAGGAGGGGGCGAAGTCCGAGTTAGAGAAGCGGCAGAAGGCCATCGATGAGTTGGTCAAGCCGCTGAAGGAATCGCTGACGAAGGTCGATGACAAGCTCGGCCTGATCGAGAAGGCCCGCGCCAGCAGCTTCGCAGCGCTGAGCGAGCAGATCAAATCGCTGGCGACCTCGGAGGCCGACCTGAAGAAGGAGACCGCCAACCTCGTCACGGCCCTGCGCCGGCCTGACGTGCGCGGCCGATGGGGCGAGATTCAGTTGAAGCGGGTAGTCGAGATCGCCGGAATGGTGGAGTACTGCGATTTCGTGACGCAGGAATCCACGGTGGTCGGCGCCGGACGCATTCGTCCGGATATGGTCGTGCGGCTGCCAAACGAGCGCATCGTCGTGGTGGATTCGAAGACGCCGCTCGATGCCTACCTCGCGTCGATCGAGGCCGTGGATGAAGCGACGCGCAAAGAGCAGCTCAAGCGCCACGCCGGACACGTGCTGACCCAGATTCAGAACCTCGGCGCCAAGGGCTATTGGGACCAGTTCAGCCAGACGCCGGAGTTCGTCGTGATGTTCCTGCCGGGGGAGATGTTCTTCAGCGCTGCGCTCGAGCAGGAGCCGCGGCTGATCGAGATGGGTGTCGAGAAGAAGGTCATCCTCGCGACGCCGACGACGCTGATCGCCTTGCTCCGCGCGGTCTCCTACGGCTGGCAGCAGCAGCGGATCGCCCAAAACGCCCAGGCGATCAGCGACTTGGGCAAGGAGTTGTACGACCGCATCCGCGTGCTCGTCGGCCACTTCGACGAGATCGGCAGGAACCTCGACCGGGCCACCGACGCCTACAACAGGACCGTCCGCTCGATGGAAAGCCGCGTCCTCGTCTCGGCGCGCAAGTTCAAGGAACTCGGCGTCGCCGGCGGTCCCGAACTCGATGTCCCCCGCACGGTCGACACTCGCGCCCCCCAAGGCCCGCAAGCGAACGCGGCTGATTCTCCCGGCGCGACGCCCGACGTTCCGCCGGCATCGGAACCGATGTAGGCCGGACTGTGTGGGAGATTTCTCAGAGGCGCAAAATCGCGGACCGTGGCGGAGCGACCGCCACGGCCCGTCCTTCCAAGGTAGGGGGGGTCACTTTATTTGTTTCGGCGCTTTCGCGCCAGGGCCAGGCCACCGAAGGCGAGCAGTGCGACGGTTGTGGGCTCGGGGACCGACATGGCCCCGCTGAATCCGCCGCTGCCGATGTAGCCGCCGTCGAGCATCTGGGCAAAGCTGTAGTAGCCCGGGCCACTTCCACCTTGAAGTGATAGTTCAAAATCGAGCGAGGGTAACTGCAAATTCTGGAGGATGGCCAGCGCCGCCGATCCCAGCGCTGCGCCTTCGTGCGTGATGAAGAGGTTGGTGACGTCCACCTGGAACTGCGTAAACCCGCCGGCCACCGTGCCCATGGTGACCAGGTCGCCTCGACCCAATGTTCCGGTCAGGTACGTCACGCTGTTGTCGGCGCTCTTGACGACAATCTCGGCACTTCCCAAAGGCGTCAGTGTATACGGCGAATCCGGAATGCCTGTGACTTCGAAGGTCGGCAGATAGACGCGGGCGCCGACCAGGGCGTCGTAGTTGCTGCTCAGGCCGGAGTTGATGACGATGTCCTGGTCGAAACTCAGCACGCCGGCGCCGCTGTAGTACCATTCGCCCGCCCCGGTCGGCGCCGGACTGAACTCCACCACCTGTTGCGGCGGAATGGCCCCGGCAAAGACAGGCGCTGTCACGAGCACGGCGAGCATGGCGAGTGACGTCACAGATGCGTTCATCGTTTCTCCTCCGGTCTTGTCGCGTTCAGGCCTGAGTGTTCCCACTGGATCGCCCTGCGTCGGCGGCCGAACAGGCCAACCGCGCCGCCGAGCCCGAGCAGGATCAGGGTTGCCGGCTCGGGGACCTCGACCAGGAAGTTCTGGTTGCCATTGTGCGTGATGACGAGCAGATCGGCCTTGGCACCCCCCCCGGTCAGTTCGTGCAGCCACTTGTTGGCGGTCGCCACGTCCATGTTGGTGGCGCTGAATCCGCCGTAGCCGGGTGTGCCGTCTACGGTGACATCCCAACCGGCAGGGGTGTCCGGCAGTTTCTCGTAGATGATCTCCCAGACGGCCGCCGCGAAGATCGCCGCCATGCTGTTCTGCTGCTCGGTGTAGGAACCGCCGCCGGCCCAGGCCGAATCGTAATGCTTGGCCCACAGCTCGCGGAGGTAGTTGCCCTTGTCGGTGCCGAGGATCTCCCCGGTGTAGCTGTTGTATACATCGTCCGGCATACCCACGTTGTAGGTCACGGTGCTGCCGGGCGGCGGCTCATGGAGTTCGATGCAGAAGCCGGGAATCAGGCCGTTGGACCATGTGTCGCCGATCCCGGTGCTGTTGGTCTTGTTGAGCATGTACACGCCGGCGGCCGCGACGTCTCCGGCGTACCCGGCGCCCCAGAACGTGATGCTGTCATAGGCGCCGTAGCCCTCGTGGACGACATCCACCGTGTCGGCCCACAGCGACGGTGCGGCCGAGACAAGCACGGCGAAGACCAGCATCGCCGGGAGCCGTCTTGATGCGTTCACGTGTTTCATGTCACCCCACCCCCAGGCGCCGACACGGCCCGCTCCATACGAGCAGTCGCAGGCACCGACGTTTGCTCTCGGTCCGGCTCGTTCGCAAGCCTGATGGCGTGTCACGGTCGGGGAATCGTCACCGGCGGTCGAACTGAACCGACAGCGTTGACGTGGAATGTGGGACCTGCGCCTGTGGCATCGGTCCTGCAACCCCCCGGTCGCAGACGGCTCTGCGGATGAACGCAGGCCATCAGACGAAACTGCCAAACCTACCTACCTTGAGTGCCCAAGAAGGAAAGCGATGAGCACCCCCCATTTCGAGTGGATCGCTCCGTGGAACGATCTACAGGGCTCAGTCTACCGTATTCCAGACCGATTGTCAAGAGAATTGGGCCGAATCGGGCGGTCGGGGTCCACTTTCCCGCAGGCCTGTCCGTGTCCGGGCCGCCGAGCCCACGATTATCGGGCCGGCCGCGCATTTTTCCTTTGCGGCCGTTCCCGCGGTTTTCGCAGGCGCGCCCTTCGGTCGGAGGGCCCCGAGGGCATTCCGAACCCCCTGTGGAGGGCCCGTCGCCGTCACGATCAACAGCCTCGCCACAGAGCAGGAATCGTTGTGGATAACGTGTGGACAAGTCGCATTCCGGAGCATCCGTATTCATCCACAAACGGCCCGCCACAGCAACTGGCGTACCCACACGAGGACGATTCGCACCTGCCATCGGAACGGGTCTCGCGGAGGCAGCCATAAAACCTTTTCTGACAGTAGATTACAAGCGAGAAATTTCGTCTGCGGCCAGAGGCCTGTCGCAGGCTTGCCCCAAAGACCCTCTTTTACCAGGGATTTGTGCGATCTGGGAAACATGTGCGACCAATGCGCCTTTCGGTGGATAAACCGTAGAAAAGTCCTTTGGAATGCCCTGTGAGGACCAGAAAACCGTGTCCGCCGGCCCCCTGTGGGTTGGCACCGAGGAGAGTTCGCTGGCGTCGTAACCGGCCTGGCGTATAATGACAGAGAATGTGGGCGGTGAAACGGCAGCATCGCACTGGAGATTTCTATGGTCGGCGTGGGAAATCGAGTCGTGTTGGTTCTCGTCCTGGGGGTCTTGCTGTGCCCAGGCTGCTCGCGCCAGGCCAGGGCGCCTGCAAGGCGGGTGGATCGTCTGGTTTGGACCGCCCCCGATTGGGGCTCCCAGACGCAGGGCCTGCAGTGCCGACTGCGCCCCACCAAGCGGCTCTGGCAGAGCGGTGAGACACCGACCTTCAGGCTGGACCTCCGCAATCAGAGCAGGCGTCCGTTCGCGTTCGACGTCTGCGAGCCGATCTGGCCCGATCGCGTCGCGGTCGAAGGTCGCTGGTATCACCGACGTCGAGACGAAATCCGACCGGCGAAGGTCCACCTGCTGGCCCCCGGTGTCGAGCTGCCCGACCTGGAGCTGGTCCTCCCTGCAACGATGGCGTTGCCGCTTGGCCCGGGCCGTCATATGATCCAGATTGCGCTGGATTTCGAAGATCTCACGGTGCTGAGCAACCTGGTGGGTATCGAAATCGCCGACCCACCGGCAAGAGACGCCGACGGCGACCGATAGCGGCATAGGGTTTCCGCCGGGGCAGATCTCGGAATCCATCTATTGACTATTGCACGCTTGACTGGCCCGCCTGGTAGGCTTCCGTGCTGCCGGTTTTGGGCGTTGCGCCCGTGACCGAATTGACGACGCTGACGCTCGTGGGGCCGACGACCGCTTCGAGCAAGTCTGCGCTGCCCACCGTCACCGGTCCGGCGATCAACTCCGGCACACTGTAGAGATGGTAGCAAGATGTATAAGAAGACGGATGTTTCTGCGGCAGGACGAAGGGTTTGCAGGTCTTTCCGCTTTCGTCCACGTAGCTGATGAATGGCCGAGTGAACAGGCCTCCCTGTCGCTTGCTGCTGAACACAATCCACCGGCTGTTGCTCGACCAACTGTGCCACGACTCAGAGTATTCGCTGTTGACGGCGGTCTTCCAATACGTGCCGCTGCCCAGGTCCATCATGTACAGGTCGCTGGTGGGCTGGTAGACCGGGAAACAGCCATACCGACTCATGCAGAACAGCAGAAACCGGCCGTCGGGAGAAATGCGAGGCAACAAGATGCTCAGGCCGGTGTCCTTGGCGCTCAACACCGTCTCCAACGCGCCCCAGGTGTCCGTCTCGACATCGTAGCCGATTCGCATCAGGTCGTATTGGACCTCGTCGTATCGCCTGGGCGGCACCGTCTCCATATCGGTCCATAACAGCGGTGCGCTGCAGAAGTAGAGATACTTGCCGTCCGGCGTCCAGGCGGGATAGGTCTCCAGCCGCGTCTTGTCCGACAGGGCGGCAGTCGTCCTGGTCTCGTTCTTCTCGACATCGTAATAGACGATGAGCGAATCGAGGTCGATGACGTCGTGGATTTCCTTCTGGGCCGTGTGGAAGAACTGCCGGACGTCGTTGATGGAATAGGTGACGATCCGTCCGCTCGGATGCCACGCTGTATACCCGAACTTGGCGCCGATCTTCTCGACGCGGCCGTCATGGGCGTAGACGGTCGCGCTGGGAAACGCGGTGCTGCGAATCCCAATCAGCATCTGATCGGAACGGTTGCCCACAAAGCTATGACAGTTGGCGCAGCCGTTTCCATAGGAACGAGTGTCGAGCAGAACCTCCTCGTCAAAGGTCTCCAGACGCCGCTGGCGGATCTGCATCGGCTTGGGGAAGTACGACGAAGGCGTCATGAAGCGGTAAACCAGATGGGAGTCGATCGGATCTTCCGCAATCGCATTCGCGATGGTCTCGTACCGGTTCCATTGGCCGTCCTCGGTCTTCACATAAACGTCGACCGAAAGCTCCCCGCCGGCATTCGCGGTCAGCAGATCCTTCCATCTCTTCTCAGGGATGACGATTTGCCCCGTCCTGGTGGCGACTTCGATCGGCTTGCCGGAGGCCGAGTAGACTTTCACCACATATCTTTCGCCGGGCTCGTCGATTGTGAAATTCAACGGGGCCACATTCGGCGGGACGATGATGCCCGCATAGTCCGGCGTGATCCGTGGCCATCGCGCCACCGCCACGGGCGACTCGGGGCCCTCGTCTGCACACGAGCCCAGGGCCAACGCCGCACATGTGACGAAGAGCATTGTCCATGACCTGCATGATCTCATCGGAGCGTTCTCGGATCTGCCCCATCGCAGGACCTCTCGATCCTGTTGTATTCTCTCGGCACGGCGTGACTCCTGGCAGAGCGACACGGCGTGGAGACACTCAGACCCCATCTTACCGCCGTCTCGGCGAGAACCAACGTTTTTCCTGTTGGCTTCGGCGTCCATGCACTATATTCAGCCTTGGTGTGCCAGCCGGCATGACATCGAAGAACCAACAGGCTCCAAGAGGAAGGCTGGGATTTGGGAACCGACGACCACAGGACAAGGACCGGTGCGGATCGGAGAGGCCGCCGATGGTTGGAGCTGTGGCTGTGGGCAGGCCTCTTCGCGGGATCGTTCGTCTATGTCTGGAAGGGGGTCCGGCCCCAGTGGCTGCACTCTGGCTTCGGCGTATTCGCGGCGTATCCGGTCTTCGCCTGGGAAGGCTCGTTTCTGCGATCCGCGTTCGGCACTCCCGGCGGAGCGCTCGACGCGCTGGCCGCTTTGCTGGCGCAGACCTATCGCACCGGATCGCTGGGAGCCTTAGTGATTGTCACGATATCGGTCACACTCTTCACAGGAGTTCTGCGTCTGCTGCACTCGATGCGGGCCGGCAGGCTCAGAGACCTGGCCTGGGCGCCTGTCATCGGCGCCCTGATGATCCTCACCCGCTACGATGATCCGCTGCCGGTACTGCTGGCCCTGGCCCTGTCGATCTGGATGGCGGCGCTGTACCAGGCGGTCCCAACAAAGGGCCTGGCGGCGCGAGCAGGTGCGTTCGGAATCTTGTTTGCGCTGGCGTATTGGCTGGGCGGCGCAACGGCGTTCGTCTTCGCTGGCATCGTCTGCTTGTCCGAGGCCTCGTGGCATCGAAGGCCAACCGTCGCGATCGTCGAGGCCCTGCTCGCCGGGGGCGGAGTGTTCGTTCTGGGGTGGGTCGTCTTTGGCCTCGCACCTCGGACGATCTACCTGGCCGCGACACCCTGGGATTCGCGCGGTGCTGGCGGGCTCGCGGCCTTCTCTCATTCGCTGGTCGTCGTTCTCTATGCCTTTGTCCCGGCCCTGATCGTCGCAGTGTTTCTGGGTCGCGTTCTCCTGCGCATGCGCAAGGGCTCTCGATCCATCAAGTGCAGCCAGCGGGCCGATAGGCTGTGGATCGTTGCGCGCATGCTCGCAGTGGTTGCGGCGGCAGCCGTGTGCTTGACGTTGTCGCGCAATCATCTACGCGACGAACGCGCGTTGCACCACTACGCTTGGCAAAGGGACTGGGACGAGGTCGTCGCGCTGGCGCATCGGATGAAGGGGCGACGGCCCTTCACTCGCTCCGGCGTCGTCGATGTCAACCGCGCCCTGGCGCATCTCGGTCGCCTGGGCGAGGAGTTGTGTGCCTATCCTCAGGACGAAACCCGGACGCTCTTCCTGGGCGCGGAGGGGATGTTCGGGCGCTTTCAACACGCCAAGCTGTTGGAGCTGTACCTCGATCTGGGCTGCCCGAACGCCGCCGAGAAGAACGCCTATGAACTGCTCGACAACGAGGGCGCCTCGCCGTACGTGCTCGACGCGATGCTTCGAATCCATCTGGCCAAAGGCCAGCACGAGTCGGCCCGGATCGCCTTCGAAACCGTGAGGAAGTACGCCGGCAGCGGGCCGTATGTCCGCCGGTGGCACGAGGTCATCACCGATCCTGCCAAAGCCGAAAGCCATCCGCTCGTGCGCGGTTGGCGCCGCGTGCGGGGGACCACAGACTACGCCGTCGGCGGGATCGCCTTCGAGCCGCTGCTCCGACGGCTGTTGCACGACACGCCCGATCATCGACTGGCATTCGAGTACCTCATGGCACACTACCTGCTCAAGCATCAGCGGGCCGAAGTCGTCAAGGGCCTGCCCCTGCTTGCGTCGTTGGGCTACACGCGGCTTCCGCGTCACTACGCCGAGGCCGTGCTGGTCCAGTCGCTCGAAACGCGAACCACCCCGGACGCGCGAGGATGGACCATCGACGCGAACGTGTACAGTCAGTTCCAGAAGATCCGGGCCGCCGTGCAGAACGCACGCGGGGACAACCAGGCCCTCTTCGATGTGCTGGCCGCCGAGTACGGCGGTACGTACACCTTCTACAGCCTTTTCAACACCTGTGGCGTCCAATAAACCCGTCGTACGGCTTTCACCACGATTGCCTTGCGCCATTCTCTGAGGCCGCCGTTGGCACGATGCCGGAAAAAAATCCGCCTCTTCGGTCCTCAAGTTCCCGTAATACTCCTGCCTGCGACGTCCGACGGGGCACGAGGAAGAAAACCTCGCCGCCGGGGCATGCTGTGCTTGCTTGACCCTGTGCCGTTTTGATACAATACGATCCTTGGAGATCGGCATCTGCTCTTGGGGGGCAGAATCATCCACAGGGAAGCATCCGTCTGAGTTTGTGCGACACCGTCGGCATGTTCCGTCGAATGATCGCTGTGGGCCAACAAGTCCGTTTGTGATGAGAAATCATGGGGGTGGAGAAATGAAGAAGTTGATCCTTGTTGCCATCGTATGTGCATGCATCAGTTCATCGGCTCTGGCAGACATTACCGGCCTGTACAACACGGGCAGCGCCGGAGTCGGCAACGCAGACCCGTATTACACGCTGACGTCGGTGCCGGGCGGCACTTCGACCGCGATCGGCATTGCAGCGCATTCCGCCTGGGTCGCCGCTCCGACCGATTCGCTCTGGATCGGACCGACCGCGTCCAGCGTGACCGATCCGGTGGGCTGGTATCACTATGAGCTGGACTTCAACATCGAGGACGTCATTCTGTCCAGTGTGGTCCTGACGGGCAAGTGGAGCGTCGACAACTCCGGCGAGATCTGGCTCAATGGCGCCTACACGGGCTTCACCAAGGGCAACACGACCGCCGACACGCAGGAGTACAAGACTCTGGACGACTTCACGATCACGTCCGGCTTCCAGGACGGGTGGAATACCCTGGAATTCCGCGTGTACAACATCGCCGGCTCCGGCGGCAATCCCACGGCGCTGCTGGTCAGCGACCTGGCCGCCGAGGCGACCGTGGTTCCTGCCCCCGGCGCGATCCTGCTCGGCTCGCTCGGAATCAGCCTGGCCGGCTGGATGAAACGACGCCGCATGCTGTAATCGCTCAACATCGACCGCTACACCGGGGCTGCACAACCATCGTGCAGCCCCGTTTTCATTTACCGACCGACCCGCTATCCCCTCATCTCGTTTCTGATGGTGGTTGTTCGTGTGCGGCGAGAGCGCTGTCTGTGTGTTGCCGCCGGGTGCGCCATGTGCTTGCCGCATCGCCGAACGACAGAGGGCTGCGAGACAAGCCCGCAGCCCTGTTTACCGGAGGGTCGCTTATGACTTGTGCCGCCTTTCGGCGTTCGTGCTACAGATCCACCCACCCCGTCGTATAGATCTGGTTCGGTTGGTTAGTTGCCCCTTCGGGAAGGATGTTCAGCCTGGCCTGTGTGCTGGTTTCGAGTCCGCCGGACAGGTGCGCATTTCCTTTGCCGGCTTTGTTGACCGTGATGGGTTGGACGTCGACGCTGGCGTCGAAGCTATCATCAGTACCACGGTTCAGCCTGGCGTCGTAGGTACCTTCTTCGCCCTTGTTGATATGCACTTGCGCGATGACGATGCCCTCGGCGTTGACATTGAAGATCACCCAGCCGACAACAGGCTCCACCGGCGCACCATTGTCAGAAACATACAGGTCGACCTTCTGCGCGCCGTTTCCGTTCGCAAAGGCCAAGCCGCAGAGCAAAGATGTCACGGCAATAAGAATCATCAACTTCTTCATGATCAGACTCCTTTCAAACTGTGCTTAACTCACATCCTGCAAACCACGTGATACATCCGTTTCTCCCGCCGCTGAGATGCGCCAGTGGCTCCAATACACATGCCTCCTTTCCGGCCCTGACGGAGAAGGGAAAACGCGGATCGAATGCGTTGCGGACATCAGGCGCGGCAATTGCGGGGTTCGGGCGGACCATATGACGGGTCCGTGCCTGCCCGCTGGCAAGGGGCGCCTGGGTGCCAACGGTGTTCATGGCAGCAGTC
>ENA-UOUL01002120-UOUL01002120.1-bioreactor-metagenome-genome-assembly--contig:-NODE-2120-length-24440-cov-5.121660_pt1 | contig 24440 bp, 23 predicted proteins | sample MGYA00249838_ERZ747220 | MGnify/ENA primary metagenome ERZ747220 (study PRJEB28778, sample SAMN05720191) | bioreactor metagenome | isolation source: Anaerobic biogas reactor | place: USA:Washington...
CGCCTCGTGCGCGGGATAGAACATCCCGGCTACGATCGGTGAACGCAGAGGCATGTTCCACCTCCTCAGCCCATGGCGCGCTCGGATGCGCGACCTACCACCCGCCTCGCCGGCTCGCACAGCGTGCGCGCCCTACAGACCCGGGGCCGCAGGGGCCGCGTACGGTTGCGGCCCATCTCTGGCGGCGCCCATCGGGGTACGCCTTACGGCGTTGTAGGGGCCGCACAGTGTGCGGCCCGCATCTCAGATGGCGCGCCCCGCCGTGCGCGCTCTACAGCCCCCACCCACATCGGCGCGCGACCCACAGCGCTGTAGGGGCCGCACGCTGTGCGGCCCGCATCTCAGATGGCGCGCCCCGCCGTGCGCGCCCCACAGCCCCCACCCACATCGGCGCGCGACCCACAGCGCTGTAGGGGCCGCACGCTGTGCGGCCCGCACCTCGGACGGCGCGCATCGGCGTGCGCGCCCTACAGCCACCGCCAGGTGCCGAGAACGACGGCCGCCGCCAGCACGATGACGGCCAGCGCCGTCCCCGCCCAGATGCGGACAGCCGGCGCGCGGTCCACGGCGCGCAGCGTCCCCTCCGGGGTCACGTCGGGCGGCGCCGGCGGGAAACGGGGGGCGGCATAGCGCGGGCAATATGCCCATCCCAGGGCCAGCCCCGCGATGAGGCCCCCGATGTGGCCCAGGTTATCGATTCCCGGTGCCGCAAACCCCATGACGAGGTTCAGGCCCACCACCACCAGGATGCTGGTGAGAGAGCGTCGCCCCGCCGTCCCCAGCCGATCGCGGTAGGCGGCATAGTAGGCCATGCTGGCCCCCGCCAGCCCAAAGACGGCGCCCGATGCCCCCGCCGACAGGGCTGGGCTGCCCACAAAGCTCGCCGTGGTGCTGGCGATGCCCGAGAGCAGGTACAGGGCCAGAAAGCGCGCCCTCCCAAAGCGCCGCTCCACCTCCAGGCCAAAGCTAAAGAGGGCGTAGGCGTTGAACACCAGGTGAGCGATTCCCACGTGCACGAACACAGCGGTCAGCAGCCGCCAGTACTGCCCGGCCAGGATGAGCGGGGTATACTTGGCTCCGAACAACACCAGGATGGCAGGGTTCTCGGACCCGCCCAGCACCGTCATCGCCACCCACACCAACACGTTGGCCACCAGCAACACGTATGTCCACAAGGGGTCGTGCAGGGGGATTGCCAAGCGTAGTGTGAGGCGGCCGGTATCGATGCCGGCCGGCCGGTCCATCGGCCGGACCTCTGTGCGCTCGTCGTCCATCACGCTGCGGGCCGGCCTACAGCCGCACGGGCTCGCGCCCCGTGCGGCACTTTTCGGCCTTGACGATGGCCATCACCTGCGCCACCGTCGCTTCCAGCTCGCCCTCACGGTTGATGACGACATAGTCAAACTCTTGGATGCGCTCCAACTCGGAGAGCGCCGTCTCGAGCCGATGCCGCGCTTGCTCGGGAGGGTCGCCGGCACGCCTGTGGAGGCGCTCCACCAGCGTGTCCAGCGAGGGGGGAGCGATAAAGACGGTAATGGCCTCGGGCACGCGCTCCCGGATGGTGGCCGTTCCCTGCACATCGAGCCGCATCAACACATCCTTGCCGCTCTTCAGGGCGTGCTTTGCACCCGACTTGGGCACTCCCTTGTACTGCCCGTACACGCGCGCGTACTCGATGAACTCACCGCGAGCGATCATCTCCTCGAAGGCCGCGGTCGTGACGAAGCAATAGTCCTCGCCCTCCACCTCGCCTTTGCGGGGCCGGCGATCCGTCATGGTGACCACAAACTCGAATGGGTGCCCACTCTGGCGCAGCAGCTTGACGACGCTATCCTTACCGACCCCCGAGGGGCCCGACACCACCAGCACGATGGTGTGCGAATGGGTATAGCGCGCCAGGCTGGCGCTGGCCCGGCACGCCAAGGGCGCAACATCCCGCCTGTCCAACGGCGATCCTTTCCATGTCGATGGTCCGTCCGACGCGCCGAGGAGCGCCGGGTCGGGCAGGGCGGCTAGAATCGGATCAGCCGCTCGACGTCAACCACAAAGATGACCGCGCCCCCGACCTGCACCTCGACGGGATTGGGCATGTACAGCTCGCCCGGCTCCATCACCGGAGGGAGGGGGTTCACGTACTGAGTGCGCGTGTGGCAGTTCCGCTTGACGATGTCCAGCACGCTCGGGATCTGCTCCTCCTCCACACCGATGAGAATGGTGGCATTCCCCTCACGCAGAAAGCCGCCGGTGGTGCTGATCTTGGTCGAGGAGAATCCTCCTTCGCGCAGCGCCGTGGTCAATTGGTCGGCGTCGTCACTGTGCACGATGCTCACGATCAGCTTCATACTCATGGTGGCTGCTGTCCCCCTTGTGGTGGCGTGTTGTCCGGCCTACAGCATAGCATCGATGCGCTCGCGGATGGCCCTGTGGACCGTCTCGATCGACTGGGCTGCATCCACCACCAGCCAGCGCCCTGGCTCCTCGCGGGCCATGGTCAGGTACCCCTCGCGCACGCGCCGGTGAAAGGCGATCTCTTGCTGGTCCATGCGGTTCCACTCACCGCGTCCGAGGGCCTGCTCGCGCTGCTTGCGCTGCAGGCCCAACTCGACGTCGAGATCGAGATAGACCACCAGGTCGGGCGTGAGCCCGTCGGTGGCGAATGCCGTGATGCCTCGCAGCGCGTCCATGTCGAGGCCGCGCCCATACCCCTGGTAGGCCAGGGTGGATTCGGCGTAGCGATCCGAGATCACGATGTCGCCGCGCCGCAGCGCCGGCGCGACCACTTGACGCACGTGCTGCGCCCGATCGGCCGAGTAGAGCAACACCTCGGCGGCCGGCACCATGGCCGTGTTCTCGTGGGCATGGAGCACGGTGCGAATCTGCTCACCGATGGCCGTGCCGCCCGGCTCGCGGGTGCACACCACGCGCAGACCTCTGGCGCGCAGGGCCCGATCCAGGAGCTGGATCTGCGTCGTCTTGCCACTGCCCTCCGGGCCCTCGAGCGTCAGGAACACGACCGACACCTCTCTCAGGGGGCGCGCCACACCGTTCCTCGAGGCCGCCGTTGCGATGCTACGGCGACCCCGAGGAGGGGGAGCGGGCGCGCATCCCTCACTGGTTGCTATAGATGGTGACGTGGCGCCGGGGTTCTGTCCCGGAACTCCGCGAGAAGAGGTTCGCCTCGCGCGCCAACTCGTGCTGCATGCGCCGCACGAACGACTCCTGCGGGGAGAGCCGGACCGAACTGCGCTGCCCGGCCGTCACCTGCTCGATGCCGGTGCGGGCCTCGTCCAGCGCCTGCTGCACCGTGTCGGTCTCGACGCTCAGGCCAAAGATCTCGGCCAGATAGCTCTCCATCTGTACGGCGGTGTTGTTGCGCAGCACGTACACCGGTGTGCCGCGGCGCTCGGCGTCGGCGATCACCTGCGGCCGCTTGCGATAGTAGGTGCGCAGGGTAAAGAGCGCGTCCGCCTCACCCAGGTCGTTCACCAGGATAACCGGCAGGTTCAGCCGGCGGCTGGCCTGTCGGATGCGGTTCTGGTTCAGGCCGTACGGATAGATGCGCAGCACCGAGGGCCGACCCTCGGGGACGCGCTGTCGCACCGGCGCCGCCACGAACGGCGACTCGGCGGGGGGCGCGACCCTCTCGGGCTCGGCGCGCATCGACTCGACCTCGCCTGACGGATGGCGCACGCGGATCTCTGGCGACAGGCTGCGCCCGCGCAGGATGGCGTCTACCGCCTCGGCGACGTCGTCGCGCAACGCCACGCGGTCCCAGTCCTGAATCTCGACCACCACGTCAAACGTCGGGGGCGACTTGCGCTCGAGCACCGACTTTTGCGTGCCGCGCCGCCGCGCCTCCTCGTCGCTCAGCGTCACCGTCTGGATGCCGCCCACGAGGTCGCACAGCGTCGGGTTCATCATCAGGTTGTCGAGGGTCTGCCCGTGGGCGGTGCCCACGAGCTGCACGCCGCGCTCGGCGATGGTGCGCGCCGCCGCAGCCTCGAGTTCCGTCCCGATCTCGTCGATGACGATCACCTCGGGCATGTGGTTCTCGACCGCCTCGATCATCACGGCGTGCTGCAGCGCCGGCGTGGAGACCTGCATACGCCGGGCGCGACCGACCGCCGGATGGGGGATGTCGCCATCGCCGCCGATCTCGTTGGACGTATCCACGATCACGACGCGCTTGCTCTCGGCCAGGATGCGCGCCACCTCCCGCAACATGGTCGTCTTGCCCACGCCGGGCCGGCCAAGCAACAGCACGCTGTTGCCCGACTCGACCACGTCGCGGATGATGTCGATGGTGCCGTACACGGCGCGCCCCACGCGGCAGGTGAGCCCGATGATGCGGCCGCTCCGATTCCGTATGGCCGAGATGCGGTGCAGGGTGCGCTCGATGCCGGCGCGGTTGTCGTCGCCAAAGTCACCGATGCGCGACACCACATAGTCGATGGCGTCCTGCCGGGTCTCCCGGTCGCTCAGCTGTACCTCGCCCGTCACGTAGCGGGCCTCACTCGGCCTCCCCAGATCGAGCACTACCTCCAGCAACTCGTCAAAACGGTCAATGCTTCGCAACGCCGAGGCGATGTCGGGGGGTAGGACATCCACCAGGGCGTCGATATCGTCTGTTATCTCTAATGCCATGTCTTCTATGAATACCTCGCAAAACGAGCCGCTCGGGGCGATGGGCCCTAGCAGGTGAGTGGCTGCGACTCTTCCGGACGGCTGATGTGGCCCATGGGCCGTGAGACGTCGACACCGTGCTCCAAGCCCGGGACCATCAGTCGTCGCCGGGCCGATACCCGGGTGACGGTGTGCGCCACCAACAAGACCTGGCGCGTGTACGGTTCGAATCCCAGGGTTCGCAAGAGCCAGCTGAGCCCCACGGCATGGTCCGGCACCGGGCAGTACACCGGCGACGGGGCCGTCGGAGCTGCCCGCGTAAGCAGGTACCGCAGGTGAGGCAGCACCTCACCGCGCTGCTCCGGTCGCGTGAGAACCTCCATCCACGAGCCCTGGGCCGTCTTGGTCAGGCGTAGACACGCCAGCATGCGCCCCTTGTCGGCCCAAACGTATTGTTCGGTGGTACTTTGCCCGCGCAGGATCCTTCGCCTCGGCGCGATCCACCGCGGGTTGCACCCCTCCGCCTGTTGGATCACCTTGGGCACCACCTGATGGTAGAGTTCCTGGAGCGCCCATTCGTCCTGCGGCGTAGCGCGCCGCAGACCTCGCGGCAAAGGGGCCGGCTTGGCCTCCTGGTCCAGCGCGAATACCTCCTCGCGGCTGACCACGGTAAAGCCCGTGCGGCGAAACAGGTCCTCGGCCTCTGCATCCTCCGCCGAGCGCACGCAGATGCGCTCCACGCCATGCTCGGCGCCCAGCAGGATGAGGTGTCCCAGGATGCGACACCACGTGTTGCCGGCGTTCAGATCATAATCCAGGTTCGGCGCCAGATACGCCAACTCCCATTCGGCACCGGTGGCGCCCTCCGTGACCTGGACAAAGCCGCTCAGCCCATCTTCTTCCTCCGGCGACTGAAAGACGCAGGTAATCGAGCCGGCGTGGTGGGCGGTCAGGTACCCCACAAGGGCATCCCGCAGCGGCGACGTGTTGCGCAGGAGGTGCCGTCTCAGGTCGAACGCCACGCCCTGGGGCTTGAGGCGCCTGAGCAACAACAGGTCCCTGGGGTCGAATAACCTGAACACTGGCCTACCTCGTTGCGACACGACGCCGGCGCGCGGGCTAGCCCGCCAACGGCCAACGCCATGCTCTGGTGCGATGCCTGCGTCACGGTCATTGTACTCTTATACGGGATGCTTGGCAAGTGAAGGTGCCCACGCCATCAAGCAAGCCAGATAAACGCACTTGAATGCGATACCAAGACAAACAGGCATAACAGGAATGTTTGTACAGATAAATCCGAATATCCGGTCGTCAGGCGGGCGGCTCGTCGCCATCCACAAAGCGATAGGTGGTGCGCACGGGGGCCCGCTGGCGCTCGCCCTCCCACGGGCTCGCCTCCTCGCCCTCGGGCGCCTCCTCGAGGACCGTCTCCCCGCGGTACCTGGCTACCAGGTCGTTCGGCGCCAGGCTGATGAACAGCGACAGCCCCAGGAGGATCACCCCCAGATCATCGAGCTGCCCCAGCCCCAGCAGGGGATCCGCCAGGAAATCGAACGGAAAGATGACGTATGCCAGCGACAGCAACGGCACCCCCTTGACCCACAGGGGCACGCGCCGATCGCGCCACAACCGCCAGGCTAGGCGCGCCTCGCGCAGGATCCCCGGCAGCATCCCCACCGTTCGCGGCGTACGTGTGGTCATGGTCGCTCCATTCTCCGACACAAGAATCGGTAAACGTTCTTACCCTATTATACGCCGAACGCGCGTTTGGGTCGCACCGATGGGGGCAGGTTGTGGGTTGTGCGTTGCGCATCATCGCACGGTTGCAGGTGCCAGGTGACAGGTTACAGACTCGAGCGAATGGTCACGGCATTGCCTGTGACCCGCCCCCCGGAAGTTTGCGTCTCGTCAAGTGGTGTAAAAGGAGTGCCTCCCTTGCAGGGCGTCGGATACTGTCTAGTGAATCGGCTCCAGATGCAGCGAGGCGCTGAGGCGCTGCTGCTCCTCCGGGGCGTACAGGGCGTGCATCGACTCCTGGCTAAAGTAGTGCCGGTCCACCTGCCATTCGTCGTCGATGTCCATCAGCACCGCCCCCACCAGGCGTTCCACCGCGGCCACATCGGGAAAGATCCCCACCACGTTGGTGCGGCGTTTGATCTCCTTATTCAGCCGCTCCAACGGGTTCGTGGAGTACAGCCGCGTCCAGTGCGCCTCGGGGAAGGCCATGTAGGCCAGCACTTCCTCCTCCGCCGCCCGCAGCAGCTCCGCCGCCTTGGGCCAGCGCGGCGCCATCTTCTCTGCCACCAACGCCAGTTGCTGGCCCGCCGAGGGACGATCAGGCTGGGCGAAGATCGTGCGCAGCGCCGCGGCCACCACCGAGCGATCCGCCTTGGTGACGTGCGCCAGGACGTTACGCATAAAGTGCACCCGGCAGCGTTGCCAGCTCGCGCCACTCAGCACCTGGCCCAGGGCCGCCTTGAGCCCCTCGTGGGCGTCGCTGATGGCCAGCTGCACCCCCTGCAGCCCGCGGTGTACCAGGCTGCGCAGGAACTCGAGCCAAAAGGATGCTTCTTCGCTGGCCCCCACCGCAAAGCCCAGCACTTCGCGCTCCCCCGTCGCCCGCACCCCGATGGCGACGACCCCGGCCATGCTCACGACGCGGTGGTTCTGGCGCACCTTGAGGTAGGTGGCGTCCAGCCACACGTAGGGGTAGTCCCCCTCCAACGGCCGCTCCCGGAAGGCTTGCACCGGCTCATCGAGCGCCTGACACACCCGGCTCACCGCGCTCTTGTCGATGCCGGTGAGCCCCAGGCTCTGCAGCAGGGTGTCCACCTTGCGGGTGCTCACCCCCTCGACGTAGGCGCTCTGCACCACGGCCAACAGCGCCTTCTCCGCTCGGCGCCGCGGCTCCAGGAAGGAGGGGAAGTAGCTGCCCTCCCGCAGCTTGGGCACCAACAGCGTCACCTCGCCCACGCGCGTCTCGTAGGGCCGTTCGCGGTAGCCGTTGCGCTGTGTGACGCGCTCGGTGGTCCGTTCGTACGGCTTAGCGCCGATGCGGAGCAACCTCCGGTTGCCGGTGACTTCCGCCTCGATGACGGCCTGGATCACGGCGCGCACCCCTTCGCGGATCAAGTCGTCGTCGAGCTGCAGGCCGAACTTGCCCAGGTACTCCAACAGTGCCATAGTAGGGTCGGTCATCGCGTTGCGCCTCCTGAAAGTGTTGGTCGCACTGCAAGGAGTAGCACGCGATGACCTTCATGGTCAAATTCGCAGGTCGCCTTTTACACCACTTCCTGAGACATTATCGTCATGGCCGGCCGCATCCGCGGCCTGGCGGGCGTCGTGGGCTGCAACAACGCCCGGGTGACCCATGATGCGGGTATCATGCGCATCGTGCGCGAACTCATCGAGAACGACGTCCTGGTGGTGGTGACGGGTTGCGCCGCCACGGGCGCCGCCAAGGACGGCTATCTGCGGCCCGAACTCATGGCCAAGGCGGGGCCCGGCCTGCGCGAGGTGTGTGAGGCGATCGGCATCCCGCCGGTGCTGCACGTCGGCTCCTGCGTCGACAACTCGCGCATCCTGACGATCCTCACGCAGTGCGCCACCGAGGGTGGCCTCGGGGAGGACATCGCGGACCTGCCCGCCGTGGGCATCTGCCCGGAGTACATGTCGGAGAAGGCCATCTCCATCGGCACCTATTGCGCGGCATCGGGGGCCACCGTGTTCTTTGGGGTGCACAACCCCGTGGCCGGCAGCGACGAGGTGACGGCGCCGGCGGAGGCTTTGCCAACGGCCCCATCGACGACATCCAGCTCCGCGCCTGGGGCATCCAGTTGGTGGACGGCCGCATGCCGGGGTTTGCCGCCATCGTGGGCGCGGCGCGCAGCAACGAGGCGGCCGTGTCCATCGTGCGCGAGCTGCAAAAGCGCAACATCCTCGTCTTTTTGTCCGGCAACGTCAACGGGCGCAGCATCATCGATCAGCTGCAAAAAGAGGGCGTCGAGATGGGGTACGATACCTATATCGTGCCCTTTGGGCGCGACACAGTCTCGGCGATCTATGCCCTTGGCTTCGCCACGCGCTCCGCGCTCACCTTCGGCGGCATGTCGGGCGGGCAGATTCGCGACATCCTGCTGTACAACAAGTACCGCGTGTTCGCTTTTGAGCTGGCCCTGGGCGAGGTGGACGACCTAAAGTATGCGGCGGCGGCGAGCGCCATCAACTATGGTTTCCCCACCATCGCCGATACCGTCATCCCGCAGATCCTGCCCACGGGCATCACCACCTACGAGCACGTCATCAGCATGCCCTTTGACGACATCGAGGGCGACACCGATACGGAAAAGGCGCGGCGCATGGTCCAGCGCGCCATCGAGGTGCGCGGCGTCAAGGTCAAGATCACCGAGGTGCCCATCCCCGTGCCCTACGGCAGCGCCTTCGAGGGGGAGCGGGTGCGGCGACAGGACATGCGCGTGGAGTTTGGCGGGCGCAACGCCCGCGCTTTCGAATACCTGCGCATGGCCGACTTTGACGAGGTGGAGGACGGCAAGATCACGGTGGTGGGCCCCTCCTTTGACGACGTGGACGAGGGCGCGGCCATGAACCTCGGTATCGTCGTCGAGGTGGCGGGGCGCAAGATGCAGGAGGATTTTGAGCCCGTCCTGGAGCGCCAGATGCACTACTTTGTCAACGGCGCCTCGGGGGTGCAGCACATCGGGCAGCGCGACATCACCTGGATCCGCCTGAGCAAGGGCGCCGTGGAGAAGGGATTTACGCTGCGGCACATCGGCGACATCCTCTACGCGCGCTTTCACGACGACTTTGGCTCCATCGTCGACAAGGTTCAGGTGACGATCTATACCGAGGAGAAGCCGTTCGAGGCCTGGCTGGAGAGGGCGCGCGAGGCCTACACGGCGCGCAACATCCGCCTGGCCGACATGGTCGACGAGTCGGTGGACGAGTTCTATAGCTGCACGCTGTGCCAGAGCTTTGCCCCCAACCACGTCTGCGTCGTCTCTCCAGAGCGCCTGGGGCTGTGCGGCGCCTACAACTGGTTGGACTGCAAGGCCTCGCACCAGATCAACCCCACCGGCCCGAACCAGCCGATCGGCAAAGGGATCTGCCTGGATAACACCTATGGTATCTGGCAGGGGGTGAATCAGTTCGTCCATCAGAACTCGCACCAGTCGGTGGAGCGCGTGACGATGTACTCGATCATGCAGGACCCGATGACGGCCTGTGGCTGCTTCGAGTGCATTGCCATGGTCGTTCCCGAGGCCAACGGCATCATGGTGGTCTCGCGCGAGGATCCGAGCATGACCCCCGCCGGCATGACCTTCTCCACGCTGGCCGGTGTGGCCGGTGGCGGCTTGCAGACGCCGGGGATGATGGGGGTCGGCAAGTACTATCTGCTGAGCCGCAAGTTCATCTCCTCTGACGGCGGGCTCAAGCGCATCGTGTGGATGTCCAGTGTCCTGAAGGAGACCATGGCCGAGGAACTCAAGGCGGTCTGTGAGCGCGAGGGGGATCCCGACCTCCTTGAAAAGATCGCCGATGAGCGCTCGGTGACGACGGTGGAAGAGCTGATTCCCTTCCTGGAGGAGCACGGGCACCCGGCGCTCACCATGGACCCGATTTTCTAGCACAGGCCCGCGCCGTGGTGGACCATGAGCGACAGGAGGCTATACATGCCCGTAGACGTAGCCATACCGGTTGAATCCTGGACCGGCACGATCCGTGAGATCACCATCGGCGCCACCGCGGAGAAGGGTGGAACGCGCGGCAAGACGGTGACTGTGGGGGGGGCGTCGGCCCTGCCCTTCCTCGGCTTTGAGGGCGAGATGCCGCACCGGCCGACGGTTGCGGTCGAGATCAGCGACGCGCGCCCCGACGAGTGGCCGGAGGTGCTGGTGAGCGCCTGGGGCGACGTCGTCGGCGATGTGGGCGCCTGGGCGGCCAAGGCGGAGGAGATCGGCGCCGACCTCATTGCCCTCTCGCTGGACAGCGCCCATCCCGAGCGCGGCAACGCCGGCGCCAAGCAGGCGCGCGCTACGGTGCGGCGCGTGCTGGAGAGCACGACGCTGCCCCTGATCGTGTACGGCCCCGGCCAGGCCGAAAAAGACAACGAGGTGCTCGTGGCGGTGGCCGAGGAGGCGGTGGGGGAGCGGATCGCCCTGGGCAACTGCGAGGACAAGAACTATCGCACCATCGTCGCCGCGGCCCTGGCCCACGGCCAGCTCGTCGTAGCGCGCTCGCCCATCGACGTGAACCTCGCCAAGCAGCTGAACATCCTCATCAACGACATGCGCATGGAGTTGGATCGCGTTCTCATGGACCCGACCACCGGCGCGCTGGGCTACGGCCTGGAGTACACCTATTCGGTCATGGAGCGCCTGCGGTTGGCGGCCCTCACCGGCGACGGCGTGCTGCAGCAGCCCTTGATCGTGACGGTGGGCTATGAGGCGTGGCGCGCCAAGGAGACGCGGGTGAGCGAGGGCGTGCCCGAAGCGTGGGGCGATTGGGAGCAGCGCAGCCTGAACTGGGAGATGACGACCGCCGTCGCCCTCCTCGAGGCGGGCGCCGACATCCTGGTCCTGCGCCATCCCGAGTCGGTAGCCGTTACCCAGAACGTCATTGCCAAGCTGATGAACGGCGCGCCCTGACCAAGGGGCCGTCGGGCGCGCGGCCAAGCCGTCGCCACCCCAGCCCAGCACCGGGCCAGCCCCCTCAGCGAGGGTCTTCTGCGAAGGAGCGTGAACGATGGGACTGAGTGGACTCGCGATCTACAAGCTACTCCCCAAGACGAACTGCAAAGAGTGCGGCTACCCGACCTGCCTGGCCTTCGCCATGAAGCTGGCCGCGCTGCAGGCGGAACTCTCGGCGTGCCCCTACGTGTCGGATGATGCCAAGGCCTCGCTGGACGCGGCCTCGGCGCCGCCGATCCGGCTCGTCACCGTGGGCAACGAGAACCGCAAGATCGAGGTCGGCAACGAGACCGTCCTATATCGCCACGAGAAGACGTTCTACCATCAGCCGGGGCTGGTGGTCAGCCTGCCGGATGATCTGTCGGCCGAGGAATTCAGCGCGCGCGTGGACCAGGTGGCCGGCTACACCGTCGAGCGCGTGGGCATGGCGCTGACGGCCGACGGTGTGGCAATCAAAGACGCCTCCGGCGATGCCAGCACCTTTGGCGCCCGCGTGGCCCAGGCGGTGGCGGCCGGGCTCCCGGTCGTGCTGATGAGCAAGGATCCGCCGGCTCTCGAGGCCGGCCTCAAGGCCGCCCAGGGCCATAGCCCGCTGATCTATGCCGCTGACGGCGAGAACTGGGAGGCGCTGGCGGGATTGGCGGCCAGGTACAAGGCCCCGTTGGCCGTCTGCGGCGACGGCGACCTCGGCTCCCTGGCGACGTTGGCCGATGCCGTCTGTGGCAAGGGCGTGCAGGACATCGTCCTCGATCCCGGTGCGCGCGGCTGGGCCGACTCGCTGGCCAGCCTCACCCAGTTGCGGCGGCTGGCCCTGAAGAAGGGGGTGCGCAGCCTGGGATATCCGACCATCACCTTCCCGGGCGAGGGCGCGGCCGACGCCCGCGAGGAGGCGCTGCTGGCGGCGCAGCCCGTCTAAGTACGCCGGCATCATCGTGCTGGACACCTGGGACCCCGCGGCGCTCTATCCGCTTCTGACGCTCCGGCAAAACATCTACACCGACCCACAGAAGCCGATCCAGGTAAGCCCCGGCCTCTACGAGATCGGCGAGCCCAAGCCCGAGTCGCCGCTGCTAGTGACCACCAACTTCTCCCTGACGTACTTTGGCGTCGCGGGCGAGGTGGAGGGGAGTGGCATCCCGGCCTGGCTGCTCATCGCCGATTCGGAGGGGATGTCGGTTCTCACGGCCTGGGCGGCGGGCAAGTTCGACGCCGAGCGCATCGCCAAGTCGGTCAACACCATGGGCGTGCTCGACAAGGTGTCCCACAAAAAGATCATCATTCCCGGGTTCGTCTCCAGCATCTCGGGCGAACTCGAGGAGGAGCTGCCCGGCTGGGAGATCCTCGTCGGCCCACGCGAGGCGATTGGGATTCCGTCGTTCCTGAGGCAAGTGGTGAGTGGGTAATCGGAGACCGTCTTGTCCTGTACCGTATCGATCCACCCCTCCGGCCGCACCATCGCCGTGGCGCGGGGAACGTCGTTGCACGACGCCCTGGCGGCCGCCGGCGAGGGCTTGGCGCTGCCGTGCGGTGACCAGGGCCGCTGCGGCCGCTGCCTGGTGCGCATCGAGGGGGACGTGAAGCGGCGCTCGACGGCGCGGCTGTCGGCCGAGCAGGTGGCCCAGGGGTGGGCGTTGGCGTGTCAGACAACCGTGGAGGGGGACCTGCGCGTCATCGTGCCCTCCCAAGAGGAGCTGCTGGCCCGACCCGAGGTGATCGCGGGCGCCGAAAAGGCCGCCGTGACGGCTCAGGCATGCGAGCACGCGGCGGAGCCCTGGGTGCGCGCGCTGCGCCTCACCATCGATGCGCCGACCCTAGAGGACAACACCACCGATTGGGAGCGGCTGCAGCGCGAATTCGCCCGGCAACACGGCGTACGCGGCGTGGTCGCCTCGCTGCGGGTGCTGCGGCGCCTGGCGGCGACGCTACGTGCTGGAGATTGGACGGTGACGGCGGTGCTCGCGCGCGGGACCTGGCTCGAGCCCGACGCGCCGCCTCGGCTGCTAGACCTCCGCCCGGGCGATGCCACGGGCCCGAGCTATGGCGTAGCCATCGACATCGGCACCACCAGCGTAGTCGTGTACCTCGCCGACCTGGCGTCGCGCGCGCTGGTGGACCAAGCGGCGGCCTACAACGGCCAGATCGCCTGCGGCGAGGACGTGATCTCGCGCATCATCTATGCGCGCCGCAACGGCGGCCTGGAGCGCCTGCGGTCGCTGGTCGTCGAGACGATCAACGCCCTGCTGGACGAGGTGTTCGCGCGACAAGGGATCGCGGCGGAGGATGTCTACTGGGCCACCGTGGCGGGCAACCCCACGATGATCCACCTCTTCCTGGGGCTGGATCCGCAGTTCATCGGCCTGGAGCCGTACATCCCCACCGTCAACCACCCGGTGCCGGTGCGGGCCGAGGAGCTGGGTTTGCGCCTGAACCCCGAGGCGGTGGTGGACTGCCACCCCGGCGTAGGGGCCTATGTCGGGGCGGATATCGCCGCCGGCGTGCTGCGGTCGGGGATGCACGAGGGGGAGGTGCTGACTCTCTTTATCGACGTGGGCACCAACGGCGAGATCGTGCTGGGGAACTCGGACTGGCTCATGGCCTGCGCCTGCTCGGCGGGGCCGGCGTTCGAGGGCGCCGGCGTGGCGAGCGGCATGCGCGCCGCCCCGGGCGCCATCGAGGAGGTGTGGATCGACCGTCGCACCGCCGAGCCCACCCTCCGCACCATCGGCGACACGCCCCCCAAGGGGATCTGCGGGTCGGGGATGATCTCGCTCTTGGGCGAGCTGTTCGTCACGGGGGTGGTGGACAAGGGCGGGCGGCTGAACCGCGACCTCGACACGCCGCGCGTGCGCCTGGGCGACGATGGTCCCGAGTACGTGCTCGCCTGGGCCGGTGACAGCAACGACGGCTCTGGCAGCCAGGATGGCGGCCGCGACCGGAACAACGGTCGCGACATCGTGCTCACCGAGGCCGACATCCAGAACCTCATCCGCGCCAAGGGCGCCATCTATGCCGGGTTCTCGGTGCTGACCGAGAGTGTGGGCCTGACTCTTGACGATGTGGAGCGCATCGTGATCGGCGGCGCCTTTGGCAAGTACATCGACGTGGAAAAGGCGGTGGCCATCGGCCTCCTCCCGGACGTGCCATGGGAGCGGTTCGAGTACCTGGGCAACACCTCGATCCAGGGCGCCTACCGGGCGCTGCTGTGTCGAGAGTGTCGCGCCGCCGTCACCGGTATCGGCAACAAGATGACATATCTCGAGTTGAGCGCGGACAATCGGTTCATGGAGCAGTTCACCTCTGCCCTGTTCCTGCCGCACACTGACCTGGCCAGCTTTCCCTCCGTCAAGCGCGAGTTGGCGCGGCTGGCGGCGCCGCCCGGCTCGGAAGAGGGGGGCGACACATGACACTGACGGTAGCAGTGGTGGGCAAAGGGGGCGTGGGCAAGACCACCATCTCGGCGCTGACCATCAAGTACCTGCGCGTGGCGGGGCGCACGCCGATCCTGGCCATCGACGGCGATCCCAGTTCGAACCTGAACCTGGCCCTGGGGATGGAGCTGCGCGAGACGGTGGGGCAGATTCGCGAGGACACCGCGCAGCAGGTGTCGTCGGGCACATTCCAGGCGGGGATCTCCAAGGCGGACTGGTTCGAGTATAGCGTGAACGACTGCCTGGTGGAGGGAGAGGACGTCGATCTGCTGGCCATGGGGCGGCCCGAGGGCCCCGGCTGCTACTGTGCGGCGAACAACATGCTGCGGACGTCCATCGACCGGCTGGGCAACGACTATGCCGTGGTGGTGATCGACAACGAGGCGGGCATGGAGCACATCAGCCGGCAGACGACGCGCTCCATCGACGTGCTGTTCGTGCTGACCGACCCCACCCAGAGGGGCCTGGCGGCGGCGGAACACATCGTGTCGCTGGCGCGATCCCTGGGCACGCGCATCGGCAGCGCCTACCTCGTCATCAACAACGTCGACGGCGACCTCCCCGAGCCGCTGGCGGTGCGGGCCCGGGAGGTCGGTATCCCGTTTTTGGGGGTGCTGCCGCGCGACCCGGCGGTGGGTCGGCTCGACGTTCTGGGGCGGCCGCTCATCGAACTCGACGAGGACAGCCTCGTGTATCCGGCGGTGAAGGCGTTGTTGGCGAAGGCGTTGGGGAGCTGAGGCGATCGGCTGTCAGCGGTCAGCAGTCGGCGATCGGCGCGGGGCCGTGGACCTGCAGTCATGGGCAGCCGACGCGTGGCCACGCACAGATCGATGTGGCTGACGGGCAAACGCCAACAGCCAGATATCGGCAGCGAAAGGCAGACAGCTGAGAGCTGACCGCCGACTGCCGATAGCCACACAAGGAGGAACGGCCATGCTGATCATCGGTGAGAATATCCATATCATCGCGCCTACCGTCAAGAACGCCATTGCGGAGCGCGATACGGCGACGATCCAGCGCCTTGCCAAGGCCCAGGTGGACAAGGGGGCCGATATCCTGGATCTGAACATTGGCCCGCAGAAGCGCAGCGGCCCCGAGGTGATGACCTGGATGGTGAACGCCGTCCAGGAGGTGACCGACGTCGGCCTCTCCTTCGATACGACGAACCTGGCCGCTATCGAGACGGGGCTCAAGCTCGCCAAGCACCAGGGGATGATCAACTCGACGTCGGCCGAGCCGGAACGCCTGGAAAAGGTGCCGGAGGTGGCGGCGCGCTACAGCGCCAAGCTCATCGCCCTGCTCATGGGCAAGGGCGGCATTCCCGTCACTGCCGAGGAGCGGGTGGCCATCGCCATCGATCAATTGGTGCCCCGCGCCATGGAAGTGGGCATCCCCATGGAGGACCTCTTCCTGGACCCCCTGGTGCTCACGGTGGCGGGTTGCCAGGAGTACTGCCCCCACGCAGTCGAGGCCGTGCGCTACATCAAGCAGGGGATGGACCCGGCGCCCATGACCATCGGCGGGCTGAGCAATGTCTCGAACAACGTCCCCAACGAGAACCGCAGCCTGCTGAACCGCGTCTACCTGGTGATGCTCATGGCGGCCGGCATCGACGCCGTCATCGCCGACCCCCTGGACCGCCACCTGATGGAGACGATCCGCATCGTCGAGCAGCGCGACGACAGCACCCCCGTCGGCAACCTGCTGCTGTCGCTGTACGACGCAACGGCCGCCATGGAGGAGCTGGAACCGTCGCAGGTGGACATGAATGACCCCGATCAGGTCGACATCTGGAAGACGGTGCAGGTGCTGCTGAACAAGACGATCTTTACCGAGTCGTACCTACGTATGTAGCCCAGGCCGCGGAGCTATCCACAGCGCCCCCCGGACGCGAGTCCGAGGGGCGTCTTTGTGGTGTGGGCCGCGCTCGCGGCGGCGTCCGCGGGGCGGGCAACGCGGGGCTGGTCGGCGCGGAAGGCTCCCGTGGTCAGACGTCTCTGGGACCTGGACAATTCGTCGCACGAATGGACAAGCACTCCTCGCCATCTTTTGCTATGCTGACTCCTAGGTCGGGAGGGGCACATGGGCTGGATCGACATAGTGCGGGATGCCATCGCGTACATCGAGGAGCACCTCCTCGAGCCGATCACCATCGAGGCGGTGGCCAGAGCCATCGACCATGCGCCATCCTCGTTCCAGAACCTGTTCAGCGCCATCACGGGCTATTCCGTCTGACGCCTTCGTCATCTCGGGCTATGACAACGACGGCGATGTGCTGCTGGGGTACAGCCCATTCATGGACGTCCAAGACGATCACCAGGAGGCGCCCGACGACACGGGGTACTTGCGCAAGTCCGGCTGGCACGACGGCTGCTTTGCCTCGGGCTATACCGGGCGCATCCTCGTCATCGAGGGGCCGGCGGAAAAGCCACCGAGGGAGACGATCGTCGCAGAGACCGAGCGTCTCGCCAAGCGGCTGATCCTCGAGGAGGTCATGGTGCCGGGGCAGTACAACGGCCTGGCCGCCCACACCGCCCTGGCGAACGCCCTGCTGGCGTACACCTGGGACGGCACCTTTGAGCCCTACCTCAACGTCATGTGCAACTACAAACAGCACCTCGACCGGCAGTACGCCGTGACGTTCTTTCGCAATAACGGCAAAGAGGAACTCGCCAAGCGCTACGAGGAGATCGCCGCGCTCTGCCGGCGCCTGGGCGACCTGATTCCACAGGATTTCACCGCCGGTGAGCTGCTCAAGACCAAGCGCGACCTCGAGCCGTACACCCAAGTGCTGCTACAGATCCGTGATCGGGAGAGGGAGGCGGCGACCCTGCTCGACTGATGCGGGCAGGCGGTCGCCTGGCGGCCGGGTGCTGACCGGCTCTAGACCTGATCGAAAAGGAACCGGCGCTTGGCACACGCCGGTCCACAGCCGATGGTTGGAGACCGTCGGGCCGCGGAGTACAATGGATGGGCGGGGTGTTTTCGGCGCCAGCAGGGCGTTCTACTCGTGCCGGCGCCGCGCAGTTTCGGTTGGAGGCCACTTTCCATGGCGCTGGAGCGCGCGGTACGCGAGACGATCGAGCGGCACGACCTTCTGCCCGCGGGCGAGACCGTCGTGCTGGGGGTGTCGGGTGGGCCCGACTCCCTTGCTATGCTGCACCTGCTCAGTCGTCTGGCGGGCGCGTACGGCGTGACGCTCCACGTGGGGCACCTGAACCACGGCCTGCGCGGGGCCGAGGCGGATGCCGACGCCACCTATGTGGCGGAGGTGTCGCGCGCGTGGGGGGCGCCCTGCACCGTCGAGTCGGCGGATGTGGCCGCCGTCGCGCGGGAACGCGGATTGGCTATTGAGGAGGCGGCGCGGCAGGTGCGCTATGCCTTCCTGGCGCGCCTGGCGCGCGGTGTGGGCGCGTGCACCGTGGCGGTGGCGCACAACGCCGACGATCAGGTGGAGACGGTGCTCATGCATCTGCTGCGCGGCGCGGGGTTGGCCGGGCTGCGCGGCATGCGCCCCGTGAGTCGCCTCGAGGAGATGCGGCTTGCCGATCCGTCGCTGTCGGAGGACGAGGCCGCGCCGCCGGGCCGCACGCCGTGCGGCCCCTACGGATCCTCGCCGGAGGATGCGGCGGGCGCGCCCTTGCGCCTCATCCGGCCGCTACTGGAGGTCCCGCGAGCCGAGGTGGAGGAGTACTGCCGCGCCCAGGGGCTGGAGCCTCGCTTTGACGCCTCGAACCTCGACCGTACCTACTATCGCAACCGCCTGCGCCACGAACTCATCCCCTATCTGGAGACCTACAACCCGAACGTGCGCCAGGTGATCCGGCGCATGGCGGAGGCCATCGCGGGAGACTATGCCCTGCTGCGGCAACAGCTCGAGGAGGTGTGGCCGCGCGTGGTGCGCGAGACGAACGCCGAGGCGATCGTGTTCGATCGGGCGACGCTGCGCGGCCTGCCGGTGGGGCTGCAGCGCTCGGTGCTGCGCGAGGCGGTGCACCGCCTGCGCCGGTCGCTGCGCAACATCAACTGGGTACACATCGACGATGCCGTGCGCGTCCTGGCGGAGGGGCAGGTGGGGGCGGCGGCCACCCTCCCCCGGGGGCTGCTGCTCACCATCGGATACGACGTGGCCACCCTGGCGCCCGCGGGCTATTCCGTCGAGCGGCCCCGCGCCCCAAGGATCGACGACGAGATCTCGCTCCCCGTGCCCGGCAGGGCACCGCTCAGGGGCGGCTGGATGCTCGTCATCGAGCGCATCCCGCGCAGGGCGCTGCCCGACGGCTGGCGCGAGAACCCAGACCCCTACCTCGCTTACCTGGACGCCGGGCGGTGCGCGGGCTCACTAGGACTGCGCACCCGGCGCGAGGGAGACTGGTTCATCCCGCTGGGGCTGGGCCACCGCCAGCGCGTGCGTGACCTGATGATCAACGCCAAGGTGCCGCGGGAGGAGCGGGATACGATGCCGCTGCTCACCTGCGGCGCTGACATCGCCTGGGTGGTGGGCCTGCGCATCGACGAGCGCTTTGCCGTCACCGAGGCCACCACCGAGGTGCTGGTCGCGCGCGTGGTCGAGGGGCGCGCAGATACGTGAGCCTGATGGTACGCAGATTGCGCTGATGCCACGCAGATCTGCGCACATTTTGGAGACCCTCAAGATGCCTTGGTGTTCTTGGAGCCTTGGTGGTTGAAATCCTCTGATCCGCGGAAATCCGCGTGACATCAGCGGAATCTGCGTACCATCGTCCCATCGCATAGCGAGGATGTGGGGTAGATGATGCGTGATAGAGAGGTGCGGGGGGCGGTACGGCTCAAGCCTGGCCGCAGCAAGTCGGTCAACAATCGCCACCCGTGGGTGTTCAGCGGCGCCATCGCGCGGCGCGAGGGCTCGCCCCAACCGGGCGATGTCGTGGACGTGCTCGATGACGGCGGGCGGTTCCTGGCGCGCGGCTACTACAACCCGCGCTCCCAGATCGTGGTGCGCCTGCTCACCTGGGACCCCGACGAGGCGATCGACGACACTTTCTGGTACATGCGGCTGGGCGCTTCCATGGCGCGACGCGAGGCGCTGGGCGAGGACCCCGACACCACGGCGTTTCGCCTGGTCTACGCCGAGTCGGACGGCATGCCGGGGCTGGTGGTGGACTGCTATGAGGACTGGGTCGTCGTCCAGGCGCTGACGCTGGGAATAGAGGCGCGCATGGAGGCGCTCACAGCGTTGCTGCGGGAGGCCCTGGCGCCCAGGGGCATCATCGAACGCAGCGACGTGGACGTGCGTGCCCAGGAGGGCTTGGCCCAGCGGGCCGGCGTGCTGTACGGCGAGGCGCCCGACGCCCCCGTGGTGGTGCGCGAGAACGGGCTGCGCTTTCGCGTCGATCTCCTGCGGGGGCACAAGACGGGCTTTTACCTCGATCAGCGCGACAACCGGCGCAAGGTGGCCGCCTATGCCGCCGGCGCGGAGGTGCTGAACGTCTTTGCCTACACCGGCGGGTTCGGCGTCTATGCCGCCTCGGCGGGCGCGGCACGGGTCGCCAACCTGGATAGCTCGGCGGACGCCTTGCGCGAGGCGGAGGCCAACCTGCGGCTGAACGACCTCGCTACGCCGAGCGAGAGCATCCAGGGGGACGCCTTTCAGGCGCTGCGCCAGATCGTGGCGGCGGGGAGGCGGTACGATCTGGTGGTCCTGGACCCGCCCAAGTTCGCCTTTTCCAAGGGGCAGCTGAGCGCCGCCACGCGCGGGTACAAGGACATCAACATGCTGGGGATGCGTCTGCTTCGCCCGGGCGGCATCCTGGCGACCTTTTCCTGTTCCGGGTTGGTGAGCGAGGACCTGTTCCAGAAGGTGCTCTTTGGAGCCGGCGTGGACGTGGGGCGCGAGGCGCGCATCCTCGAGCGCCTGGGGCAGGGGCCCGACCACCCCGTGCTGCTCACCTTCCCCGAGGGGGCCTATCTCAAGGGGTTCATCTGTCGGGTGGAGTAGGCGGGGGGCGTGTTTGCGCTGACGAGCACAAGCGCTAGAATGGTTTCCATATACTACGCCGCGCCCGGCTCGATCAGGAGGAACCCATGCACCCGATGACCCACGACGTCGCCCGTGTGCTCATCTCCGAGGGGGACGTGCAGCGGCGCGTGGCCGAATTGGGAGCGCAACTCTCGGCCGACTATGGGGACGCCAACCCCCTGCTGGTCTGTGTCCTGAAGGGGGGGTACGTCTTTTTGGCGGATCTCACGCGCGCCCTCACCATCCGGCATGGCGTCGATTTCATGGCCGTGTCGAGCTATGGCAACGCGACGGAATCGAGCGGGGTGGTGCGCATCCTCAAGGACCTGGACCGCGACATCACCGGCCGCCACGTGCTCATCGTCGAGGATATCATCGACACGGGCCGCACCATCGCGTACCTCATGGACAACCTGCGCGTGCGGCAGCCCGCCAGCCTGCGCATCTGCACCCTGCTGAGCAAACCCTCCCGCCGTGAGGTCGAGTTGGATATCGACTATATCGGCTTCGAGATCCCCAACGAGTTCGTCATCGGCTATGGCCTCGACTATGCCGAGAACTATCGCAACCTCTCGTTCATCGGCGTGCTCAAGCCCGAGGTCTATAGCTGATCCCCTGAACAGGCCCACCGATCACCCGGATCGTCTCCTTCGAGTGCTCCGCAAGGCAGCCGGCGACGCGTCTGCTGCTCTGAGGGCGCGGGGAGACAGGAGGGGCCTCTGGATCGCGCACGAAACAACGCGAACGGCGCGAAAGGGCTCGCCGCTTAGCGCACCCACGTCGCAAACCCATGCCGGCCGGTTGCCGCGCCTGAGGCCCTCAATGCACCCTGCCCCGCCGCGGCGTTGACGCAACATAAACCCTTGGGCTATACTGAGGGTGAGGTTGGTCGTCGTCTGTCATCAGCGTTGCCATCGGGGGTTCGAGATGCTGCGCCGCATATCCGCGCTCGTTCTATTGGTCGTCATCCTGCTATGGTCCAGTGTCGGGGTGTGGGCGCAGCCCGGCGGCGGCCCCGTATTGGTGCTGGAGGTCGACGGCGTCATCAACCCGTTGACGGCCAGATACCTCGATCGCTCGCTGCAGCTTGCAGAGCAGCGCGGGGCGCGGCTGGTGGTGGTGATGCTCGATACCCCGGGTGGGCTGGACGGCTCGATGCGCGAGATGGTCCAGTCGTTGCTGGGGGCGCCGGTGCCCACCGCGGTGTACGTGGCGCCCTCGGGGGCGCGGGCCGCGTCGGCCGGGATGTTCATCACGTTGGCCGGCGATATCGCCGCCATGGCGCCGGCCACCAACATCGGCGCGGCCAGCCCCGTCGCCCTGGGGGGCGAGCCGGGCGACACCGAGATCGCCAAGGCGACGAGCGACGCCGCGGCGCTGGCGCGCAGCATCGCCGAGACACGCGGGCGCAACGCCGACTGGGCCGAGCAGGCCGTGCTCGAGAGCGTTTCCCTCACGGCGTCTGAGGCGCTCGATCAGGGTGTGATCGATATCGTGGCGGACGACCTCGACGCGCTCCTGCGCCAGATCGACGGCCGCACGGTGACCGGCGCTTTCGGCGAGAGGGAGTTGCAGATTGCCGGCGCGACCGTCGATCGCATGCCCATGAATCTGGGCGAGCAGTTCATCCACGTCATCAGCAACCCCAACATCGCCTACATCCTACTCTCCCTCGGCACGCTGCTCCTGCTGGCCGAACTCGCCGAGCCCGGCCTCGGGTTGGCGGGGGCGGGGAGCGTGATCTGCTTTGTCATCGCCTTCATGGCGCTGGGTAGCCTGCCCGTGAACTGGGCCGGCATCGCGCTGCTGGCGCTGGGGGTTGCGCTCCTCGTGGTGGGGCTGCTCACGGACACCGAGGTCGTCCTCGGGATCGGCGGGTTGGCCGCCTTTGTCCTCGGCTCGTTGCTGCTCTTCTCGCCGTTCCAAGTCCCCTCTCCGGCAGCGCCGGCTGTGCGCGTCAACCCGTGGCTCATCGGAGGGGTGGCCGCCGTCATCGCGGCATTCACACTCATCGTGTTGGCCGCCATCGTGCGGGCGAGTCGCCTGCCACCGCAATCCGGCGCCCAGCGCCTGGTGGGGTTGGAGGGGATCGCTCTGAGCGACATCGACCCCTCCGGGCAGGTGCGGGTCGACCTAGAGACGTGGAGCGCGGTGTCTGTCGCCGGTGGGATACAGCGTGGCGAGCGGGTGAAGGTGGTGGGCGTGTCGGGCGTGCGGCTGCAGGTGGTGCCGGCGGAGACGGAGCGTGTGTGGGAGGCAGCCGAGGAGACCTAGTCGTGTTGCCTTGAGACCTAGAGGAGGGCATCGTGGAAACACTCATCATCGGAGGGGCCTTGGCGCTGCTCGTGCTCATCATCCTGGGCATGGCGGTGCGTATCGTTCCCGAGTACCGGCGGCTGGTGGTCTTTCGGCTGGGACGCAGCCTGGGGGCCAGGGGGCCGGGGCTGGTGCTCCTGATCCCGTTCGTCGATCAGGGCGTGCCCGTCGACTTGCGTGAATCGTTCTTTGACGTACCACCCCAGACGTGTATCACCGCCGACAACGCCTCGGTGTCCATCGACTTTCTCGTCTACGACAAGGTGATCGACCCGGTGCGCAGCGTGCTGGAGGTCGAGAACTTTACCGGCGCGGCGCGCGGGCTGGCCATCACGACGTTGCGCGCGGTGGTGGGCGCCATGATGCTCGACGACGTGCTCTCCAAGCGCGACGAGATCAACGGTATCCTTCACGAAAAACTCGACGAGGTGACGGATCGCTGGGGGGTGCGCGTCACGGCGGTGGAGATTCGCGAGGTGGTGCCGCCGCGCCAGATCGAAGAGGCGATGACGCGCCAGATGGCTGCCGAGCGCACGCGACGCGCCACGGTGACCGAGTCCGAGGGCCAGCGCGAGGCCACGATGCGAGTGGCGGAGGGCGAAAAGCGCGCCATCGTCCTGCGCGCCGAGGGCCAGCGCGAGGCCACCATCCTGCAGGCCGAGGCCGATCGCGAGGCCGCGCGGCTCCGCGCCGAGGGCGCCGCCATGGCGCTGAACGAGATCTATGCGGTGGCTCGCGAGGTGGACAGCAAGACGCTGACGCTGCAGTACCTGGACGCCCTGCGCGCGCTCGGGGCGACGTCGGCGACCAAGTTCGTGATACCCACCGAGTTCCTCGGCCTGGCGCGCCAGCTGGTGAACCATGCCAGCGAGGCGGTGGCGGAGCCGGATGGGGAGAGGTGAGGTAGGAGCGACCGTCGGACAATAGCACGGCGGTGACGAATCGGCGATCCGTAGAGCCTACAATCCACCCACAAGGAGGCAACACCCATGAAGGCAGGATTCGCGGAGACCGTGATCACGCCGAGCGACGGCAGGTGCTACCTGGCGGGCTATGGAGGGCCATGGTCCACCGGCGTCCATGATGATCTCTATGCCTCCGCCGTCTACCTCGAGGAGGGCGAGACGAGGGCTGTGCTCCTCTCCTTCGACCTCATTGGGATGAACGGGCCACTCATCGCCAAGGTCAAGGCCGGCGTCAGTGAGGCCCTGGGGGTCGACGACGGCAGCATCTTTTTCACGTGTACGCACACCCACGAGGGGCCGGAGGTCCGGCGGCGCGTCAGGTCCGCCTCGGGAGAGGAACTCGACTACCTCGACGCCTACGAGCCGTTCCTGGCGGAACGGGCGGCCGAGGTTGCCACTGCGG
>ENA-UOUL01002121-UOUL01002121.1-bioreactor-metagenome-genome-assembly--contig:-NODE-2121-length-24432-cov-5.637775_pt1 | contig 24432 bp, 21 predicted proteins | sample MGYA00249838_ERZ747220 | MGnify/ENA primary metagenome ERZ747220 (study PRJEB28778, sample SAMN05720191) | bioreactor metagenome | isolation source: Anaerobic biogas reactor | place: USA:Washington...
AGGGCGCGCAGGTTGATGCGGTTTTGCTCCACCAGGCGGATGGCCTCCAGGTAGTCCTCGTGGCGGTACATCATGGAGCTCTTGATCTCCAGCTCATGGTCGTTGACCACGGCCAGGTCGATGCTGGCCATGCCGGCAAACACCGCCACCAGAATGATGGTGGAGCCCTTGCGCGCGTGGGCAATGGCCTCGCCCATGGTGGTGTTGTTGCCCGCGCAGTCGTAGATCAGGTCGGCCTTGTCCGGGCCGAACACGCGCACCATGGCATCGCCAAAGGCCTCCTTGGTGGTGTTGACGCACTCCTCAATGCCGCACTCGCGGGCGATATCAAGGCGGAAGTCGCTCACGTCGGTGATCATCACCTTGCGGGCGCCCATGCCCTTGGCCGTCTGGGCCACCAGGTTGCCGATGGGGCCGGCGCCGATGACCACCACGTCCTTGCCTTTCACATCCCCCGCCTGCTTGACCGCGTGCACGGCCACGGCCAGGGGCTCGATCATGGCGCCATCCTCCAGGGAAAAGCTGTCCGGCAGCGGGGTCACCTTGGCCGCGTCCACCGCGAAGAAGTGGGCGGCGGTGCCCGGCGCCTGGAAGCCCATCACCCGCAGCTGCTCGCACAGGTTGTACTTGCCGTGGCGGCAGGGGTGGCACTGGCCGCAGACCACCTGCGGCTCGATGGTGACCTTTTGCCCGGGGCGCAGGTCACGCACATTGCTGCCCACCTTGTCCACCACGCCGGACACCTCGTGCCCCTGGGTGACGGGATACTTGGTAAAGGGGTGCTGGCCGTGATATACATGCACGTCCGACCCGCAGATGCCGACCTTCTCGATGCGGATGAGGGCCTGGTCTGCCCCGATCTCGGGCACCGGCACCTCCCTGATTTCGATGACGCCCGGCGCTGTCATTACTTGCTGTAACATGGGATTCCTCCTTCAGTGTCTGTGGGTCACAGGCAGGTATAGCCGCCGTCCACGATGAAATCGCTGCCGGTGGTGTAGCCGGACTTGTCCGTCGCCAGGCTCAGGATGGTGGGGATCAGCTCCTCCGGCTCGCCCATGCGGTGCATGGGGATCAGCTTGATGAACGCCTCGTTGAGCTCGGGCGGGTTCTCGGTGGACATGGGGGTGGCGATATAGCCGGGGCTGATGGAGTTGACGCGGATGCCGTGGTCCACCCACTCCATGGCCAGGGACTTGGTCAGGTGGATGACGCCCGCCTTGGAGGCATTGTAGCTGCACTGCCACTGCGGGATGTTGACGATGGAGCCCGACATGGAGGCCATGTTGATGATGCTGCCCCGGATGCCCCGGTCGATCATGGCGTGGCCCGCCGCGCGGGAGACGATGTAGATGCCCGTCAGGTTGACGTCGATCACGCGGCGGAAATCAGCCGGCGTCATCTCCCTGGTGCTCTGGTGCATGCAGATGCCCGCGTTGTTGAACACGATGTCCAGGCGGCCATAGGCCTCAAACACCTTGGCGATCACGGCGTCCACTTCGGCCTCGTTGGTCACGTCGCCCTTGACGCCCAGGGCGGTGCCGCCCTCCTGCTCAATCATGCGCACGGTGTCTTCCACGTTGGTGCGGTTCATGATGACGACCTTGGCGCCTACCTTGGCCAGCCCCAGCGCCACCACCTGGCCGATGCCCTGGCCGCCGCCCGTGACCAGCGCCACCTTGCCCTTTAAGCCAAACAGTTCTTCCAAATACATGCCTTGTTCCTCCTCAAGCTATGATGATATTCCTGATCGCCCGCGACCGCCCTTTAAGGCAGGGCCGCGGACGGGTTTCAGCCTACTTGATCGCCAGGTCGCGCACCGAGCGATCCACCGAGATGGCAATCGCGCCCAGCACGAACAGGCCAAAGACCACATTCTGCCAGTAGGCGCTGACGCCGATGAAGTTCATGCCGTTGTTGATCAGCGCCACCGTGAACACGCCGATGATGGTGCCCAGCACGCTGCCGCGCCCGCCCGACAGCGCCGTGCCGCCCAGCACGCAGGAGGCGATGACCATCAGGGTAAACGCGTCGCCGATGGTGGGCGCGCCGCTGCGCAGCTTGGCCGCCAGAAAGATGCCGCCCAGCGCCGCGCAAAAGCCGTTCAGCACAAACACCGTGATCTTGGTGCTGTCCACCGGCACGCCGGCGATGCGGGCGGCGCGCTCGTTGCCGCCGATGGCGTAGATGTTCTTGCCGATGGTGGTGCGCGCCTGGAATACAAACACCAGCACCACCAGCACCAGCGCGATGATCAGCGGCAGGCCCACCACGCCAAAGGATACCTTGTACCAGTCGATGGCGCCCCACACCGCCTTGGGCACCGGGGAGGAGCGCTCGGAGATCAGCAGCGCGGCCGACTGCCACACGGACATGAAGCCCAGCGAGGCGATGAAGGAGGGCACCTTGAGCTTTACATGCACATAGCCCATCAGGAAGCCCGCCACCACGCCAAAGCCCAGCGACAGCGCAAAGGCGCTGAGGGTGGCCAGGCCGATGGGCATGTTGACGCCCACCTCGCTTAAAAACCGCACGAACAGCACATTGGACACCGAGCACATGGCCCCGGTGGACAGGTCGATGGAGCCTAACAGCAGCACTGAGGTCATGCCCGCGGCCATGATCATCAGCGGCGCCGTATCGCGAAAGAGGTTGGACATGTTCATCTTGCCCAGGAAGTTCTGCTGCGTGAGGGACAGCCCCAGCAGCAGCAGCACGATCGCTGAAAAGCTCAGGTACTGCGTCAGGTGGCCGCGCAGCCTGACCTTTTTGCCGGCGCCCGCCAACGGTTTGGCCGTATTGCTCACTGTCTCGCCCTCCTCACATCATCAGGCTGACCACGTCAACCTGGCTGGGCTTGGCCTCCACCGACGCGTCAAACTCGCCGGTCATCTCGCCGTCCTTCATGACGAGGATGCGGTTGCTCAGGCCAATGCACTCGTCCAGCGTATCGCCCAGCAGCAGCACGGACTTGCCCTGGCTGACCATCTCGCGGATCAGCAGGTAGATCTCCTCCTTGGCGCCCACATCCACGCCGCGCGTGGGGTGGTTGAGGATCAGCACATCCACATTGCTGGCCAGCGCGCGGGAAAAGACCACCTTTTGCTGGTTGCCGCCGGACAGCTGCATCAGCAGCTCCTTGCGGCCGCTGGTCTTGATGCGCAGGCGGTCAATCCAGTGGTCGGCCTGCCGGGCAACGGCCTTGGGCGAGCACAGCATGCCCTTTGCGATCTGCTTGTTGTTGGACATGGCGATGTTGTCCTCCACCGACAGCATCATCACCACGCCCTCGTACAGGCGCTCCTTGGGGATCATCAGCACCCCCTGCTCCAGCGCCTCCTTGGGGGAGTTGAAGCGCACCTCCCGGCCGCGCAGGAATACCTGGCCGGAGGTGGGCAGCTCATCGCCGCTGAGCACGGCGCAGATCTCCTCCTTGCCGGAGCCGATCACGCCGCACATGCCCAGCACCTCGCCCTTGTGCAGTTTGAAGTTAACGTGCTTAAAGACGCCGTGCAAGCCCAGGTCGCGCACCTCCAGCTCCACCTGCTCCTCAGGCTTGGTCTGCTGGTTGAGGTGGTAGTACTCGGTGGTGGTGGGGCGGCCCACCATCATCTCATACAGCTTGGCCTCGGTGGCCTCCGCGGTGTTGAGGGTGCCCACGCTGGTGCCGTCCTTGTATACGTAGATGCGGTCGGTGATCTCCAGCACCTCGTCCAGGCGGTGGGACACAAACACCACCGCGTGCCCCTGGGCGGCGATCCGGCGCATTTGCTTAAAGAGGTTCTGCACCTCGCCCTCGTTGAGGATGGAGGTGGGTTCGTCCAGCAAAATGAGGCAGTTTTTGCCCTGCTGGGCGTTGGTGACGTTCATCACCTTGGCGATCTCGATCATCTGGCGGGTGGCAAAGTTGAGGTCGGCCACCTTCTTGCGGGGGTTGATGTCGGTCACATCGATATGGGCCAGCACCTCGGCGGCGGCCTTGTTCATCTTGCCCCAGTTGATGAAGCCGTGCTCGCGAAACTCCTTCTCGTGGCCGAAGAATATGTTCTGCGCCACGTTAAGGTTGACGATGAGCGACTGCTCCTGAAACACCATACCGATACCATTGGCATTGGCATCCATGGGCGTCTGCGGCTGATAGGACTGCCCGTGGAGGGTCATCTGCCCCGAGGTGGGCGGCTGGGCGCCGATGATGATCTTGAGCAGCGTGGATTTGCCCGCGCCGTTTTCCCCCACCAGGCCCACGATCTCACCGGGATAGACCTCCAGGTCCACCCCCTTGAGGGCCTGCGTGCCGGAGAAGGACTTGGTGATGTCCCTGGCGGAAAAGAAGGGTTTGCGCTCGGTGGTCATTGATGCCTCCTCACTTGCTGATCGCCTGGCGGCTGCGCTGAATGGTCAGCGCCACGGCAACCAAAATGATGACGCCCTCTATGCCGGTGCGGATGTAGGGGTTGACGCTGAGCAGCACCAGGCCGTTTGACAGCACGGTCATGATCAGCACGCCCACCACGGTGTTGAGCACGCCGCCCTTGCCGCCGGCCAGGGATGTTCCGCCCACCACCACCGCGGCCTGCGCCGGGAACATCAGCCCCTCGCCGATGCCCACCTGGCCCTGCCCCAGGCGGATGGCCCCCACCACGCCGGCAATGCCGAACAGCAGCCCGCCCAGCGTGAACACCATTACCTTGACCCGGCCCACGTTAACGCCTACCGAGCGGGGGATGCTCTCGTTGGTGCCTACTGCATAGATGTGCCGGCCAAAGGCTGTGTACTCCTGAATAAAATAACAAACACCAAACAAAATGATGGCCACCCAGGTGATAAAGGGGATGCCTAAAAAGGAGGCCTTGGCCAGTGACAAAAAGAGCGGATCGCGGATGGTGGGCGGATGCCCCTGGTAGGACAGCATGCCGATGCCGCGGCAGATGTAGAGAAACGCAAAGGACACCATGAAAGAAGGGATGCGCAGCTTGACGTAGATGATGCCCACTAAGAAGCCAGCCACTACGCTGGCCAGAATGGCCAGCAGCGCCCCCCACAGCCCCATGTTCAAGCCCGGGTATTCGCTGTTGAGCACCAGGCAGGCAAAGACAGATCCCGCCATGCCCACGGTGCCGTTGATGGACAGGTCGATGGAGCCGATGAGGATGACAAAGGTGAGGCCGAAAGCCACGATCAGCGGGATAGCCAGCTGGTTGAGGATGGCCTGCAGGTTGGACGCGGAGGCAAAGCCCCGCCCGGCCGTCAGCGAAAAGAAGACGATCAGAACAGCCAGAACGATCAGGGGCGCCGTACGGATAATTCTATCCTTCCGGTTGCTCTGCCTGATCTTTTCCGCAAATTCGTCGGCTATGGTGACCGCGCTGCGGTCCACTCTGTGGTCCATCACAAGCTCTCCTTCCGCAAGGGGCCTTCTCAGCCCGCAGGCGCTGTGGCAACCAACGCGGGACGGGAATCCTCCCGTCCCGCGTGGATGATGACATGGAATGGGGTAATTAGTCCGCCTTCATGAAGAACGGGGTGGAGAAGTCAAACTCGGGCACTGCGGACAGATATTCCGCAGCGTTATCCTTGTTGACCAGCAGCGCGGGGGTGGCAAACTCGCGGTACTCCGGCGGGAATTTGGCCACATCCAGCAAGCCAGTCCATACAGCGTAGCACACGGCCAGCGTATAGCCGCCCTGCAGGTATCCATTGGAAGACATGGTGGCGGTGGCAAAGCCATCGCGGATGGCTTCCACAAAGTCGGTGTTGGCGTCAACGCCAACCACGCCTACCTTGCCCTTGAGCCCCTTGGCATCCAGGGCCTGCAGAGCGCCGGTGCCCATGCTGTCATTGGCGCACCAGATGCCGCCCACGTCGGCGTGCTTGCTCAGCCAGGTTTCTACCAGCGTCAGGGCTTCAGATGTTTGCCAGTTGGCGGTATCGTCTTCAAGAACCTTGATGTCGGGATACTCAGCCAGCGCTTTTTGCAGGCCAGCGTAGCGGTTGATGGCCGCTGAGTTGCCCAGCATGCCCTGCAGCACGAGGATGTTGCCCTTGCCGCCCATGCCCTTGAAGAGCTCGACAGCAATAGTATAGCCGTTGAGCACGTTGTCGGGGGAGGTGTGCATGACCCAGTTGGGGGTCAGGTCGGCGGGGCCCACGTCGTCGGGCTTGTTCCAGGCCGTGCCGAGGTAGGCGCCGGACTCGGCCATGGCTTCCGCCAGGGAGTAGGCGATGGAGTTTTCATTGGGGTCGGAGTAGGCGATAGCATTGCCGCCGGCCTTGGCGGCGAACTGGCGCATGTTGTCGACCTCGCGGTCGTTGTCGCCCTGGGAGTCCAGCACCTGCATCTCATGCTTCTGGCCGATGCTGTCCAGGTACTTGCCGAACATTTCCATGCCGACCTTGATGGTGGCGATGTAGGGGTTCTCCAGCCCGCGGATGGAGACGCCCAGGTACAGGGTGGTGTCCTTCTTCTCCTGCGGAATCTGCGCGGGGTCGATCTTGAATTCCTTGAGGTTGGCGTAGTCCACCTCAGCCATCACGGCCACGGCAGACAGCATCATCATGACCGCCAGGGCAAGAGCTACCAGTTTCTTCATGACAGATCCTCCTCTTTATTGGGTGTGTTCTGTTGTCACAGGGAAAGACGCAACGCACCATCCGGTGCTGAAAAGGGAACCCCATTGTTTGGAACCATTGTTCTTTGCGCCTATGACTTCTTGCTGGCAGTATAGCATTGCCTCATACAATTGTCAATCATCAAATCACATAAAACGCTAACACGGCGCCTTCATTTATCGTTTGTTCACACATCGCCCAATCCCTTATATCCCTTTGATTCTTTCGCATTTGCGACATCAGGGCAGGCGCACGCGGCGAAAACAGAACCATGCAAAGCCTCGCCTTTCGATACAAATTGATAACAAGCGATTCTACGCCTTGCCCAGCGCGGGCAGGCGCCTGTACAGGCCGGACAGGGTGTCCATGGCCGTCAGATAGGCCTCCACATAGGGGGCATAGCGGTCGTGGGCGGCTGCATCCCGGCGGAAGGTGTCCCCGGGCTGGATGGCCTGCCGGATGGGCCCGGCGTAGTCGCTCAGCACGCCTGTCCCCATGCCGGCGATCACCGCGCTGCCGATGAGGGCGGTCTCCCCCAACTGCAGGGTGGATACCTCCACCCCCAACACATCGGCCTTGATCTGGCTGAACAGGGCGGAGTTGGCACCGCCGCCCACGCTGAGCAGCCGGTCAAAGGCCATGGCGGGGTGCAGCTGCTTGAGCACGGAGCGGTAGTAGCTGTACTCGTAGGCGATGCCCTCCAGCACCGCGCGGTAGAGGTGCCCGCGGGTGTGCTTGAAGTCCAGGCCCAGGTAGCTGCCCTTGAGGTAGGGGTCGTTGGGCAGCACGCGGCCCGAGAAGTGCGGGATGAAGATCAGGCCCTCGCTGCCGCAGGGCAGCCGGGCGGCCTCGGCCTGCAGGGTGTCGTAGTCCGCCATGGGTTCGCCCGTCAGCGTGTTGCGGAACCACCGGATGCACATGCCGCCGCCGTTGATGTAGGCCAGCGGCAAAAACAAGCCGTCCACCGGGCTGCGCATCATGGCCATGGTTTCATAGCGGGTGTCGGGCACATAGCGGTCTACCACGCTGCACAGCACCGAGGCCGTGCCCGCGATATCCAGCATCATGCCCGCCTCAAACATGCCCGAGCCAAAGGTGCTGGCCGCTGTATCGCCGCAGCCTGCCACCATGGGGATGCCCGCCGGCAGGCCGCAGCGCTGGGCAAACGCCGGCTGCAAATGGCCCACCACCTCAAAGGGGGACACGATGCGCGGCATCTTGTCCCGGTCCACCCCAAAGGTGTCCAGCAGCTCCTGCGACCAGGCCTTGTTGGCGTTGTCGGCCAGGCAGGAGAAGTGCAGGTGCGTGTAGTCAAAGTACGCCTGCTGCGCGTCCAGCCCGCACAGGCGCCCCACAATGTAGGCATGGGGCAGCACAAACCGGGCCGTGTTGCGGTAGGCCTCGGGGTGGTTCTCCTTCCACCAGAGGATCTTGGGGCCATGCACAAAGGTGGCCGGCCCGCCGGACAGCTCGATGATGCGCTTGCCGGCGGTGCGGTTCATGTGCTCCATCTGCGGGCGGCAGCGCATGTCCAGCCACGAGTCGTAGCAGGTGGAAGCCTCGCCGTCCCGGTCGATGCCCATGATGCCGGCCATCTGGCCGTCCAGGCCAACGGCTGCTACCAGCGTTGGGTCGATGCCCGACTGCTCCACGGCCTCCCGGATGGCCTGGCAGCACTCCTCCAGCATCTCCAGCGGCTCCTGCCACACGACGCCGGGCTCGGGCGATATGAGGTTGGAGGGCCGAAACCCCGTCCCCAGCATGCGCATGCCCTCGTCAAACACAGCCGCCTTGGTGCCCTGGGTGCCGATATCCACGCCGATCAGGTAGGCCTTGTCCCTCTTCATGTCTGTCCCTTTCCGTCACCGGGCCCTCGTCCCGGACAAATAATATGCATATTGCATAGAAAAGCGCCAATTCCCTTGCCATGTCCCGTCAATGGCAGTATAATCAGAACATATTACATACAGGATGGTGCAAAGTGATGCCAGATCAAAAGGAAAACTCCGCTGCCCGCACATTGTTCGCGGAGGAACGCCACGTACAGATTCTCCAGCTCCTGCACGAGAAGACCAAGCTGCATGTGGCGGAGCTGTGTGAACAGTTTTCCGTCTCCCCGGCCACCATCCGCAACGACCTGCGCGACCTGGAGGCCGCCGGCCGCCTCAAGCGCACCCACGGCGGCGCCATCCCGCTGGAGAAAACCGCCTTTGAGCCCAACACCCACGCCAAGACCATCGCCAATCGGGCGGTCAAGCAGCGCCTGGCGGCGCATGCCGCTACGCTGATCGAGGAAAACGACACCATCGCGCTGGATTCCGGCACCACCATGATGGAGCTGGCCAAGTGCCTGTTCCACCATAAATCCCTGACGGTGCTGACCAACGACGTGCACATCGCCGTATACCTGGAGCGCAACCCGCAGATCACCGTGGTGCTCATCGGCGGCATTTTGCGCCATGGCTTTGGCTGCACGGTGGGCCCCATCGCCACCACGTCCCTGTCCTCGTTCAATGTGGACAAGGTGTTTCTGGGGGCCAACGCCTTCTCCATCGAGAAGGGGTTCACCACGCCCGACATCCAGCAGGCGGAGATCAAGAAGGCCCTTATCCGCGGCGCTTCCGAGCGCATCGTGGTGTGCGACAGTTCCAAGTTTGGCCGCGTCAGCTTTGTGGAGTTTGCCGCCATCAGCGAGATCGACCGCCTGATCACCGACAAGAACGCCAGCCCCAAGCTATCCACCTACCTGCACGAGCAAAACGACAGCATCGAGCTGACCACCGTCTGAACCGCCTGCGTTACAGCAGCTCCACCTCAAAGCCATATACCTTGGCCAGCTGATTGAGCAGCGGCGCTACCTCCCCCTGGATGATGATCTGGTGGTGGGAGGACAGGCTTTCCATCACGCCATGCCCGCTGTCATGTTCGTAGCGCAGCAGCGCGCCGTTTCGGCAGTCCGACCCTTCATATTGCACATAGCCCGCAATGGCGGCCCGGATGACCGTCAGTTTTTTCATGTCCGCGTGCAGCTTGGCCAGCGTCACCGGGCCCTCCTTCATGCGGCAGTCGATGACCACGGCGTTGGGGCTGACGATTTCCAGCACCTTGGGGCGCAGCGTCCAGTGCGTGCAGAAGGAGCGGGGCGCCAGGCCGAAGTAGCCGCAGTGCACGCCCAGGGCGTGGCGGTCCGGGTCCTCCACCTGGGGGAATTCGTCGATCTTCTCATGCTTGAGCGCGGCCATGCCCATCAGGAAGGGATAGATGTTGGTCATCATCATGGGCCGGCGCAGGGCCGAGTAGAACAGGTACTTGCTGATGAGGGTGAGCGTATCGCCTTCGCACGCCCAGATGATGTGGTCGTACTCAAACATCCAGTCCCAGGCCAGGCAGGGCGTTGTCAGGGAGTGGAAGGACTCGTTGAGGCAGTTGCTGCCCACGCCGACCACGCCGCCCACCTCATCCATCACCTGGCGCACCGCCATATAGAGCTTGACAGCCAGCAGAATATCCTTGAGGGGCAGGCCTTCGGTGGGCACCTCGCGCTGCCGCCAGAGGGCCTCGGCCTGGTCGTCGGGGATGCGCTGGGCGGCCTCGTTGACCTCCTTCCAGCTGCGGTAGACCAACTTCAGCCCAAAGGCCTGCTCGATCTGCTGGGTGGCTTCCTTCTCCCACCAGTAGAAGCGCTTGAAGATATTGGCCTGCATGCCGTCGCCCGGCGTATCCTGAAACGTCAGGAACTTGGCGCCCGCCCGCATGTCCCGCTTGGCCGCCAGCGCCCGCAGAATGACGCGGGCCATCTCCTCATTGTAGGGGGAGAGCACCTGCAGGCCCAGCCGCTCGCGCAGGTAGGCCACGATCTCCCAGTCCCACATCTCCACCGTGCCAAAGCCGCTGGTCAGCACCAACAGGGGCACCTTGAGGCCGGCCAGGTCCTGCTCGTGGGAGAACACCGCGCCCACTAACTGCGGAAACAGCAGGGCATCGGCCCCTGTCGTGTCCAGGGCATCCAGTGTCTGAACGGGCAGGAACTCGGCCTCATTGGCGTACATCTGGCCCAGTTGCGCCAGCTGTGCCTCAAATGTTTCCCGCTCCTGGGCGTTGGTTTCCTTGATTTGTACCGGCAGTAGTTTGGCTTTCATGATGTGCTCCTTTTTGTTGATATGTCAATGAAATAAATCACGGTTGGGCATCGGCCTAAGTCTTGTTGTACCAATCCAGGTAGCGGGCGTACTGCGCGCGGTACCAGGGCACGCGCGCGGGGTCGGGCTGGATGGTCACGGCCTCCTCGGCCTCGCGGCGGAAGGCGCTGATGTCCTCACAGGCACCGGCAGCATGCAGCGCCAGCACCGCCGCCCCGATCAGGGAGGCATCGTGGTTGCGCGCCAGCTGCACCGGATGGTCCAAGATATCGGCCAGCATGCGGCACCAGCGGGGTGAGTTGAGGATGCCGCCCGACACCACGATGTCCCGCGGCTGGCCCGCCATAGCCGTCAGCGACCCGTAGCACTGCAGCATGCTGAACAAAATGCCCATGCGCAGCGCCAGGTACAGGTCCCGCGGGCCGTGCCCGCCGCCCATCTCCACAAAGCCGGCCAGGCGGTCATCCCGCCAGCCGGGGCAGCGCTCGCCGTACAGAAAGGGCAAAAATACCGGCGGATCCTGGGCCGGCAGCTCGTCCCGTGGGCCCTCCAGGTCGTCAAAGCTCAGGTGGCCGCCCAGCAATTCCTCCCGAAACCAGTTGACACAGTTGCCCGCGCCCGCCACCGCGGCCCCGGCGATATAGCCCTGCGCCCCGCAGTAGCACCAGGTCTCCTGCCCGGGGGCGGTCACCGGCTGCTGCGCGGTCATGCGCAGCGCGCCGCTGGTGCCCACCGACAGCGTCATCCTTTGGGGCGAGGCGCAGCCCGAGCCGATCTGGTTGCAGGCGCCATCGGAGTGCGCGGGCACCACCGGGGTGCCCGGCAGCAGCCCCAGCGCCTGCGCGGCCCCGGGCAGCAGGGGCGCGGCATCCCGGTAGGTAGTCAGCTCGCCCAATTGGGATGCCTTGATGCCCAGCAGCTCCAGCACATGGGGGTCATATTGCCGATTAGCCAGCCTAATCAGCCCGCTGCCTGACTGGGCGTTGACCGACTCCTGATACCGGCCCGTCATCTGCAAAAAGCTGTATCCCCCCTGGGTGATGAGGCCGCGGCCGTCCAGGGACAGCCCCTGCTCCTTGAGGTACAGCAGCGTCTGCCGGGGGTAGGTCACATTGGGCATACACCCGGTGGCGCGGTACAGGCGCTCGGTCAGCGCCGCGTCCCGCCGCATGGCGGCGCTCAGCGGGGCCGCCTGGGCATACTCCCAGGTAAATACCGGAGTGATGGGCACAAGCGCTTCATCGCACACGCCCATGGCGTGCCAGGTGGAGCTCAGCCCAATGGCCGCGATCTCCTGCCCCCGGGCCGCCTGTTTGCCCACGCGCAGCATGGCCGCGTGCACGCCCGCCGCGTCCTGCTGCCCGGGGGAGGCGATGTCCGCGCCAAAGGGCTCGGTCGCCGTGGCCACCACGCCCAGGGCATCGTCATACACCATGGCCTTGGCCGAGCTGGTGCTTGTCTCCAGTGATAGTACGCGCACTGTATCCTCCGCCGCCCGGGCGGGCTATGCCTTGTCTGCCATGGCCGCGTGCAGGTCACCCAGCGCGTGGTATGCCTGGTCAAACAGCCGCATGGAGCGGTCGTACACCGGCCGGGTTTCCGGCCGGGGCGGATAGGTCTGCACGATCTGGATCATTTGATCCACGATGCCAAAGTCCTTAAACAGCCCCACGCCCACGCCGCCCGTGATGGCCGCGCCCATGGAGGTGGCCTCCTCCAGCACGCGGGGCACCTGGGCGGGCACGCCGAAGATGTCGGCGATGATCTGGCTCCACACCGCGCCCTTGGCCCCGCCGCCGATGACCAGCACCTCGCCGATGGGGGTGTGCTGCTGCAGGATGCGCAAAATCAGCGCCAGGTTCATGGTGATGCCTTCCAGCACGCTGCGCAGCAGGTCGCCGCGCGTGTTCTCCATCTTGACGCCCAAAAAGGACGCCCGGGCCAGGGGATCCCACCGCGGGGCACGTTCGCCCAGCAGGTAGGGCAAAAACAGCACGCCGTTGGCGCCGGGGGGGCTGCCCTCGATCTCCTGATTGATCAATTGGTAGGGGCTGATGCCCTGATGGGCCGCCTGCTCGGTCTCCCACTTGCACACATTGGTCTTGAGCCAGCTGTATGCCCCGCCCCCGGTCTGCATGGTGCCGTTGGGCGAGTAGTAGCCGGGCACGATGTGGGGCCAGCACATGGTGCGCATGTGCTCATCCAGCACGGGCTGTTCGCTGGTGGTAGCCACCCAGGAGGAGCTGCCCAGCGAGCAGTAGGTCTTGCCGGGCTTGACCGAGCCCGCGCCCACGTTGGCGCACACGCCGTCGCCCCCGCCCAGCACCACCGGGGTGTCAGCCTTCAGGCCGGTGGCCCGCGCCGCCTCCTTGGTTACATAGCCTGCCACATGGGTGGAGGGCATGATGTCGGGCAGCTTGCTCTCGTCCACGCCCGACGCCTGCACAATTTTGTCCGACCAGCGGTTGGTGCGCAGGTCCATGCAGCCAAAACTGCTGGCGTCCGTCGGCTCGGTCATGAACACGCCCGTCAGCTTGAAGAGGATGTAGTCCTTGGCGTTGAGCGCCTTGTGGGTATTTTTGTAGATGTCGGGCTGGTTGTCCCGCACCCACATCAGCTTTTGCAGGCCGTAGGAGGCCGCGCCCCGGTGGCCGGTGATCTGGTACTGCTCGGCCATGGGCATCTTTTCAAGCAGGGCGTCGGTCTGCGCCTGGGCGCGGTGATCGGCCCAGATGATGGAGTTGCGCAGCGGGTTGCCTTTGCGGTCCACGCACAGGCAGCCCAGCATCTGGCCGCTGAAGCTGACCACGGCGATGTCGGCGGCATCGATGCCGCTGCGCCTGATCAGCTTCTGCGTGGAGACGCATACCGCGTCCCACCAGTCGCCCGGCTCCTGCTCCACCCAGGTCTCGTTGAAATACCTGGCGCCGTAGCTGTGCACCTCGCTGTCCACCAGCGCGCCGTCCTGGTCAAACACCGAGGCCTTGTTGCCCGAGGTGCCCAGGTCGTGGGATAGGATGTACTTCATGATGCCCTCCCGGGATGCCCTTGCGCCCCTTGCTGCTATTTCTGCCTGGCCTTTTTGACCTCTTCGATCATCTTGCGGCCCACCGCCACGATGGAATCATAGTCGCCGGTCTTGGCGCCGCGGGTCAGGTCGCCGCCCGCGCCCACCGCCACCGCGCCCGCCTTGATCCACTCGCCCGCATTCTCGGCGGATACGCCGCCGGTGGGCATCATCTTGGCGTGGGGCAGCGGGCCGTGGATGGCCTTGATGATGGCCGGGCCAAACAGGTTGCCGGGGAAAATCTTGATGATATCGGCCCCGGCCTCCATGCACTCCACCGCCTCCTTGACCGTCATGGCGCCGGCCATGCTGGCCACCTGATAGCGCAGGCACAGCTTGGTGGTCTCCGCGTTCAGGCAGGGGCTGACCACAAAGTGCGCGCCCGCCAATATAGCCACGCGGGCGGTCTCCGGGTCCATCACGGTGCCGGCGCCGATCAAAATGTCCTCCGGCTTGTAGGCGGCCGCCAGCTCCTTGATGATATCGGCCGCACCCGGCACGGTGAAGGTCATCTCGATGCCCACGATGCCGGCCTTGATGCAGGCATCCACGATCTTCATGGCCTGGTCCTTGTTATCCGCGCGCACGACGGCGATCACGCCGCAGTCGGTCAGCCTTTTTAGTACCTCCAGCTTGTCCATCTGTCCTTCCTTTCCTGTCAGCCGATGGTGTAGGGGCAGTTTTCGCCCCTGAGCACGGCGATGGCGTTTTCCGCCGCCATTAGGCCCATCTTTTGCACGGCCTCGGCCGTATGCGCCCCGGTGTGGGGGGTAAACACCACATGGGGGAGGCCGATGAGCGGCGAATCCTTCAACGGCTCCTGCTCAAAAGCGTCCAGCCCCAGCCCGCGCAGCTTGCCCGACCGGATGGCCTGGGCCGCCGCCTCCTCATCAATCAGCCCGCCGCGGGCGGTGTTGATGATGATGGCCCCGTCCCGCATGGCCTGGATGCGCTGGGCGTTGATCATGTGGCGCGTCTGCTCGTTGAGCGGCACATGCAGCGAGATCACGTCGCTGGCCTGCAGCAGCTCATCCAGCGCCATCGCCCGGATGCCGTGCTGTGCCGCAAAGTTCTGGTCCAGGTAGGGGTCGTAGGCCAGCACCTGCATCTCAAAGGCCAGGGCGCGCAGGGCCAGCTTTTTGCCGATGGCGCCCAGGCCCACGATGCCCAGCGTCTTGCCGGCCAGCTCCATGCCGTCGCTGCGCGGCCACTCGCCCTTTTCCACCGCCGCGTGCAGCGCCGGGATGTTGCGGGCCGCCGCCAGCATCAGGCCGAAGGCCAGCTCGCACACCGCGGTGGCGTTGGCCCCCGGCGTATTGGTGACGGTGATGCCCCGCCGCTTGCAGGCGGCCAGGTCCACCCGGTCCACGCCCGCGCCGTAGCGGGAGATGACCTTGAGGGTGTCGGGCATGCGCTCCACCACCTCGGCGGTGATGTAGTCAAGCCCGGCCACATAGCCATCCACGCCCTGCAGGCGGCTGAGCAGCTCATCCCCCTGCAGGGGGATGCGCAGGTCGTTGTATACAATCTCGTCGGCAAACTCCTCCAGCAAAGCGCGCGCCTGCGCGTTCTCCGGCTTTTCAAAGGAGGTGGGGGTCACCAGGATTTTCATGCGCTCACTTCCATTTCGGGTTGTCGATGATGGCGGGCTGGCCGTCGCGCTCTACCAGCAGCTTGCGGTAGCCCTTCTGTTCGATGGTGCCGTAGTCGTGCCCGGCATCCGCGCGGAACACGAAGAACGTGATCAGCGGCTCATCGCTGCCCACGTTGATGCTGCGGTGGGCATAGCGCTTGGGCACATACACGGCCTTGCCGGCCTCCAGCGCCAGGGCGCGCCAGTCGCCCTCGGGGTTTTCCATCAGCATGTAGCCCTTGCCCCGCAGGCAGTAGTACACCTCGGCCGTATCCATGATGGTGTGGAAGTGCCCCTTGGTCATGTAATATTCGTCACCCACCTTGCCGGGGTACACGATGCTGCACCCAAAGGCCAGGTCGCCCGCGGTCTCGGGCACGGGCAGGCCGTGGAACTCATACACCATCGGGTCGCCCTGGGCGACGGCCTTGTCAAAGGCCGCGTCGTCGTGGTACATGCCTTTCATCTGGCTGAGGTGGCGCTTGCCCGTATCCTTCATGGCGGACATGCCGGTGTGCAGGTCAAAGTCAATCACAAAGCCCTTGTCAAAATCCATGGGCACGTTGCTGGGGTTAAAATCCTTCATTACAAAATTCCTCCTTACTTACCTGACGCGATGTCGCTGAGGCGGTAGAGCAGCTCGCCCCGGATGGGCTGGTGGATGACGTCGGCGATCACCTGCGTCCAGCCGTAGATGAAATACATCCAGCCGTCATATACCTTGAGCTGCTGCTTTTCCTGCTGGCGCAGGGCCTGGTGCATAAAATCCAGCTCGCCGCGGTAGTTGATCTCCCACACCATGGCGTGCCTGGGGAACAGCACCTCGTCGCCGATGGGCGAGCCCGGCCTGTCCTTGCCCAGGCCGGTGGCGTTGACAATCAGCGAGCCCTCGGGCATGGCCGCCAGCACCCGGTCGTTGTCGCCGGGGTTGGGGCTGTCGTAATACGCCATCTCCACCGTGCCGGGGTTGAGGCCATCGCTGATCTCGCGCAGGGCATCCAGGCGCGGGCGGCTGCGGTTGGTCACATGGATGCGCCGGGGCTGGTTGCCGATAAACTCCTTGCGCAGGAAATACGCGCACATGGAGATGGCGCTGCCGCCCGCCCCCATGATCATCACCTCAGCCTGGGGATGGTCGCGCCAGTAGTTTTCGGGGATAAACTCCTCCATCGCCATGCCGCAGGTGATGGGGTCCTTGGCGTGGCCGCGCAGCTGCGTGCCGTCCTCGGATTTGGAGATGGAGGACAGCTCGGAAAACGCCTGGGCGTAGGGGTCCAGGTAGTCAAAGAGGTCCTTGGCCGCCTCGTACAGGTCAATCTTGTGGGTGGTCACCAGCGCGCCCTTGGACTTGGGGTCGTTCTTGATGAAGGTCACCACCTCGCGGTACACCTCGGGGTCGGCGTGGATGGGCAGGTCGATGCCCTTGATCTGCAGGTCGATGCCCATGGCGTCCATCCATTTGGGGAACACCTGCATGATGGACGACTTGCCCGTGGTGACGCCGATGAAGTACATGGTGTCGCGGTCTGCCGGTTGATAGGTCATGGTATGTCTCACTCCTTCCGGGTCTTGATGATCAAATCGGGGTATTCCCGGGCACACATGGCCACGATGTCCGCGCGGTGCGGCATGGCGGGCGCGGTGCCCAGCTTGGTGACCGACAGCGCGCCGGTGGCGTTGCCAAAGCGCGCCGCGTCAAACAGATCCATCCCCTCGCTGAGCGCGGTGATGAACCCGCCGTTGAAGGCATCCCCGGCGCCCGTGGTGTCGATGGCCTCCACCTTGATGGAGGGGATCACCTCCTCGCGCGTGCCGTCGGTCACATAGGCGCCCATACTGCCCATGGTGATGACCAGGTTGCGCACGCCCATGTCCAGCAACACGCGGGCGGCCTTCTTGGCGTCGTCAAAGCTTTTGATGGGCACGCCGCTGAGCAGCGCGGCCTCGGTCTCGTTGGGGGTCAGGGTGTCCACCTTGGCCAGAAGTGCTGGCGGCAGATGCCGCGCAGGCGCCGGGTTGAGCACCACGCGGGTGCCCGCCTGGTGGGCGATGTCGATGATCTTTTCCAGCGCATCCTGATTGATCTCCAACTGCAGCATCAGGATGTCAGCGCCGCGTATCTGCGCCTCCGCCCGGCGGATGTCCTCATCGTTGATGTTGCCGCAGGCGCCGATGACCACCAGAATCATGTTCTGGCCCTCGCGCTCGTTGACCATGATCAGCGCGGTGCCGGTCGGCACCTCATCATCGCGCATGATCAGATCCACCGGCATGCCCTCGGCGGCGTAGAAGTCCAGCGCCACCTGGCCGAACACATCGCGCCCCACCTTGGTGGCCAGGATGCTGTCCGCCCCGGCGCGGTGGGCGGCCACCGCCTGGTTGGAGCCCTTGCCCCCCGGCCCCAGCTTGAAGCTGCTGCCCAGCACAGTCTCCCCCGGCTGGGGGAGACGATCGGCCCGGCTGGTCAGGTCTACCACAAAGCTGCCGAACACCAGTATCTTTTTCATCATTCCTCCATGCGCATGGGCTATCCCCATGCCGCTGCACACACCGGCGCGATGCCGCGCCTTACTTGCCCCGGCTGCGCTCGTAGTCGTCCATCACGCGGGTGGCGCGGGCATATACCTCGTCGTCCAGCACGATGTCGCCGGTGGCCGCGCTGGAGATGGCCTGCTCGGGCGTGCGCGAGCCGGTGATGATGGTGGTGACGCCCGGGTGCTTGATCAGCCAGCCCATGGCCAACTCCAGCAGGCTGAGCCCGGCCTGGTCGGCGATGGCCTTCAACTGGTCCACCACGGCCAGCTTCTTGTTCAGCTCCTCGCCCAGCAGCTGCGGGTTGGTCAGGCGCATGTCGCCGGGCTTCAAGTCCTTGTCCCGCCCGCGGTAGAAGCGGCCGGACAGCAGCCCCTGGTGCAGCGGGCTGTAGGGGATGAAGGCCATGCCCTTCCTTTCGCTGTCGGGCAGTATCTCATCCTCGGAGCGGTACTCCAGCGGGTTGTTGCAGTAGTCGTCCGAGTTGCGGTCGAACATGTTGTACAGCACCTGGTGGGAGGCGATGGGCGCCACCTTCTCGGCCTTGTCCAGCTCCTCCAGCGAGAAGTTGGACGCGCCGATGTAGCGGATCTTGCCGGCCTTTTGCAGCTGCACCAGCGTGTGCATAGTTTCCTCAATGGGGGTTTTGTGGTCCATCCAGTGCATCTGGTACAGGTCGATGTAGTCGATGTCCAGCCGCTTGAGCGACAGGTCGATCTCCTCCAGGATGCTCTCGGGCGTCAGGTTGTTGATGCCCGGGCCGTCGATCTCGTTCCACCGAAGGCCTACCTTGGTGGCAACAAACACCTTGTCCCGCTGCCCCTTGATGGCGCGGCCCAGCACCTTCTCCGACTCACCAAAGCCGTAGATGGGCGCCACGTCAAAGAAATTGATGCCATGGTCAATGGCCGCGCGGATGGCCCGGTCGGATTCCTGCTGGCTGCCCCCCGTCCAGTTGTACCCGGCGCTGGACCAGCAGCCAAAGCCCACCACCGACAGGGGCTCGGCTATGCGGCTGACTTTCCTGTATTGCATGCTACTTCTTCCTCCTCTTGTCCATCAACACGGCGAACACGATCAGCAGGCCAATGGTAATCTCCAGGATAAACGAGTTGATGCCCAGCAGGTTGCCGCCGTTGCGCAGCGTGGCCATGATGAGCGAGCCCAGCACCGTGCCGATGATGCTGCCCTCCGCCCCGTTGAGGGAGGCGCCCCCGATAACAGCCGCGGCGATGGCATCCGTCTCGTAGCCGATGCCGCCCGTGGGTACGCCGTTGCCCAGGCGCGCGGTCATCAGCACGCCGGCCACCGCGCACATCATGGCGCTGACGATATACACGCTGTAGGTGGTCTTGCGGATGCTGATGCCAGACAAGCGGGCCGCCTCGGTGTTGGAGCCGACAGCGAAAATGTTGCGGCCGAAGGTGGTAAACTTGATGACGATGGCCGCCGCCACGATAAACAGCACCCACACCCAGCCCAGCGTGGGGAACGCCAGGAAGGTCTGCCGGGAAAAGCCGGCAAAATCCTTGGGGATGCCGGAGATCATCTGGGCGTTGGTGATCAGCATGATCAGCCCGCGCACCGCCGTCTGGATGCCCAGCGTAGCGATAAAGGGCGGCACCTTGCCGTCAAAAATGATGGCGCCGTTGATCACGCCCACCAGCGACGAAATAAGCACCGCAGCCAGTATGGCCAGCCACACCGGCCAGCCCATGCCGCCCGTGCGCTCGCTGTTGCTCATGAACATGGCCGACAGCACCCCCGACAGGCCCACCACCGCGCCCACGGACAGGTCAATGCCGCCCGACATGATGACAAAGGTCATGCCGATGGCGATGACGCCGTAGATCGCCGTCTGCCGCAGCAGGTTCTGTATGTTGTTGACCGTCAGAAACTTGTTGGTCAACAGCGTCAGCACGACGAACATGGCCAGCAGCAGCACCGCCAGCATCATCACCGTCGACAGCGACTTTCCGCCGGGTTTGCGCACAGATCGATTCTCCATGACCTTGCTCCTTTATGGTATAGATTGGCTATGCCGTCAGCCCGGAGGCCAAGCGCACCAGGCGCTCCTCATCCATCACGCCGTCCGTGTAAAACTCCGCCCGCGGCACCTCGTCGATGATGTGCCCCTCGGACATGACGGCAATGCGGTCGGACAGGCCCATCACCTCGGGCAAATAGGAGGAGATGACGATGATGGCAGCACCGTTTTTGAGCAGCTCCTCAAACAGGCGGTAGATCTCTACCTTGGCGCCCACGTCCACGCCGATGGTGGGCTCGTCAAATATAAACAGCTTGCTGTTGCAGGCCAGCCACCGCCCGATGACCACCTTTTGCTGGTTGCCGCCCGACAGGTTGCGGGTCAGCTGCTTGATGGAGGGGGTTTTGATGTTGATTTCATCCACATAGTGATTGGCGCGGCCCGCCTCCTTGCCCAGGCTGACGATGCCCCGGCTGCTGATGGCATCGTAGGAGGCCAGGTTGACGTTGAAGTTGACGCTCATGTTGAGCGCCAGGCCGTAACGCTTGCGGTCCTCCGTCAAAAATGCCAGGCCCCTCTGGATGGACTGCTTGGGGTTTTTGATGTTGACGGGCTTGCCGTCGATCAGCACCTCGCCGCTGGCCAAGGGATCGGCGCCGGTGATGGCGCGCATCACCTCGCTGCGGCCGGAGCCCACCAGCCCATACATGCCAAAGATCTCCCCCTGGCGCACTTGGAAGCTGATATCGCTGAACACGCCCGGCTGATTGAGATGTCGCACCTCAAGCACCACGGGGCCGGGCTGCCGGCGGTCGATGGAGTACATCTCCTCCAGCTTGCGGCCCACCATCAGCGAGATCAGTTTTTCTTCATCCAGCTCATTGGCGGGCAGCGTGGCCACCAGCTGGCCGTCCTTGAGGACAGTCACCATGTCGCAGATACGGAAAATCTCCTCCAACCGGTGGGAGATATAGATGATGCCGCACCCTGCCTCCTTGAGGCGGTGTATCAGCGCAAACAGCTGCTCCACCTCCTCATTGGTGAGCAGCGCCGTGGGCTCGTCAAAGATGATGACCTTGGCGTTTTCGTGCACAATTTTGCCAATGGCCACCATCTCCTGCTTGGCGATGGGCAAATCCTTGAGCATCACCGAGGGGTCGATGTCCACGCCAATCTGGGCCAGGGCTTCCTTGGTCTCCCGGTGTACGCGCGGCCAGTCAATGAAAGGGCCGTTGCGCGGCAGCTTGCCCAGAAACAGGTTTTCGCCCACGGACAGGTGGGGCGCCATCATGACATCCTGATACACAGCACCGATGCCCAGCGACAGCGCGGCGGCCGGGTTATGGATGTCGGTTTTTTGCCCTTCGATATAGATCTCACCGCCCGGATCGGCCCTGTGCGCGCCTGTCAGCACCTTGATGAGGGTGGACTTGCCCGCGCCGTTCTCGCCAACCAGGGCGTGAATCTCCCCCGCGCGCACCGTCAGGGATACGCCGTTCAGCGCCCTGACGCCGGGGAAGGTTTTTGATATATTGCTCAGCCTGACCAGTTCTTTTCCGGGGGTGCTCATGCTCATCCCTCACAACTCGCCGCCGCGGGCGGCAGTCCTGCCATCAAAAAACTGCGGTTTTTTGATGGTCAAAGCCTTCGGCCCTCCGCCTCTCACTTCGTTCCCGGGCGGCGGAGGGCAAGGAAACCCTTGCTTACGCAAGGCCTTCCGCGCCACCGCGCATGTCGCTGGCGCGGATTGCAGTCAGAGGGCAAGCCCTCCGACACCTCCCTGAGGTTTGTTGATGCTCTGTCGCCGCGGCGGGCGGCAGTCTTGAATGCTGGCCAACCCACGATGCCCGTGGGTTGGCCAGCCTGTGCTATGTCGGGTTAATCAGGGAAGCTTCTTGGTGGTCGGGTCCAACAGGCCCTGGATGTCCGCATCGTTGAAGTTGGCCAGCGTCACGATGGTGGCACCGGTGTCCACTTCCTTGGGAATCTCGCGGCCGTTGAGCTTCTCCCACGCAAAGTCTACGCCCTTGTAGCCCATGCCGTAGGGATCCTGCAGAATCAGCGCCTTGAGGTCGCCATTCTGTACGGCGTTGATCTCTTCGGGGTCGGAGTCAAACGCGATGCCGACGATCTTGTCCTTGAGCTCGCGCTCGGAGATCACGCGGGCCACGCCGCTGCCGGTCACGTTGTTGCAGCCGAAGAAGCCGATGATGTTCTCGTTGGCGCTAATCAGGTCCTCCGCGGCGGTGATGGACTTCACCATGTCGTTGTCGGTGTAGCGGGTCTGCAGCAGCTCCACCTCGGGGGCGATCTCCGCCATCTTGTCGCGGAAGCCCTGCTCGCGGTCGGTCAGCACCTGCACGCCGGCCATGGCGTTGACGATGCCTACCTGGCCCTTGGGCTCGATGCCCAGTTCCTTCCATGAGTCCAGCATCTGCTGGGCAGCCAGGCCGCCGCCGACGTAGTTGTTGGTGGCCAGGAAGGAGTCGTACACATCCTCGTTGAGGCGGTTGTCAATGGTGATGACCACGATGCCCTTCTCCTGCGCGTCGCGCAGCGCGGGGATGGTGGCGTCAGACGACGTGGAGGAGATAACGATCGCCTTGGGGTTGGTGCTGACCACGTCCTCCAGGATGGAGACCTGCTGGTCGATGTCCGCCTCCGTGGGCGGGCCGTAGGTGGTGATCTTCACGCGGTCCGGGAATTCCTTGCCGTAGTTCTCAGCACCTACCAGCACATACTGCCAGAAGTCGGAGGTGGTGGCCTTGATGATAACGGCCACATCCACGGGCGCCTCGACGGCGTGGATCATGGTGGGCACGATGAGCATCATGGCAACGAGCAACAGGGATACCAATTTTTTCATGAACGGTTCCTCCTCTATTTTTCCATTTTCCTGACGGAAAACAGGGTACAGTGGGTAGGCCAATGTGTATCAGTCGATCATGGCCGATTCGTGGCGTTTTGTCGCCGGGGCGCTATTGGTTGCTACGCAATGGTACTATTTTCTGCGGCTTGTGTCAACGCAATGGGATAAAAGCGCCCGCAAAAGCCATGCCGTGGGGATGGGGGCGTCTTGCCTCCATGCCAGGGCAGTTAACACTATTTCTCGTCAAACACCACGGCCACCTTGCCGCAGTCGCCCGACGCCATCAGCGCGTAGGCCTCGGCGCACTGCTCCAGCGGGAAGCGGTGCGTCACCAACTGATCCGGGTGGATGCCCCAGCGGACGATGCGCTCCACCAGGTCCTCCATGCGCCACAGGCTGGTCACCCAGGAGCCGTAGATGGTCTTCTGCCCGTGGATGATATCGGGGCTGGGGGCAAAGTGGGCCGTGCCGCCCTCGCCCACAAAGGCAATCTTGCCCCAGGGCCGGGTGGCGCGGATGGCCAGCGTGCGGCCGCCCTCGTTGGCGCTGCAATCCACCGCCTTTTCCACGCCGTGGCCGCCCGTCAGGTCCAGGATCTGTTGCAGCGTTTCCTCACCTGGGGCAAACACATGGTCTGCCAGGCCCAACTCCTTGGCCATCAGGCGGCGGTCCTCCTTGACCTCTACGCCGATGGTCAGGTTGGCGCCCATGGCCTTGGCCAGCTGCAATGTGGCCAGGCCCACCGGGCCCAGGCCCACCACCAGCACGGCATCGTTGCCGGAAACGGAGATCTTCTCCAGCGCCTCATACACCGTGCCGAAGCCGCAAGCGATCTGCGCGCCGTCCAGATAGCTCAGCTCGTCGGGCAGCAGCACCAGGTCCTTCTCCTCGGCCAGCACGTAGGGGGCCATGCCGCCGTCCCGCTGCCAGCCATAGGCCGCGCGCTGCGAGCTGGAGCAGGAGATGGCGTACCCCATCCGGCAGTCGTGGCACAGGCCGCAGCCCGAGATGTGGTACACTACCACCCGGTCGCCCTTCTTGAATCGCTTGAGGTGGGTGCCCTCCTCCACGATGATGCCGCAGGGCTCGTGCCCGGCGATGGTGCCGGGGATGTACCCCTCGGCCCCCTTGCCCACATGCTCGCGGTAGATGGCGCGGATGTCGCTGCCGCAGATGGTCGATGCCATGGTCTTGATCAGTACCTGCCCCACGCCGGGGGTGGGGATGTCAAACTCCTTCATCTCTACCGTGCTGTTGCCCGGCAGAATGGCGCCCATCATTTTCCCTTTCATGGTCGTTCCTCCTCCATTCATGAACCCCCGGCTGTGGCCGGGCCGTCCGTCAATCAAACACCACCGTGTGCTTGAGCCCGCGGGCCGCCTTGGCGTTTTCAAAGGCGCTGAGTACATCTTTTAGGGGGTAGCGGTCGGTCACGATGCCGGCCAGGCTGATGAGGCCCTGCTCGACAAAGTTGAGCGTCTTGCGGAACTGGGCGATGCTGGAGCGCGTGGAGCCGGTGAGGTACAGCTCCTTATAGTGGATGAGGTTGGTGTTGATGGGCACGGGCTGCTTGCTCTCGGGCACGCCGCCGAAGAA
>ENA-UOUL01002123-UOUL01002123.1-bioreactor-metagenome-genome-assembly--contig:-NODE-2123-length-24411-cov-3.998603_pt1 | contig 24411 bp, 19 predicted proteins | sample MGYA00249838_ERZ747220 | MGnify/ENA primary metagenome ERZ747220 (study PRJEB28778, sample SAMN05720191) | bioreactor metagenome | isolation source: Anaerobic biogas reactor | place: USA:Washington...
GCATACGAGATCGAAACGTGACTGGAGTTCAGACGTGTGCTCTTCCGATCTCGTCCCCTGATCGGGAATAGGCGATGCCGAGATGATGGCAGGCGATATTGTCTTGTGTCTGGGGCAAGCGGCCCTCTCCCAGGTTGGCCGGCCAGGTGAGGGTCCGTTTCAAGAGATCGATGGCAGTGTTGCAATCATGCATGTCGAGCGCGTGCTGCGCCATGGTGACCAACGAGAGGACGTACTGGCCGCTGACGAGGCCCTCACCCCCCTCCCATGGATGGAATGAACGACTCATGATCGCTGCATACGCCTCCTCTGATCGCTTCAGGCAGTTGAGGAGCATGATGCGGCGAAGGAAGAGGTCGTCTCGTTTCGCCACCACGCTTTGATGGCGATCGAGGAAGGTGAGGCGATCGAGTGGGGTATGGGCCAACCGTTCGGCCATCTGATCCCTCTCCAACAGAATCCTGGGATCCTGGTCATCGAGCTGTTGGGCCCGACTGATGGCGCTGAACGCCGCCTCCAGGTCGTGGCGTTGGTTGTGGTATGCGATGGCGAGGTTGCGGTGTACCGTCGCAAACTCCGCATTGAGTGACGCGGACCGCTGCCACGAACGCAATGCCTCCTCATGTCGCTTGGCATCATAGAGGAGGTTGCCGAGGTAGTAGTGTGCATAGGAGCCGTCGGGATTGAGTTGGGTGGCATGCTCAAGGACGATCAACTCCTCCAGGGTATTGGGAAAACAATATGCGCTGGAGAGTGTTTCCGCATGGCGGTAGCAGGCAAGGGCCTCTTCCCGGTCATTGCGGTGCGTGTCTATGATCCACCCCTTGGCATACCAGGTCATCGGATGATCGGATGGTCCCGCTTCCAGGATCTTGAGCGCTGTTTCTCCCTCTCCCATCTCCGCATAGCGGAAGGCGAGCAGGCGATAGTTCCTGCTGTCGCCCCGCATCAGCTTCTTCCACGCCACCAGGTCGTCAGAGAGTACTGCCGCCTCATAGGCGAGCCCGAGGTCCAAGGGATCGATGTGAAGGCTTTCGCTGATCCATTCGTGGCGATCTCCTCCCGTTCTCCTCAGCAGCATCGTTTTCAGGAGGCGGCTCTTCATATCGTGTGTGTTGTAGACGAGGGCGTTCTCCACGAACTCAAGGGCTTGGGTCAATCGGTTCTTGCGCGAGGCGAGGCAGGCGAGCCAGTACCAGGCGACATTCTGGGTATCGGACGACCACACCGCCTTGAAGATTGAATCGTAGGCTTCGTCGGTGCGGTCCAGCATCAGGAGGGCCAGCCCTCGGTGGAGGAATGGCTTGCAGCTTTCAGGGTTGGGATTCTTCCACTGGAGCCTCTCGATGGCGCGGTCAAAGAAGAGGAGGCTCTCTTCGAATCGTCCCTGCCGGTAGAGATGGCGGCCCCACCCATCGTTGAGCCTGGCATCATCGGGATCCCGCCTCAGTCCCTCCAGATAGTAATCGGCGGCAGATGAGCTGGCATGGCGATATTGGATGAGGTGGGTCGCCGCCAGGTAGAGTTCCTCGATGCTCTTCACCTGAGATGGGGGGGGAAGGGGAGTGGCTGGCTCGGGTACCGGCTTGTCCTCATATCTTTCGACCATCACTTTGATCAAGGGGAGCCCGTTCTCCTTTGCGACCGTCAGCACGGTATCCTCGATGGGGATGCCGCCTAGGGGGAATGTTTCGGTGAGGGCCCTCTCCGGGGCCAGATCGACCTGCCTGTGCCACCGCGTCCCATCGGCGCAGGTGACGGTGATCGAGGCGTTGGGATACGACTGGGCGGCATAGACGGAGAGCTGGGCATTCTCACCATCCTGTTCGTAGCGCACCACCACATTCTCGTTGGCGTCGGTAACGCGACCGACCTCTTTGTATGGCATGAAGTATTGGGTGAATGTCTTCTCTTCATGCGGCGCGAGCCAGGTGAAATCGGGCTGGTTGTCGGTGTAGACGCCGGTCATCAATTCAATGTAGGGGCCATCCTCATCAGTCAGGTTCCGGTCCCACGCCTGGCCAAAATCACCGTTGCCCCACGTCCACTGCTTCTTTCCCACCGAGATATGGTGGTCGGCGATGTGCAGGAGGCCCGCTTGAATTCCTTCATCGTAGTTGCCGATGAAGTCATACTTGGATTGATACGCCATGTAGGAGGTGGGGACCTGGATGTTCTTATAGCGGGAGATGTCGACGCCCGCCGAGTAGTCGAACTTGTAGTACTCTCCGGTGGCGATCGGGAAGGTGCTCACCGCGCGCTTGCCGTGGTCCATCACGGCGTGCACGTCGGGGGGGAAGACCGAGAAGGTGTTCTCATTGACTGCAACGGCAGGGTTTGCCCACCAGAGGAAGGTCTGGTCCATCGTGGTCGGGTTATAGAGGCGCCCTTTGATCTCGATGTATGCCCGCTCAGGATAGAGCGTGATCGCCGCCATCCCCTTGGTCCCGTACATGACATCGGTCTCCCCGATGAAGAGGGTCGCAGATCCATCTTCATTCTCTTCGATGTGGTATTCGATGGGGAGGAACGTCGATGGACGGTGGTGCTGTGGCCAGTTGAATTCAATTCCCCCTGAGATCCACGGACCAGCGAGCCCTACGAGCGCCGGCTTGACCACTTGGTTGTAGTAGACGAAGTCATAGCCGTTTGTCTTGTCGATGGCTCGTTGGATTCTTCCGCCGAGCTCAGGAAGCAGCATGATTTTCAGATACTTGTTCTCCAAGAAGACTGCGGTATATGATTTGGGCTCTTTTTTCCCAAGGAGTGTCTCGGTCACCGGCAACGGATAGACTTTGCCTGAGCTTCCCTGGTATACCCGGCGTTCGAAGAACATCGGATTCACATCGGGTGCTCCCGTCTCATATGTCGGTATGACAACACTCTCTTCCCAAATTTTCACGTTCTCATTGTGTTTCGTTTCCATGTGTTCCTCCGTTGAGTCCCTACATAAAATTGTACGCTACCTGAGCGATTTTTGTAGAGGGTAAAGAGATAAAAACTTGGATTATATTCCACTATGTGTTACGATAGCGCTATGCTGGATGGAAGCAGGGGAGAGGGGTTCCCCGGAGAGAAACTCATCGTGTTGCCCTCATTTGTCGTAGCATCATTTATGAGTGATCCGCTGTCGAGCCGCGTATATCCCACCGATGTGGGATACTTCCCGCGTGCTTCCCACCACTACCGAAATCGAGCTGACGGCTGCAAAGAGCACATTCTTCTCTGCTGTTTCGAAGGGACGGGGGTAATCCAGATGGGGAGGCGGCAGCTTGCCCTCACGGCGGGGCAGGCGTTCTGTATCCCCCCCCTCACCCCGCATCGGTATTGGGCCGATGGGCGTGAGCCATGGAGCCTGCTCTGGCTCCACTTTGCAGGAAGCGATGTCACCCGCTACCCGGTTGACGGGACGGAGGTGGTCAATCTCGGTCCTCCCAAGGATCAGGAGGAGGTCAAGGCGCTCTTCTCGATGCTCTTCGGGACGCTGGAAGGCGCCCATACGCGGGGCAACCTGGTCCACGCAGCCACGTTGACCGAGGCGATTCTCTCCGCCATATTCTCCAAGGAGAAGGGGAACGGATGGGAAGCGGGAAACAGCGTCTTCACAAAGGCGATCCGGTATATGCACAACCGCCTTGCAGAGACTCTGACCCTGAGCGATCTTGTTTCCTACACGATGGTCTCGAAGAGCTATCTCCATACCCTGTTCCATCGATATACCAGCTGTTCGCCGATGGCGTATTTCTATGAGCTGAAGATCCAGGAAGCGTGTCGTCTGCTTGAAATGACCGACCTCCAGGTCCAGGAGATCGCAACGATGCTCGGATACTCCGAGGTCGGCTACTTCAGCCGGCGTTTCAAACAGCGGGTGAAGATGAGCCCCCGGGCATATCGAAGTGCCTCCAAGCTTCCGTCGGACGGACAGTGATCCAACACACGTCCCGTACGCTCACCGCATGTGTCCACGCGTCTCTTCGAGGGCGAGGGTCCCTGATGAGCATAGAATGCGAATGACTTGCAAATTGAGCAATCCTTGACTATTGTATCTCCACAAGGAGATTTCATGCGTAGCACCTCTATCCTACTCCTCCTCTTGCTTCCCGCCCTGCTCTTCGGCGGCGGTACAAAGGAAATACCAGACGAAAAACCCGTAGTCGCCGTCTCGATCCTCCCCCAAGCGTTCTTCATCGACTCCATCGCCGGAGATTTCGTGCGTGTGGTGACCTTGGTGGGGGAGGGACAGAACCCCCACTCCTACGAGCCTTCACCCTCACAGATGGCCCTGCTTGCACAGGCGTGCGTGTGGCTGCTCTCCGGCACCGACTTCGAGGTGGCCCTCAGACCCAAGGTGGCGAAGCTCTATCCGTCGCTCTCCATCATCGATGCGACCGAGGGGATGGTGTTGCGTACTCTCGAGGAGGAGGATGATGGGCAGCATCACCACAGCGCGGAGGCTCTGAACATCGACCGGCACACCTGGCTTGGCCACGATCAAGCAAAGGTGCTCTTGGCCAACAGTACACAGGCCCTCCTCCCGTTGGTCGATGAAGAGGCGGCCTCCACCATCAGGGTGCGCTCCGCTGAGCTTGATCATCAGATCGACACCACCTTCTCTGAGCTGAAAGAGGAGCTGCGCCCGCTCTCCGGCAGCACGGTCTTCGTCTACCACCCCTCCTTCGGCTACTTCCTCGACTCCTTTGGTATCACGCAAGAGGCGGTGGAGACGGGTGGCAAGGAGCCGACTGCCAAGGACCTTGAACGCCTCATCACGCTGGCCAAGGCGCACCACGCTCCGGCGATCTTCGTACAAAAGCAGTTTCCCTCTTCCAGTGCCCAGCGCGTCGCCCACGCAGTCGGGGCACAGGTGGTCGCCCTCGACCCGTTGGCCTACGATTGGCTTGCCAATATCCGGGCCATGGGGCAAGCCCTCAAGGAGGCGTTATGAGAGATCGCCCCATCGCACTCAAATTTTCATCCGTCTCGTTCTCCTACCCCCATCTCGATGTGCTCAGCGATGTCACCTTCCACTTCCACAGCGGTGAGTTCATCGCCCTGGTCGGTCCCAACGGGTCGGGCAAGACGACGCTGCTCAAGTTGATCCTCGGTCTCGAGGAGCCGACGCAGGGGACGGTCGAGCTGCTCGGGCATCCCCCCAAGCGCAGTCGCTCCCTCATCGGCTATGTGCCCCAGCACGCCTCCTACGACCCCTCCTTTCCCATCTCGGTGGCCGAGGTGGTCCGCATGGGGGTGGTGGACGGCACCTCCAGAAGGAAGAGGGGGCAGGATGACGTGGTGGCCAAGGCGCTCTCCCTGGTGCAGATGGAGAGCCTGGGAGAGCGACCGTACAGCGAGCTGAGCGGCGGACAGCGACGACGGGTCCTGGTGGCCCGGGCCCTGGTGGGAGAGCCCGCGATGTTGATCCTCGATGAGCCGGCGGCCAATATGGACCGGGAGAGTGAACGGCGGCTCTACGATACGCTCTCCACCCTCAAGGGGGAGACGACGATCCTCATCGTCACCCACGACATGCGCCAGGTCTCCGCCCTCGTCGACCGGGTCTTCTGCATCGATTCGCTCAATGAGCGCACGGGAACCAGAACGGTCATCCAGCATCCGCTTGAGGAGGTCGACGACGGCACCAAGCGGGTATTGCACGAGCAGGCGATCCCGGCCGACCAGTGCTGGCAGGAGGTACGACATGGGTGATCTTGCCACTTTCTTCTCCGCCCTCGTCTCCCCGGACTTCCCGTTTGTACGCAACGCCTTCTTCGCCGGCGCCCTCTCTTCGATCTTGTTCGGTCTGCTCGGCTCAGTGGTGACGGTCAAGCGCATCGCGAGCCTCGCCGGGGCGATCAGCCACGCGGTGCTCGGGGGCATCGGCATCGCGCTCTACCTCTCGGCGACGGGCAAGGTGCCCAACCTGCCGCCGATGGTCGGTGCGATCATCTTCGCCCTGCTCTCGGCCCTCCTCATCGGAACCGCCTCCCTGAAGTCCAAGCAGCGCGAGGACACGGTCATCCAGGCGATCTGGGCCATCGGGATGTCCATCGGGGTGCTCTTCATGGCAAAGACGCCGGGCTACTCCGACCCGTCGAGCTACCTCTTCGGCAACATCCTCCTCATCTCCTCCCAGGATTTGTGGATGCTCCTCGCCTTGGATATCATCGTCATCATCCTCATCTGGCGCTACTATGAGCAGATCGAGGCGACGGCGTTTGACGAGGAGTTCGCCCAGGTGCGGGGGATTCCCACCCGGGTGGTCTTCTTGGTGATCTTGGCGGTGACCGCCATCGCGGTGGTGTTGCTGCAGACATTCGTCGGCATCGTGATGGTCATCGCGATGTTGACGTTGCCTGCCGGGACCGCGGGCTTCGGGGCGAAGAGCTTGGCTGCGATGATGGTCGCCTCGACCATCTACTCCTTCATCTTCTCCACGGTAGGCTTGGCGGCCGGCTGGGTCTTCGATGCCCCGGTGGGGGCGATGGTGGTGGTCACGGCCGGCCTCTTCTACCTCGGCCGGCTCCTGGCAAACGCGCTGAAGAAGAGGAGGAGACGGGCATGACGAAGGCACGGAAGAACCTCCTCTCGATCCTGCAACACGCCACGGAGCCGCTGTCGGTCTCATCGCTCTTGCAACACCCTGCGGTGAATTGCAACCAGGCCACGGTCTACCGAAGCCTCCACTACTTGGAGAGTGAGGGGTATCTCGATAGCTTTGTGCTGCACTGCACCGACCATGGCACGGAGCGCTACTACAGCTGCCGCACCTCTGAGGCGATACACAGCCACTGGTTCCACTGCACGGTCTGCCACCGCTTCATCGGCCTTGGCACTTGCTTCCTTGCCGAGGAGCTGGAGCGATGGGAGGAGGAGTACGGCTTCTCCATCTCTGACCATACGTTCTTCCTGACCGGGGTCTGTAAGGCGTGTAGAGAGGCTACTGTTTCAAAAGACTGAAGAGCTGCAGGCGATTGTTGACGCCTACCTTTGCATAGATGTTCTTGATGTGGGTTTTGACGGTGTTGGGGGAGATGTAGAGTTGTTTGGCGATTTGCTGGTTGCTCAGCCCCTCGATGAGCAAGCCGATGATCTCAGCTTCACGGTCGGAGATGCCGTACTGATTCAGGATCTGGTCGTTGGCTACATCGGCTTGTTCATAGGTGAGGATGTATCGCCGTGAGATGAAGTAGTAGAGGTAGGCCGCCAAGATGGCGAAAGAGAGGTAGACGAGCTTGAAGTAGCTTTCGCGAAAGAAGAGGAGATCCAACGGGAAGAGCACCAAGAGCGGCAGGAAGGTGGAGCTGATGCCCTTGAGGAGGCGCTCCTCTTCGTAGGTGGTGGCCTTTTTTATGTAGAAGAGGGCGATGATGCCGTGGATGACGAGGAACATCGACCCGGCGAAGAAGTGGTACTGCATCGTTTCGGTGTGTGCAATCAGCCAGTTTCCACGACTCTTTGCGATGATGACCCAGAGGCTGATGAGGAAGAAGAGGGAGATGAAGATGGTCAACAATCGGTTGCCCAGGGTCTTCTGCTCTTCAGTGGCCGGGAGGAGCATGATGAGGTACCGGCTCATCATCAACAGGATGGTGGTGGTGAGAATGATCGAGAAGATGGTGACTCCCAAGGCATAGATGTGGTAGGGGAAGGAGGCAAGCTGGACATCAGTGAGGGTTCTCCCCAGATAGTTGGAGAGCAGTGTCAGGCACATCTGAAGACTGAGGGGAACAAGGACCAGCAAGAATGAGCCGGTGAAACTGTCATCCACCCGGACACGCAGCACGATGCCCAGGATGGTGACTGAGAGGACAAGTGCGGTGGTGATGAAGAGCAAGATGTCGGATAGGATGACCATGGACGCCTCCATGGCCATCCTATCACAACAAAACACTTAGAACCAAGCTCTCACGCCAAGTTGGACTTGACTGTTCTTTTTCCATGTGTTGTACAGGCCTGTGCGATCCTCGTCGAAGGTCCCATACACGGTGGTCTTGGCGAATACCTCAACGGCATCATCCAAGTCATAGGTCAACGACCCCATCACCGCATATCCCAAGCTCTCCAACTGGAACGTCCCTGCTACCCGTGCCTTCAGCTTCTCCTGCATGAAGGGATACTCCATGGCGAGGGTGAAGTTGTTCTGGTATGCCTTGCCGTTGAAGGAGGCGAGGTAGTCAACATCGAGAATCGGTGCTCCTGGAAGTGGGAGCACTGGCTCAGAATTGAATTTAAATATGTACTGGCCTTGGTAATTGAGGGCGACGAAGAAGGCGTTGTTCGGATTGGTGTAGGACAGTTCAGCAAGGTATACCGCCTTGGAGTTATAGAGGCTGAGATCTGTTCCATCCGTGTCCTCACTGAAGAACATGCCTCCTTCCACTGCCAGGGTAAAGGGCTCAAGGAAGTAGCTTGATGCGAGACCCATAAAGTGGTAGCGGGTGTAGAGGAGATTAATAGCCTCCAAGGTATTGGGTGGGGTCATCACTTGCTCAAATCCCGGGTCGTGGAAGTGCCCGGTGTAGTACATGACTCCAATATCGACGGGATCGAAGAGGAAGCGGTAGCGTGCTCCAGCTGAGGTGTTTTTGATATTGTGTGTGTCAGGCTTGTTAATAGGAGTGCCGGCAGGGATGAGACTGGAGGGTATCATTGAATACTTTCCATCCATCGATATATTCGAAGGATTGAATCCCGGCTTCACCACTAGATCAAGGGCACCGTTCTCAAAGTAGGTTGAGAGGGTGAGCATCCAGTCCGGCCGCTTCATGAGCTCGAGGTCGTCGACGATGCCATTTCTCAGGTCCCTGCCGTTTACGATGTCCACCACGTGGGCGGTATCGGCGGTTCCCCAGCTGTGGCGCATCAGACCTGCTTTGAGTGTGGTCTGGCCAAAGAAGAGGGAGAGGGAGAGCTCTTGGGCTTCGAGGCTATTGAGCGTCGAATCGTAGGTAATATCCGCAACGGCTCGGTAGTTTGCGCCATCCTGCTCAGCTTTGAGTGTGAGGTCGGCATAGGGGGCGAGCGCTCCATCATCGACGTACGCCAGCACTCCACCCTCCAGGGTAAGGGAGATGTTGCGGCTTGTCGTCTCCTCGGCATCGAAGAAGAAGTCGAAGGCGAAGAGGGGGAGAGCCAAGGTGATGATCATTACAATTGTGAATATGCGTTTCATTGTTACCTCCCGGTTTCAAGGAATTTCTGGGTGAAGTAGTTGTCACTGATGGCCATATCGTATCGTGCCTGGACAATTTCCAATCTGGTTGCGTGGCCGGTGGCCACCGTGGTCATCACCATGATTTTGGCGATGGGGCGGCCATCGACGTAGTCCTGCGCTTCGGTGACGAGCGTCTTGAGCAGCGTCTTCCCATCGAGGTCATAGAACTCGACTCTCAAGGGGAGGAAGGTGGACTTGTCCACCTTGACGATGCTCTTTCCGTAGACCTTCTTCGCGTTGGGGATCGACTGGATGGTGTAGCTCGTCGCATCATCAGAGATGAGCGTATGGGTTGCTTCATCGGTGTCGTAGGTTGTTGCCGCCATGTCGGCGTAGGAGAAGTCGCTCCCCATGAATGAGCCGCCTTCCTCGGATGAGGCGATGCGTTTCACCCGCTTGAGCGCCGGCAGGTAGATGTACTGCTCCGTCTGTCCGTTGACCTCCTTGGAGAGGAAGCGGGTGTTGCGTACGCTCTCCGGGGAGAGGAAGACCGTGATGGTGGAGGTGTCGTCCCCCACGGTCTTGCTCAACATCTGAATCCTGCGCTCCCGCTGGGTGCCGTTGGTTTCAACGAGGATGAGCTTCACATCGAGTGCGGCGCTGTCGCTCTTCTGCGTGTCGAGGACCTTCGACATGATTTCGTTGGCGGTGAGCGACGCCGCAAAGAGGGTAGAGGTGACCAGCAGGATGATGGCTGCGGTACAGGCTATGCGTTTCATTTGGTTTTTCTCCTTGGTTCAATAAGTTTGGGGTAGTGGATTCTCATCGCGGGCAGGACCAGCAAGGCACTGAGGCTTGCCGCCATCATGGCGATACAGAAGAGTAGGCCGAGGTTGATGATCGGGGTGAAGCGGGAGAAGAGCAGGCCAGCGAAGCCGAGCGCCACCGACGCCGCGTTCGCCAAGATCGCCTTACCGGTGGTGTGGAGGATGTAGGGAAGATCGTGATCCTCCCTGCCGAAGGCAGCCAAGAGGTGGATGGCGTAGTCGATCCCGACTCCGATACAGAGCGCGGCCAGTAGGCTGGTGATGATGTCCAGCTTGATGGAGAAGATCGCCATCGTCATGAACACCGATGCCAGGGCAAAGAGGCAGGGGATCAGGGAGATGGTGGCGAGCTTCGGGCTCTTGAAGGTGAGAAGGACCAAAAGCCAGACCGCTATGAACGAACTGAAAATGGAGATGATCTGGCTTTTGGTCACTAATTCAGTCAGGGCAAGACTCACCGCCTCACCGCCACCGATCTTGATCTCCCACTCTTCGGGGAAGAGGGTGGGGATCAAGGAGGTGAGCTGGGAGAGGCGCTGCTCATCGCTATCCTTGAGCAGGATGGTGAAGAGCGTGGAGTCTGGTTCCAGCGGGTCGTTGATGAATGTATCGAGCGACGAGCTGTAGAGGAGGAGATACTGGGCGATGAGACCGGCAAGGTCATCCTCGGTGGCGAGCCCATAGCGCTCCGGGTCACTGGGAATCTCGTAGAGCCCTTGACCGCCGGCATCGGCTGTGTATTCATCGTCGTAGTCAGCATCAAAGGCGTCCCAGTCCATGTCCATGCTGAAAAAGTCGAAGGTGACCTCTTCGGTCGGCAGGGTATCGATCATATCCTCACCGGGGCCGAGCAGCTGGTTCATCCGCTTGATGAACGGCAGGATCGACTGGACTCCGCCGACATAGGAGTCCTCACTGATGGTGTCGATGGCCGACTCCAACGTCTTCAGCGTCGACGGCGCCAACGTCTTGGTCCCCTTGGGGGTGACCATCACGGAGAGGGAGAAGCTGCCCTGCATGTCCTTGCTGTACTGGCGTGTGTCCTTCACCAGGGAGGAGGAGGTACGGAAGAAGGAGAGCATGTTCGTGCCGCTCTCAAGCTTGCTGTAGGAGAGCGGGAGGACAATGATGAGGAAGAGGAAGGAGAAGAGCAGGAGCTGCTTGCCCCACCGGGTGGTGAAGCGTACCGTCGCTGCAACGATCTTGGAGGAGTTGCGCTCCGCCGTCTCTTTCCGATTGGGTGGATTCTTGTACATCACCCTGATCAAGGCGGGCAGCAGCACCAGGGAACTTACCGCACAGACCACCACACCGAAGAAGCTGAGGACGCCGAAGGTCCTGAAGGGGCCGAGCGGACTGGAGAGCTGGGCCAAAAAGCCGCTTGCCGTCGTCGCGGCCGCCGCTGCGATCGGGTAGACGTTGCGCTTCACCACCACCGAGAGGACCGGGGCGGGATCTCCGCCTTTGTACTCTTCAAAGAAGTGGCTGAAGATGTGGATGGTATAGGCGCTTCCGACGATCAGGAGGAGCACCGGTACGAGCATCGTGGCCATCGTGACGGTGATGTTGAAGAGCGCCATGATGCCCAAGGCCAGTGAACTGGAGAAGATCAGGGGGACGAGAGAGAGAATCGTCGCCTTGATGCTGCGCAGGAAGATATAGAGGATGATGATGAGGATGGCGGCGACGATCGGGACCAGGATGGCCAGGTCGCTGAGCAGGCTGAGGCGGATCTCCTCGGTGATCACCGGCAGGCCCAACACCGCCGTCTCGATTCCATCGACCTCACCGAGGATTGCCCTGATGTTGGCAAGCAGGGTGGGGTCATCGGCGTTGCGAGTCATCTGGATGAGGATGGCGGAGGTGTGCTCGTCCTCGCTGATGTAGGTCCCCTTGTAGAAGCTCGGCCAGCTCTCGATGCGCTGCCTCAGCTGGTCGAGGTCTCCATCATACATTGTGACGACCTCAACCCCGTCTTCAGATGGCTCGAGGTGTTGCATGTTGGCCAGGGAGGAGACCTGCTTCACGCCATCGAGTTTCTCGATCTTCTCGGTGATGGTGGCCAGGATCGAGAGATGTTCCTCATCGAGCATCGTCGTTGGGCTCTTGATGCTGATGACCAAGGCATCGAGGGACCCGAAGATTTCCTCGATTTCCTCGTTTGTCTTGACCACCGGGTCATCGAGGGGGATGAAGGCGTCGGTCGAGGAGTCGACATAGAGTCGGGGGATACCCAACAGGCCCATGATACAGAGGATGAGTGAGAGCGCGATGATGATGTAATCGCCGTATCGTTTCTTTTCCATATCACAACTCTACTGATAGGGAAGAAACGGACAATCGCCTTGCGTGGGTATTCGCACTCACCCGTTCGGGTGATTGCGTCTCATCCTTTGGTAAATTGGCGGTAAACACTGATCATTGGTCTTGCATTACAACCCACGTGTCACCGCTCTCCCGTCTATAGAGCGTGTCGATAGGGCCACCATGATCAAGAGCGTGGAGATCGGGAAGCGCTCTGCTTCATCGCATTCTTGCAGCGATACATGGCGCTGTCAGCCCGGCTGACTACCTCGCCGAACTTCATCTTCAACTTGGGGATGTATACTTCGCAGCCGGCGGCGACCTTGTAGGGGATTTTATCATTGGTGGAGAAGGAGGTCACGATTGATTCGGTCATCTCCCTCATCGTCTCTATGGTCACCGAGCTGACCAAGGCGACGAACTCATCACCGCCGTAGCGGTAGAGTGTGGCATCCTCAGGTATCAGACGTGCGACGCGGTGTGCGAAGTCGATGAGGATCTGGTCACCCTTTGCGTGTCCTTCGGTGTCGTTGATTCGCTTGAGGTCGTTGATGTCCATGACGATGATGCCGTAGGTCAACCGCTTCGCAGTGGTCGTGATCTCATCGGCATCACGGTCGAAGGCGGCTCGGTTGGCCAAGCCGGTGAGCGAGTCTTTGTAGGCGATGGTCAACAGCATCTCCTCTTCGAGGATTCGTGTGGTACGCTCTTTGAAGAGCATCAGCGAGTGGGAGAAGAGGATGACCGCCGCCGCCACCATCGACAGATGCAGGACGACCGCACTGTCGAGGATGATGTTCATCGCCAAGAAGAGCACCTCGGCGACGATTGAGAGCAAGATACAGCCGAGGGCCAAGAGGAATGAGAAGAGCGCCTTCGATCCCTTGATATAGTGGTAGATCAAGGTGGCGAAGAGGGCGAGCAGGAAGAAGACCAAGGCACCGCCGCACGGCAAGAGGAGGTCGGTGTACTGGGCGATGCCGAAGAGCTGGAGAAAGAAGGTGATGATGTACATCACCAGAAAGAGATAGCCTACCCACACATAGTACCGGATCCATTGCCGTGTGGGGTAGGAGTGGATGATGTAGTTGACCAGTAGGATCGGCAGGACGTGGAGTGCGACAAAGCTCAGGTTCATCGGCAACGCAGGGTTCCTGATGACGAGGAACTTACTCGGCGTCTGGCTGAAGACCCAGCTGCCGAGGGCGAGGAGGATCGAGCCGAGGAAGAAGAAGCTCTTCCGCTCAACCGTCTCTTGGATGAAGAATGAGGAGGCGGTGATGATGAGGCCGACCAAGAGCAAGGCAAAGCCGAAGGCAAGGGAGGGCCAGCACTCCATCTCACTGAGGATTAGGCTGGCCTTGCTCCCTGCTTTGACCTGATGGATATGGCCGGAGAAGAGGTTGTTGGAGGTGTAGCGGTAGGTGAGGGTCAGCTCCTTGCCCTGCATCTCAAAGGGGATGCGGATGAAGTGGGGTGTCGATCCACCGAAGACCGGTCGTGCCCATCCCTTGGTAGGCCCTTCGTAGGTGTAGAGGACGTTCCCGTCGACGCTTACGGTGAGACTGCTCATGCTGGTGGTGACCAGGATGGCGGTGTTCTGATTGGGAAACTTGTTGGGCATGATGCGGCTCGCCTGCCACGTTCGATCGCGAAACGGACCGTTCAGGCTGTACGGCAGCGTCACATCGCGCTCGATGATGCGCTCCCCCTCGCGGATGGTCCAGCCGCTGTCCCACGACACAATGTCATCGGAAGCCACCGGTTCGATGGTGAGGAAGGAGTCGAGAGAGAAGGCAAAGAGCAACGTGATGGCGACAAGAGCCAAGAGGACTCTCTGTACGGTCTGTTGTCGCATGTGATCTCCTACTGGACCAGACGCTGGATCTCCGGTTGCCCTTTATCGTTGTTCCGTCGTTTGATGAGTTTTTCGCCCTCCAGCTTGGAGAGGAGGTTCGAGAGGCTCTTGTAGCTCGAGCGCTCGATCATCCGGCTCTTGTCCATCTGATGGAACTTGGTGCCCACGTAGCTGACCAGTTGCCAGCTGTCGAACTCGAAGGAGTCGACGACCTTCCTCATCAGCTCCTCGACTTGCCCGTCGATCTTCTTGGTGTCGCGCTTCTCGGGAGCCTTCTTTGTTTTCGCCGCCCCGCTTTCCTTGGTCTCCTCGACCTTGGGCTTGGGCATGAAGTTCTCGATGATCAGGATTTCGTCGACGCAGTTGTTGAAGATCGGTTTGTCGGCGACCATCTCCTTGGTTACGAGGAAGACCTCCTTGCCGTACTTGCGCAGCATCTCCATGATGACGGTGAAGTCACTGTCGCTGGTGATGAAGACGTAGCGGTCGATGACCGGCATGTTGATGATGATCGTCTCCAGCGCTTCGAGGCTGATGATCAAATCAGCGCGGTTCTTATGCGTCGCCGTGATGGAGGGGGTGTCGCGGATGGTGAAGTTGTACTCCACGAGCTGTTTTTCCAAGCGCTTGATGGACTTGCTGTTGCCGCACGCCATCTTGATGACGAAGATGTTCTCTTCGTCGGGGCTCTCGTTGTGCCTCAGTGTCAGCTCGTCGATGAGGAGCTTGAGGTCAAGGGCGGTGGGGATGTTCTCCAAGTCGATGTAAATTGCGTTGTTTTTTCGTCTCATGCACCTATGATACTCCACCTGACAATCTTCTGAAAGGTCAAAATGGGGTTTCTGTCTCGATAGAGAGCTCCTCACCGGTGGCCGGGTGGGTGAAGCGGATTTTCGTGGCATGCAGATAGAGGCGATCCTTCATGCCGCTGCCGTAGAGGCGGTCGCCGAGGATGGGGTGGCCCAACCCCTTCGGGTGGGCGCTGTGCAGGCGCAGCTGGTGGGTACGCCCGGTCAAGGGGATGAAGCGGACCCGGGTGACGAACGATCCGTCAGGTCGTTTCTCCACCCCGAGGCGCTGCCACTCTGTGGTCCCCCACTTGCCATCCTTCTCGTCGTAGATCTGGCAGGGGCGATTGCTGTAGTCGGGACGAAACGGTAGCGTGATGGTGCCGCTCTCGTCATGAACGATGCCCTCCAAGAGCGCTTCGTACTCCTTTTCCACTCCTTGTTCACGAAAGAGGCGATGCATCGCAGAGAGCGCCCCCCTGTGCTTGGCCACGATGACCAGACCGCTGGTATCCATATCCAGGCGGTGGACGGCACACTGACGGGGTGCATCGGCAAAGAGGGCGCGAACACGTGTCTCGACGCTGTCCTGCATATCCGGGGCATTGCCGGGAACGGAGAGCAGGCCGGATGGCTTGTTCACGATGACTAGGTCGCGGTCTTGGTAGCGGATGTCCAGGCGCAGCAGGGAGGCGAGGATGGGGGCGCAGCGCTCCTGGCATGGGGGGTGGAAGGAGCGGTGCTCGCGCCCTGAGCCATAGAAGAACTGAGCCATGCTCACCGGTCTCAGATTGTGCGCAAAAGCCCAGCTGAAGAGCTTGGGCTCACAGCACTCGCCGCTTCCGGTGGGGATGGGGAGCGGGCCGAAGATCTCGGATAAGGAGTGGGATGAGCCATCGATGGCGGTGAGGCGAAAGAGGGCGTTGTACGCGCGAAGCGCCGTACGTGAGAGGTGGGCCCGTTGTTCGGTGAGCTCTGCGCTCTTTTGCTCATCACTACAGGCTTCGATCGCGCTGCCCATCTCCTTGATGGGAGGGTCGTGCTCAGCAAGGTAGGCGTGGTAGGCGTGTGCATCGAGGGGGTGGGGCACCCACCCCTCTATGGTGCGCCGCCCGCCGAGCTGGCCGCTGAAGGCCTTGAGCAGCACCTCGTTGCCCGCCTCATCGAGGGCGGTCATCACGGCAAACATCCGCCCCGATCCGGGCAGGAAGAGGTCTGCGGTGGGCAGGGATGCGTCTCCATCGAAATCGATGGCTCCCGTCGTGTCGAGCAGATGCATCAGGTAGCGGGCGTGGGTCTTTGCCGGGTACTCAGGCAGCGGTGCGCTCATGACTCTTCTGCCCCATCCAATCGACGGTGAAGTAGTAGATGATGAAGATGATGCTGCTGATGGACCAGGTCACCGGATAGGCCGAGAAAACGACGCGGATGTCGTAGTAGAGAGCAAGGCCCACCTGGATGAAGATGATGCGGAAGACGCACCAGACGGCGAGCATGACGAGCATCGGGACGACCGATTTACCCGCCCCACGGTAGAGGCCGGCCATGGCGTGGCTGAGGGCGAGGGCGAAGAGGAAGAGCGAGCTGGTCCTCGCTTTCTGCACCCCATAGAAAATGACCTCCGGGTCGCGGCTGAAGAAGGAGACGAGCGGGGCGGCGCCGAAGTACATCACCAACCCAATGGCTTCGGCCATGAGCATGGCGAAGATGATGCCGAAGCGGGCGCCTTGGCGCACCCGCTTATACTCCCCGGCTCCGAGGTTCTGGCTGGTGAAGGTGGTCAAGGCGAGGGCGAAGGCGGTGATGGGGATGAAGGCGAAGCCCTGGATGCGCATGAAGGCGCCGTTGCCTGCGATGGCAGAGGCGCCAAAGAGGTTGATGGAGTACTGCAGGATGACGTTGGCAAAGGAGGTGACTGAGTTCTGGATGCCCGATGGGATACCGAGGCGCAGCGTCTCGGCGGCGAAGTGGCGGTGGATCTTGATCTTCCGGATCTCGACTCTCACGAGGTCCTTCGTCGTGAAGAGGAGGCGGAAGCTCAAGAAGACGCTCACCGCCTGGGCGATGATCGTCGCATAGGCGACTCCCGCGACCCCGAGGTTGAACTTCAGGACGAAGAGCAGGTCCAACACGACGTTGAGGATTGCTGAGACGGCAAGGAACTTCAGCGGGTTCTTGCTGTCACCGACCGCCTGCAGGATGCCGCTGGCGGTGTTGTAGAGGATCAAGGTCGAGATGCCGGCGAAGATGATGCGGATGTAGGTCTCGGCATCGACGAAGACATCGGGAGGGGTCTTCATCCAGGAGAGGATCACCGGGGCGAATTGGTAGCCGAAGATCGTCAGGAAGAGCGAACTGATGAGGGCGATGGCGACGGTGGTGTGGACCGCCTTATGCACCGCATCCTTCTTGCCCTCCCCGAAAGAGCGGGAGATGACGACGCCGGCACCGATGAAGATGCCTTGAAAGAGACCTGTGAGCAGCATCGTCAAACTGGAGATCGAAGATATGGCGGCCAGCGCCTCCTTGCTGACAAAATTACCGACCACGAGCGAGTCGATGGTCTGATAGAGTTGCTGAAGGAGGTTGCCGAAAAAGATGGGAATTGCGAAGGAGATGAGGTTCCGCTTGATAGAACCGCTGGTCATGAGCTGTGCATGTGTTCCCATATTTGACTACTCTAAATCATCACCCTCTTTGTTGCAACCAGAGGATGGAAAATGGAGCGTGAGAGACCCGCTATTATGAATTTCTTTTGGTGAGGATGTCCTGTGAGGATAGTCATCTCCAACAAGGAACCATGGTTCAATAACATAGGAAGTTGATAAACTTACAGATATAAGGATTTATAGACATGGACATTTCAATCGTGCGGGAAAGGCTTGTCTTCGGTGAAGAGAGTCGAACCCAGTTCAAGCGTACCGTACATAGTTCAGATCAGCTTGTCTCGGAAATGGGAGCTTTCAGCAACTCCAAGAGAGGGATAATCTATGTTGGTGTTGAGGATGATGGCACCATTGTTGGTCTTTCGCCAGATGAAGTCAGGATTTTAAATCAGTGGATTTCATCAGCCGCTTCCCAATCTGTGCACCCTGCGATTAATCCTGAATCAGAGGCTATTACTGTTGATGGACGCATTATCGTTGTCATTGTAATTAATGAGGGATTGCGTAACCCTTATACCGACAATCATTCAGCAATTTGGGTTAAGTCCGGTGCTGATACACGACGTGTTACAGCAAGAGAGGAACTACAGAGGATGTTTCAAGCCGGGGATTTCCTGCATGCAGATGAAATGCCAGTGCCCGCCCTCTCTCCTTCTGACATTGAATTCCTGTATTTTGGCCAAGTGTATGAAAAGATCTATAGTGAGACATTGGATGAACAAGAGCTTCCTTTGCCTCACCTTTTGCAACATATGAACCTTGCAAAAGACGGAGTGTTGAATCTGAGTGGAACGTTGCTTTTCTCCAGGAAATCTCGTGCCGAACAACCTGACCATTGGGAATATCAAGGCGGGGGTCTCCGTGGCTCGCAATCCCATCCTGACCACGTTCGGTACGGCCGTGCTTCCCTATCGTGGATTGGGAAATGGCATTCGGCGTGTCCTGAAAATCCACAAATCAATCGATTTCATTGATGATCGTGAAGCAAATCAGTTCAAGGCGATCGTGTACTACGACAACTCCCCTCTGTAAGACTTGTGTGGCCTTGCCATCACGGCATTGTCTCTGCATACTACGTCTTGATGGGGGGAAAAATGGATCTGTACTCAATCTGTTTGCATGGGATCGGCTACGCACTCTTTGATATGGACGGGACACTCTTTGATGGGGATCTGGGCGAGACGACCTTCCTGATGACCCTCGCAGCAGAACATCTGAACCTCAAGGGGTGGACCATCACTGGCGATGACATCCTCGCGGCAGATGATGAGGTGGCTCAGCTGCCGATGTTGAGACGCTATGCCGGGTACGCTTCATCCGGCGACCATGTTTCAGCCTACCAGATGACCACCGAGTACATGGAGGCCCTCAGCGATAGCGATATCCTGAAAATTTGCACCCAGGCCTTCATTGAATTCTCCGACCCCGCCACGCATCTTGCTGTCGATTCGTTTCGCCTCCCGCTCTTTGTCCGCTCCTCCCCGCTCATGCTCTCCTATCTGCGTGCGTGCGCCAAGCCGGTGCTGGTATCGGCGAGCCCGCGCTCGGTCGTCCAGGCGTTCGCCGATCTCCATGATCTGGGGAACATCACCGTCATCGCCTCGGCGGGGGGCATCGAGACGCTGCCGTACGGCGAGGCGAAGGTGCGCCTTGCCAAGGAACGCGGCATCACCCGTCCCTTCATCGCCTTCGGCAACAGTGAGGGGGACAGAGAGATGCTCAACTGGGCAGAGATGGGGGTCTTCCGTTCCACCGAAGCCTCGCCGTCCCTGATCGAGGGCGCCAAGAGCGCCGGGTGGACGATCATCGATCAATAAGCAGCTCTTCGAGCACCCGTCCCTGCATCCCAGAGCCATCCAAGCCGAGGATTCTCGCCGCCGTCGGGGCGAGGTCGAGGAGCGAGCACTCGCTCAAGGTAACCCCCTGCCGGAAGGCCGGTCCCATGCAGAGCAGGGGTGGTTGATGGCCGCGATGGGGCAGGTGACCGTGGTTGGAGCGTGGGTGCTCCAAGGGGCGAACGATCGGCTCTCTCCAATCATCGATGAACTGCGTCCTCCCATCCCCCTCGACGATGAAGGAGAAGGGGCCGCTGAGGGCAAAGCGCTCCTGTGTCTCCGCTGTGGTGAAAACCTCCCCGATCCCACTCTCCTCTTCGAGAGCCCACGAGCGGAGCAACGCCGCTACCTCGAGGAGCTCTTGGATACCACGCATCCTAGGCAAAGAGGAGAGCCCTCAGCCTTGGTGGCGGTCAACCTCTCCAGCCTCCACGCCTCGGCGATGACCTACGGCTTTCTCTACTCCCAGGAGATCCTCAAGGAGGTGACCCAGAAGCTTCAAGCGCTCTGCAAGCCGACCTATACGCTCTGTGTAATCTACGAGTATCAGTTTGTCTTCCATATTCGGGGGTATGCCGGCAAGGAGGAGTTGAAGAGCCTTGCCGACTCCGTGAGTGAACAGTTGAGCACGCCGTTGGCGATGGAGGGCATCGGGTGGGGCATCGGGATCGTGGAGGTCGGCCAGAGGGGAGGTGATGCACAGGACCTGCTTCGCAAGCTCCTGGTGGTCAGCGAACAGGCGTTGCACCACTGGGGTGTGGAGAGTACGTACCTCTTTTTCGATGAGCAGATGGAGACGAAGCTCTACCGCGAGGAGCAGATCACCGGGGAACTCACCGCCATCGGCTCGGGCGAGGGCAACGGACGCCTCTTTCTGGTCTACCAGCCGGTCATCACCATCGCCGATGGCTCGGTGGCGGGCTTTGAGGCGCTCGCCCGCCTCGAGATCCCCGGACTTGGGACCATCAGCCCACTGCAGTTCATCCCCATCGCCGAGCGGACCAAGCTCATTATTCCATTGGGAGAATCCATCATTATCCAAGCGTTGCGCTTCCTCGACACCCTGCATGAAAAGGGGTATGAGGGGCTGACCGTCTCCATCAACATCTCGGCGTTGCAGCTGCTCAAACAGGAGTTCTCGCCCAAGCTCCTGAGGACCATCCGGGCGATGGGGGTCACGGCTCGGAATATCTGCCTTGAGATCACCGAATCGATTTTCGCCGCCAACTACCAGGAGATCAACCGGATCCTCAAGCCGCTGCGTACTGCCGGCATCAAGATCGCCATCGATGACTTCGGCACCGGTTACTCATCCCTGGCGCGCGAGCGAGAGCTTGAGATCGACTGTCTGAAGGTCGATAGGTTCTTCATCGAGAAGCTCTCCCACATCAGCGAGGATCGCTCCATCACCAGTGACATCATCTCCATGGCCCATAAGCTCGGCCACTGCGTCATCGCCGAGGGCGTGGAGGAGGAGACCCAGTTGCAGTACCTGACCAAGTACGGGTGTGACAAGGTGCAGGGCTACCTCTTCGCCAAGCCGATGGACGAAGAGCGTGCCCTGCAGTACCTCTCTCAGCACACCCGCTAGAGGTGGAGCAGCTTCCGAGCGATGGTGAAGTAGAGGATCAAGCTGAAGGCGTCCACGATCGTCGTGACCAAGGGAGCGGCCATGATGGCCGGGTCCATGTGGAACTTCTTGGCTATCATCGGAAGGATGCCGCCGATTGTCTTCGCCATGAGCACCGTCGCATAGAGGGCGATGCCGACCGTCGCGGCCACCATGATGCCATGGCCGGTGAAGTAGACGCGCAGTGCGGTGAAGAAGGCGAGGACGAACCCCACCAGCAGCGCGACGCGGAGCTCCTTGAAGAGCACCGTCCAGAAATCCTTGAGCGAGATCTCGTTGACCGCCATACCGCGGATGATCAGCGTCGAGCTCTGGCTACCGGCGTTGCCTCCGGTGTCGGTGAGCATCGGGATGAAGGAGACGAGGATCGGCAGGATCAGGAAGGCATCCTCGAAGCGGGCGAGGATGCTGCCGGTGATCATCCCGCTGACGAGCAGAACCATCAGCCAGACGATGCGGTTCTTGGCCAGTGAGAAGACCCCGGTCTTCAGGTACGGCTTGTCACTGGGGAGCATCGCTCCCATCTTCTCGAAGTCCTCGGTGTTCTCTTCCTCGATGACGTCGATGATGTCGTCGACGGTGATGATGCCCACCAGGCGATTCTCATGATCGACGACGGGGATGGAGAGGAGGTCGTAGCGTCTGAAGAGGTCGGCGACCAGCTCTTGGTCGTCGGTGGTGGTCACTGAGATGAAGTCCCGGTCCATTACCGACTCCAAGATGCTCTCGTCGTCGGAGAAGAGGAGGGTTCTCACCGAGATGATCCCCTCAAGCTTGCGGTTCTGGGTGGTGACGTAACAGGTGTAGATCGTCTCCTTGTCCTCGCCGACACGCCGGATGTGGTCGATGGCCTCCTTGACCGTCATCTCCTTCTTGAGCTGGACGAACTCGGCGGTCATGATCGACCCGGCGCCGAACTCGGGGTAGAGGAGGAACTGGTTGATGAGGCTGCGGGTGTTGGGTGAGGTATGGCGGAGGATGCGGTTGACGAGGTTTGCCGGCAGCTCACCGAGCATGTCGACCGCATCGTCGATCATCAGGCCCTTCATCAGGTGCTGCAGCTCCTCGTCGGTGATGACCCCGATGAGCTCCTCCTGACGCTCGTTGCCCAGGTTTGCGAAGATCTCGGCCGCCAAATCCTTGTCCAACGTCCTGAAGACGATCAAGGCGAGCTCGGCGGGCAAGCTCTCGATGAATGAGGCGATATCGACCTCTTGCAAGTGGGACAGATCCCTTTTCAGGGCCTGCCAATTGTGTGACGTCACATGGTCACGTAGTTGATCGAATTGAATTTCCATAATCTGTTATGGAGACGAAGAGCTGTGTGGGGTTCGACAAGTATCAGCGATGACGGCGCCCGGGGGCGCCAAAGATTGAGTATCTACTCAGAGGGTCATCAGATATACTTGCACTTTTGCCACAATTATCCACGACTCGCACCTCCTCGTAGTTGAAATTTTCGTATGAATTACTGATAGGATAGCCAGTTGTTGGAGTTCTTTCAACCACTAATACAAATAAATGGGAAAAAAGCCCGGATTTCTCCGGGCCTTTTCCAGTGACTTAGAGCATATGCTCCGGGGAGAGGATATCATCCAGCTCCTCTTTGGAGAGGTGGCCTCCATTGAGCACAATCTCATATACCGAACCGCCGGTGGCTTGGGCCTTCTTGGCGATGTCGGTGCAGAGCTCATACCCCAAGATCGGCACCAGGGCGGTGACCAGTCCAATGGAGTTCTCCATCAGGGAGCGGCAGCGCTCGCGGTTCGCCACGATACCGACGATGCACTGATCGGTGAGAATCCTCAGCACCCGCTTGAAGTGGAGAATTGAACTGAAGAGCTTGAAGGCGAGCATCGGCTCCATGACGTTGAGCTCAAGCTGGCCGGCTTCGGCGGCCATCGTGATGGTCATGTCGTTTCCGATGACCTCGAAGGCGACTTGGTTGACCACCTCGGGAATGACCGGGTTGACCTTTCCGGGCATGATCGATGAGCCGGGCTGCTTCGCCGGCAGGCTGATCTCCCCGATGCCGGTCCTCGGACCGCTGGAGAGGAGGCGCAGGTCGTTGCAGATCTTCGACGTCTTGACGGCGAGTCGCTTGACGGTGGTGGAGACTTCGACGAAGTCACCGGCGTCCTGGGTCGCCTTCACCAGGTCGGGTGCCAAGACCAACGGCAGGCCGGTCAGCGTGGCCAGATGGCGGGTGACCACCGCATCATACCCCTTGGGAGCGGTGATGCCCGTCCCGATGGCCGTCGCCCCCATGTTGATGGTGTAGAGCTGGCTCTGCACCCGACGGATCTTCTCGATCTCCTCCTCGATCATCGCGCTATAGGCGGCGAACTCCTGGCCGAGGCTCATCGGCACGGCGTCCTGCAGCTGGGTGCGCCCCATCTTCAGTACGTCGGCGAACTCCTCGCCCTTCTTCTTGAGCGCCTTCTGCAGGTGGTCGACTTCCTCGACGAGTTGGTCAAGCATCCAGGCGGTTGCCAGGCGCAACGAGGTCGGGTAGACGTCGTTGGTCGACTGTGACATATTCACATGGTTGTTGGGGTGGATGAACTTGTAATCGCCCTTCTCCTTGCCGATGAGTTCCAGGGCGCGGTTGGCGATGACTTCATTGGCGTTCATGTTCGTCGAGGTTCCCGCCCCGCCCTGTATGGAATCAACGGGGAATTGGTCATCCAGTTTTCCTGCGATGACCTCGTCGCTCGCCTTCGCGATGGCATCTGCGACGCTCTTCTCCATGGTCTTGCACTCAAGGTTCGCCAAGGCACACGCCTTTTTGATGTATCCCAGTGCCCTGATGAGCTCCGGGTAGTGCGAGATCGCGATATTCGATACCTTGAAGTTCTCCAAGGCCCGGACCGTCTGCACTCCGTAGTATGCAGACTTCGGAACCTCACGGTTCCCCAATAGGTCGTGTTCAATCCTGTACTCTGCCACCGCTTCCATCCTCCTGTTCGTCTTGTGATAATCGACAGTGAGAAGGCTTTTGTGTCCACACGACGACCGTCGTGCCCCTCCCCTGCCGAGAAGTCCACATCAAAGCAATACCCATACGTTGTACGTTGGAGAGACCTGAAGTCTTGTCCGACTCTCCCTATAAATCGTAACACGGTAGGGGAGGTTGTCAATGAGAAAATGGAAAAATCTCCGATTTGCGCAAGCAAAATAGAAATTACTGCGTAAAACAAGAAAAATATCCTACTATCCTTGTGGCATGATAAATATCAAACTATTGTGAGCGTTCGTTTCAGAGCCTGTGTTACCGCACCATGTTCCAGTCATGCGCTGTCGGCAGTGGGGAGCAATCGTTCACAGCTCGCTCCACCGCCTGTCCATC
>ENA-UOUL01002125-UOUL01002125.1-bioreactor-metagenome-genome-assembly--contig:-NODE-2125-length-24378-cov-5.776388_pt1 | contig 24378 bp, 11 predicted proteins | sample MGYA00249838_ERZ747220 | MGnify/ENA primary metagenome ERZ747220 (study PRJEB28778, sample SAMN05720191) | bioreactor metagenome | isolation source: Anaerobic biogas reactor | place: USA:Washington...
AAAGATCTGGCCGGTTTTTTTAGTGGCGGGAATTTTGCTCATTGCCTTGTCGATATTCGTCAGCAACGTAATTTTATCTGCCATTATCAGTGTAGCCGGTTTTGCTTCATTATGGAGCATACTGGAGATATTTGAACAGGAAGAACGGGTGCAAAAAGGATGGTTTCCTGCTAATCCCAATAAAGGCGATTAAAATATGGCTTTATAGAATGGAAGGCGGCGAAATTGAAATTGCATTCTGTAAAAAAATATTTATATATTCTGGGGGGGTCAATTTCCCTGGCATTGGGCGTCATCGGTATTTTCCTGCCCGTTTTGCCTACCACCCCTTTTCTGCTGTTAGCTGCTTTTTGTTATCTGCGCGGTTCCAAAAAGATGTATGACTGGCTCTTGAGTCACAAAGTCTTTGGCCCCTATATTTATAATTATATGACCTACAAAGCCGTCACCAGGAAAACCAAAAAGGTTATCCTCACTACAATGTGGCTCATACTGACAATCTCCACGATCCTGGTGCCCATACTCCATATCAGAATATTTCTGCTGGCATCAGGAATTGGTGTTACGATTCATATACTAACTTTAAAAACCATTGAAAATGAGGATTTGCAGAATCTAAAGCCCAGTTTCGAAGAAGGTACTGCTGGTTCAGGATATAAAAAGCCGGGTTGTAAATAAAGCATGATTAAAAAGATATAAGATAAAAGCCGGGGGATTAAACCCCGGTTTTTAAATTTAAACCTCAATCCTGATCCGGGATTTCACGGCAGGGTGATTTCCCCCGGTATATCCTGCGCGATCATCCGATCTTTTTGCTGGAGCATTACGGAAATACCGGTTCACCCCGAAGTTTTTCTATCTACTTTTGCTGTACTGAGATATAATATTTACGAACAAATAATGGCAAACTAATACCAATAAAAGAAAGGCAAGTAATGCAGATGAAAAAACGAGTTATTATCATGGGGGCAGCCGGCCGGGATTTCCACAATTTCAATACTTACTTCCGCAATAATCAGAACTATGAGGTGGTAGGTTTTACCGCTGCCCAGATCCCCGACATTGAAGGCCGGATGTACCCGCCGGGTCTGGCTGGGAAGGATTATCCCCAGGGTATACCTATTTATGCCGAAGAAGAGCTGCCTGAATTAATAAAAGAACATCATATCGATGAAGTGGTTTTTGCCTACAGTGATGTGTCACATTCGTATGTAATGCACAAAGCTTCACTGGTTATGGCCTGTGGTGCTGATTTTCGCCTGATGGGTCCTAAAACCACCATGATCAAATCGAGCCGCCCCGTTGTAGCCATAACCGCCATCAGGACCGGCAGTGGAAAAAGCCAGACAACACGTTATGTGGCTAATATCCTGCGTGAAGCGGGCAAGAAAGTGGCTGTTATAAGGCATCCCATGCCCTATGGCAACCTGGAAGAACAAGTGGCAATGAGGTTTGCCAGTTATGATGATCTGGATAAATATAATTGCACCATTGAAGAAAGGGAAGAATACGAACCCCATATCGACAATGGCATGGTGGTTTATGCCGGGGTCGATTATGAGGTTATTTTGCGCCAGGCTGAGGAGGAAGCCGATGTGATCCTCTGGGACGGAGGCAATAATGATATTCCATTCTATAATACCGACATACACATTGTGGTGGTTGACCCCCACCGGGCAGGTCACGAGACCAGCTTCCACCCGGGCGAAACCAATCTGCGCATGGCTGACATTGCCATTATCAACAAAATAGACTCCGCCGATCCGGCCAGGGTGGAAGAAGTCAAAGCAGCTATTGCCGCCAACAATCCCCGGGCCGCAGTAATTTTAGCCAATTCCCCCATAACTGTTGATGAACCGGAGGCCATCCAGGGCAAAAAGGTTCTGGTGGTAGAAGACGGGCCCACACTGACCCATGGCAACATGGCTTATGGTGCCGGGACCATAGCAGCTGAAAAGCTGGGGGCCATTGAACTATTGGATCCCCGCCCCTATGCCGTAGGCAGCATTAAGGACACCTTTGCCAAATATGATCATCTGTCCCGCCTGCTGCCGGCCATGGGATATGGTAAAACCCAGATAGCCGAACTGGAGCTGACCATCAACAATTCGCCGGCGGAGCTGCTGGTCATCGGGACCCCCATCGATCTGCGCCGGGTCATGAAGATAGAAAAACCCAGTGTACAGGTTAGATATGAATTGGAAGAGATCGGAACCCCCCAGCTGGCTGAACTGTTGAAAATTTAAGAATAAAAAAGAGAAAATAAAAAAAGGCGGACACCTGGTCCGCCTTTTTGATATTTATAAGGTTTATCGGCCGCTTATAATAATCCGGCAATAATGGTTGCCGCTTCCGCCCGGGTAAGCTTACCCTGGGGCTGAAAACTCCTGTCCGGATAGCCGGTCAGGATCCGGCTGTCAACTGCTGCTGCCACACTGGATCTGGCCCAGGAAGCAATTTGCTCACTATCGGTAAAGTTTAATTCTGTATCAATTTCCGGCAGTTTGACTGCCCGGACTGTCATAGCCGCGGCCTGCTCCCGGGTGATGAAATGATCAGGACCAAAGGTGTTCTGGTCAAAGCCGCTGACTATCCCATGGGCCAGGGCTATGGCTATGCTTTCCCGGGCCCAATGGCTGGTTATATCAGCAAATATCACTGTAGATGGGGATTGCAGCTGCAAGGATTTTACCAGCATTACGGCAAATTCAGCCCGGGTAACGGTTTTATCCGGTTGGAAACTGCCATCGGGATATCCACTGAGGATACCGGCATTTATTAACATGATGATATTATCTGCGGCCCAATGGGAGGATATATCAGCAGGTATTACCGGAGCAGGCGGCGCCGCCGGCAGTGGCTCGGTTTCAACAGCTATAGCTCTGGGTAAGGCTATAACTGCGAATTTGCCTGTATAATAAGTCTCACCGGTCACAGTCCCTGTTGCCGCCATTACAACGGTGTCCTCCAGTTCTTCCCATTGAGCGCTCTTATCATTGAAACGATAGATTTGTAAAATATAATTGCCCAGATCTATTGAGGATTTATCAAAGGGAATGCCGATGGTAACCGGCTTGATGAAATCCCCCGCTTTGTCTTTGCTGACAGCTGCTACCGGACTTATAAGTTTACTGCCAGCAGGCAGTATCATGCTGGAAGTCAGGCTGGTTTCTTTTACCTGCACAAAAACATCCTCGTTCACAGCTCCAGCGGGGAAAGACAGGCTAATTCCGCTTTCGCTGAAATCTTTACCGGCAGGAGTTACCAGTATTCCTGCGGGGACGGAGCCGCCGCCTCCCCCGCCGCCGCCGCCGCTGCCCGCCGTAACCGTAATGGTTAACTTAGCGCTATAGCCCCCGAAGGTTACCGTGATTTTAGTATCAGTTATGGCCAGAGCCCCCTTTGGTGCATAGGAATAGTCTGACACAACAGCGGAGGATCCATCACTAAACTGTGCCGTTACTTCCATGCCAGCCGGTGCGAAAGACTGACCTGCTGTATATTTAATTTTATCAGGCTGCTGGGTGATGCTGATCCCGGTTAGTTCACCGGCAGTCACATTAACGGTGAAGATATCTTCATTATCACCGTATTTTACTGTGATGGTGCTTACACCTTCTGTGAAGGTCCCGCTTAAAGTATAGTCTGCAGCAGCGAGGAGTGAACTGCTGCCATCATTGAAATCAGCTGTCACTTCCAGGATGGCTTTTAAGCTGTCCAGGGGAGTTGTGGTATAGATTACCGTTGTACCCTGCTCAAAAACCGCCTGGATACCGGTCACCTGTTTAGCAGTAACGGAAATATTTATCACCGCAGTCATACCTTCATAGGTAAGGGTTATCTTTTTATCGTCGGTTGACAGAGCCCCGGCGGGAGCCCAGGAGTAGTCAGTCACAACAGCGGAAGTCCCGTCATTATACTGGGCAGTGACCTCCATACCGGCCGGATCGAAGTTCTGCCCGGCGATATATGAAGTCTTGTTCGGCTGCTGGGTGATGCTGATCCCGGTAAGAGATTTGTCGGCAACGGTTATGGCAATATCGGCATTTTTCCCCTGGTAAGTGATGGTTATCTTTTTATCGTTTGTTGTTAAAGCCCCGGCGGGCGCCAGGGAGTAGTCGGTCACAACAGCGGAAGTCCCGTCATTATACTGAGCAGTGACTTCCATGCCGGCCGGATCGAAACTCTGCCCGGCGATATATGAAGTCTTGTTCGGCTGTTTAGTAATAGTGATCCCGGTTAATGCCCCGGTTGTTGCAGCTTTATATAGATAGATTTCCCCCCGGTCAGTTTTATCATTGGCAAAATAGTAATCGGTGCCGCTGTTTTTAAGCAGCAGATAGAACTTATCGCTTACCTGTGTACTGTCAGTGCGGAGACTTTTATCACCTGCTGTATAGATCCAGTCAGCATAGCCGGACCCGTCACTTTGTGTTTTAAGATATATCCCGGCACTGGCCTGGGCCTTGCGGTTCAAATAATTGGCACCGTTCTTAATATTATAGCCCTGGCCGGAGGTGGTAAAATCCCAGAGCATACCAGCAGTGACATTGCTGATAATATAATCCCCGGAAACCGTTACATTGGTTCCTTTAAGGTAATCTATAGTGCCCGTGGTAAACTTTTCGGTGGTCAGTGCATAATATTTATCCCCTGATTTAGCCACGATTACATAAGTCTCACCATTGGCAGGTGCTGGCACCAGCTGGTAACCAGAGCCCGGCACTACTTCCGCAGTCCATTTGGCATAAACAGTCAGATCGGCATTCACCGGAGTAGAATCTGTAAACGGGCTGACAAAGGTGGTGTCATCGGTGAACCAGCCGGCGAAATTGAATTCGGCTTTGACCGGTGGTGCCGGCAGGGTTATTGTGGCACCCTTCTGGATGCCGGTTATGGCCGCCACAGCACTGCCGCCTTTGCTGTCGAAGGTCACTGCAAAGGTTTCCGCCGGTGTGTCCTCGGTTAGTTTAAAAAGATAGATCTCTCCCTGCCCCGGGTCGTTTTTAACATTGGCAAAATAATAATCGGTGCCGCTGTTTTTAAGCAGCAGATAGAATTTATCGCTTACCAGTGTACTGTCCAGGCGCAGGCTTTTTTCGCTGTCGGTGTAGATCCAATCGGCATAGCCGGCATCATTCCCGTTATTATTGAGATAGATCCCGGCAGATCCCCCTGATTTACGATATAAATAATTAGAAGAATCATTTATAATATTAAAGCCCTGGCCATGGGCAGCAAACTTCCACAGCATATCATCAGTGACATTGCTGGTGATATGATCCCCGGCAACGGTTATAGAGTCTCCTTCAAGATAATCTATAGCGCCTGTGGTAAACTTTTCGGTGGTCAGGGCATAATATTTATCCCCTGATTTAGCCGCGATCACATAAGTTTCTCCACTGACAGGCGCCGGCACCAGCTGATAATTTGCTTCATGTTCTTCGGCAGCTAAGTCTGCAATAACGATGGAATCGCCGGAAGTCCTGGTCCCGGAAAGATCCCGGTAAGCAAAATCGATTTGGGTGCCGTTAAGATTTTTTTCCAGAGAAGCCAGAAGGCCATTTGCGCCATTATTCCCATCCCGCATAGCACCATAGGATAAATAGGTAAAACTAATGGCCTGTTCCGCTCCCCCCGATGTGGTTATAATCTTATCGCCTTTTACCAGGACTTGGCCGTAATAGGGATCTTTTACGGTATGATTATGTCCCCAGAGAAAAACCACATTCTCATGCTGGTTCAATACTTTCAGCAAGGCATCCGCATTACTGGTATAGCGGCCGCTAAAATAATGGATGGGGCAATGGGAAGCGACAAAAACAGGCTTGGAAGCCTTGATTTGCTTTAGTTTGACAGCCAGGTCACTGATTTCCGTGTCGGCAAAGGACAAACCCGCAGAGTCCACTACGTATACGGCATATTCATCGTCCTCATAGATCAGGCCGGTTTCAAAGATAGGGGAGACCGGATCATGATTCCCCCGCACTAGAATACAGGGCGTATCTTGGTATATTGACTGAACGATGCCGGCACATTGCTGAGCAACAGCTGCCCCCTCATAGTCGCCGCCCAAAATCATATGATCCAATATAGTTACATCATCTTTCAACTTTTCCAGCCAGCTGCTCAAATTGTCGGTACTGCCATGGACATCCGATGTAAAGCCCAGATTGGCAGCCAGAGCAGCTGGTGATAATAATAGTAATAACGCCAGCAGGATACTGATGAGGATGGTTGATTTCACACCTGCCCGGGACATTGATCCGTTCACTTCTGCATTACGGCCCGGGACCGGAAGCCTCCCCCATTTTCGATAAAACATAGAATTCCCTCCACTTCCATATTTAATTTCATTTAGTATCAAATAGTTTTACAACCACCTTCTTTCAAAATTTTGCTTTAACTGCCAGGCTCTGCGCTCAACAAAGCCGAAAAACCATTTTAAGAGTCTATCCCTTCAAAGTCCTCTCGCATTTTCCCGGGTCGTTTTTCAACATGACACATCATCGGGCAAAATGTAATTCTTGACAGCGAACAGTCGGTGGGAATAGTTTCCAATAGCATTATTGCACAGTCCATTTGTTGAACACTGTTGAATCTAATTGGAAACCAATTTATTCTTCTGGCATTAAAGACTAATAAACAACTGTTTGGTGTAAAAAACTTAAACACAATGCTATATATACTGAGATTTTTTAAAAATAGACTATATTTATGTTTTCTCGGCGAAAAATAGGAAATGAGTTTATGGCGGTTATCTTAGATTCCGCGAAAAAGCTTGGTACATAAAAAAACCCTGGTCCGGCATTGCCGTTCCAGGGGAGCATGATTTATTCGATTAAGATGTTTTTATAAGGTCTTTACCAGGGCATTCACATATTTGTTGTAAAGATTTTTGTCTTTAAGCAAGGCTTGTCGCAGGGCATAGGTCAATTCCAACTGCACACCTTTTTTGGAGGCATTTTCATTGCAGATATTTTTGGGGTTGGTCCCGCTAAGGCTGCTCTGGGGCGTCTTTACTACAAAACCAGCCTTTTTCAGTTCGGTTTTGATACGGCCTGCCAGTACCTTGTCCCTCCCACCAACAAGAGTAGCCTGGGATGACCCGCTGCATCCATGAATGGAAAGGGTGCGCAGGGAATTTGCTACTAATTTTTTACCGATGGGTTCATCAAAATTGGTCGATGTGAGGTGGAGATTAAAATTGCGGCTGCTTTTCAAGCCTTCGAAGATATATAAATCTATTCCGGTCCGACTGGCGACTGACCGGGCGATCTGGGAGGTGCCTCTTTCAATCCCCCCGCCGTGGATAGCAATCACAGCTGATCGGGATGGCCCGTCATAACTTATTATCCGGTAATCCCTGCCTTCCACCTCCGCCCCCGCCAGCTGCTGGTAATTCTTGTAGACATCAGCCTGTGCCGGGTGCGTCCAGAACAAGGGGACAAGAAATACTGCTAAAAAAATTGCTGCCGTCGTAATGAGCTTCCTCATTTATGTACCTGCCTTTCTTTAAATATTTCCTGGTCGATATGTTAACTGGCTAAGCGAGCTGCTTAATTTGTACCGTAAAACCGGCCTTGGTGTCAAAGTAATCTTATGGCGGGGGAGGAATGTTTAACCTGTTGATGGGGGTGAGGCGGGAGGAGTGAGGGGTGAGGGGGAACGCGCTGGCGCGCGGTTGTAGGGGTCAGGGGCAAGGGGTCAGGGGTCAGGGAAGCAGAAAAAGGAAAGGAGAAAGGAGAAAGTGGAAAGTTGGAAATATCAGTGATGGGCTGCCATGGGTGATGTTAGGGCCGGGGGGCGGGGGCTGTTTATCCGCAGTGGAGTTTAGCTGTAGGGGAGACAAGTGAAACGTCCCCCTGTCTCGCTGTAGGGGAGACAAGTGAAACGTCCCCCTGTCTCTCGCATCGGGGAGACAGGTGAAACGTACCACTGTCTTCAGTGCCGTGGGGGGTGTATACTGGGGATAGGTGCCTTTGGCGGTGGGGTTGGGCCGGGGGGCCGTGATTAGTGCAGTGAAGGAAGTGATTTTATGCGCAGGCTGTTGAGGTTTTTATTCAGCCGGGTGGTTATATTCAGTTTGGCCATTCTGGTACAGCTGGCTGTTTTGATACTGGTGATCTGGAAATTCAGCAGTTATTTTCCTTTCTTTTACGGTGTCTGTTTACTGGCCAGCCTCATTGCGGTGGTGATAATTGTCAATAGTCAGAGCAATACTGCGTATAAAGTTGCCTGGATAATCCCCATCATGTTGTTCCCCATTTTTGGGGGGTTATTTTATTTGATGTTCGGCGGTAATAGAACCAGTACCAGAAACAAACGTAAACTTCAGCTTATCGGTGACAAAGTCGCCGCAGTCCTGGATCAGGACCAGGCCATTCTGGAGGGGCTGGAAAATGACGATCAGGGGGCAGCCAACCAGGCCAGATATATATACGATTATAGTTTCTGCCCTATTTACACCCGCACTACCACCCAATATTTGACCCCCGGTGAAACCAAATGGGCCTGTCTGCTGGAGGCCTTGAACCAGGCGGAGAGATTCATCTTTTTAGAGTATTTCATTATTGAAGAAGGCCGGATGTGGGACGCGGTATTGGATGTCCTGGTCAAAAAAGCCCGGCAGGGCGTGGATGTCCGTGTTATTTATGATGATGTGGGCTGTTTGTTGAAACTGCCCTTTGGCTATAATCTCAAACTGGAGAAGATGGGCATCAAATGCCGGGTTTTCAATCCTTTCCGACCGGTACTGTCAGTACGTCTTAATAACCGGGACCATCGGAAAATAGCAGTGATCGACGGTCATACCGCCATCACCGGCGGTATCAACCTGGCTGATGAATATATAAATGCGGCACCTGATTTCGGCTGCTGGAAGGATTCTTCACTGCTGCTGCATGGCGAAGGGGTATGGAATCTTACTGTCATGTTTTTGTCTTTGTGGGACTGGCTCAGCGGGATAAAAGAGGATTATGAACAATTCAAACCGCTGCCGGAATATGAGCAGCTCTTTGTTACCGATGGATATGTGCAGCCTTTTACTGACAGTCCCCTGGACGATGAATCAGTGAGCCAATCGGTTTATTTGAATATGCTGGGCGAGGCTAAAAATTATGTCTATATAAGCACACCCTATCTGGTACTTGATAATGAAACCATCAATTTATTGTGCCTGGCCGCCAAAAGGGGAGTAGATGTGCGCATTGCCACGCCCCAGGTGGGTGACCACTGGTTCGTCCATGGGGTGACCCGTTCCAATTACCAGGTATTAATAGAGGCAGGTGTCGGGATATACGAATATACCCCGGGATTTTTACATGCCAAAACCTTTGTCACCGATGATAAATATGCCATGGTGGGGACTATTAATCTGGATTACCGCAGCTTATATCTTCATTTCGAATGCGGGGTATGGCTGTTTAAAACCCACAGCGTATTTGAAATCAAAGCAGATTATCTGCAGATACTGGCAGAATCCCGGCGGATAACACTGGAAGAATGCCAGAGGGTGAAATGGTATCGCAAACTGGGCTGGGCCCTTCTAAGGATCTTTGCCCCTTTGATGTAACAAATAGGAGATATGCCTGGCAGGCGGGCATTAGAAGCCGGTACTGCCGGGATATCAATAATAGTGCAGCATAAAGGGGGGTATGCCGGACGGCATACCCCCCTTTATTATGTGCCGGCCCTTATTTATAGGTATAGATTATCGGACCGTCATTATTCCAGAAAGTATTGTTATAGGTACCATTGGCTAAATTCATAGTTGATTTGGTTACATTGGTTTTTCCGGTAATTTTGACATTATCTACTGACACCACCAGGCCGGTAGCTTTGGATACTGTGATCTGGCAGTCAGCTTTCTGGTCAGTGAAATTCATTTTCGTGCCGCTGCTGACATTGCCGGCGGCATCAATGATCTTCAACACTGATGTTGGGCATTCAGCATTGGTCAACTGGATATAATAATAATTGGCATCCTCGGTCACTACGCCGCCGGCTACCGCATCAGCACCGATGCCGGAACCGGAAATGATTTCTGCGAAGGGGAAGTTAGCAATTGTAACATCTTTATCAGTAGTTTGCACCTGTGGGGAGATATTAACCGTCATTGTTGCGGTTTGTACCTTGGATGCATTGATAGAAGTCAAATCAGTTTTAAAATCGCATTTATTGACAGTTACATCGCCCACTACTTTTACACTTAATACTTCTCCGCCGAATTTACCAGCAGCATTAACCGGCTGGAAGTTGGCAATGGCATTTTCAATCAAACTTACAGCAGTAACCGGTCCCGTGGTTTTTTCTTTGATTTCCACCGTATATTCAGCAGTTTTATCCTTGACAGTGATGGTCAGAGTCTGGCTGGCAGCGGCTGCTGAGCTGTCGAAACCAGTAACATTAGAAACGCTGATGTTCTCCGGCTGGGAGGAACCGTCGGAATAATAACCGGTAACGACCATACCACTGAGATCCAGCTCATCACCCACATTATAGACTAATTTTGCCGCCGGTGTGGTGATTGCTATATGATCCAATAATACTGTCGTTCCAGATTCTTTGATTTCAACGGTGTATACAGCACTCTTGCCCCCAACTGTTATCGTCAGAGTCTGGCTGGCAACGGCTGCTGAGCTGTCAAAACCGGTGACATTGCTTTTAGCGACCGGCAGGATTTTGGAAGAACCATCATCATAATAACCTTTTACCTCCAAACCGGTTATATCCAGACTGTCACCCACATTATAAACCAGTTTATCAGCAGGTTGGGATATCTCGATACTTTCCAGAACCAGATCTACCCCCTGGCTGTCCCCGACATTTTCTTCGGTGCCGATAGCACCATCATTAGCAACAGGGATTACCGTTTCCGGCAGCAGTGTCCCGATCTGCTGCTGGGCATCGGGCTGCAACACCTCGGCAATACCCCCGGCATTGACTGCCGCCTGAACATCAGCGTACTGGTCGTTGGAAACGATGATAACCCTGGTGAAATCAAAATTGATGGCGGCCATATCCTCTAAATAATTCAGATATCCCGCATCAGTTACCCCCAGGGTCAGCTCATAGCGGTGGCCATTCACATAATACCCGTCTGCTGGTGCAGCAAAGGCTGCTCCCGTAATTGAAAATAAAAATACTAAAGATAGGATTGTAACTAAAATTTTCTTCCTGGTATTCATTTATACATTCCGCCTTTCTTGATTATTGCTTATTGATTCAAGTCCCACCCGGATATCCCTGACCAGGCATTTATAAAACGGTCGGGACACCCCGATATCTTTCGATACCATCCACATAGATCACAATGACACTGTCCAGTGAAGAGACCCCTTCGAAATAATTGCTCATATAATAACCCCGGTTTTCAAAATAGGTTTTGGAGATTCTGAGCCCCAGGGCCGTTCCCTCAGCAGTTTTGATCTGCACATTGCTGTAAGGGCCATTTACCGTAAAGCGATAAATATTATAATTCCACAGAATACCATCCCAATATTTTTTTACACTCACATCAGTAACGGTAACTTCCTCGCTGCTTCCGGTTTCCACCACGATACTCTGGAGGGTAGTTTGGCCAGCAGCAGAAATGAGGATGGATTCATCTGCTGTGGTGAGGGATGCCCCATGAAGAGGTGTTGTGGTAATACCGTAAAGGGAGAAATCAGTCCAGGCAACATCTTCGCTGGCCCCGTCGGATTTGCTTATGGTCACCATCAGACCGGTCAGATCAAGCTGTTCTCCAGCGGTGTAAACAGTTTTATCCGGTGCATTTTTAATGGATATACTGGTTATTTCAATTTCCCCGGGTGAATAATCAGCCGGTATGCCCCGATATCTTTCCTCGCCGTCGATGTAAATAACGATGATTTTATCCGGTGCAGCCAGACCCTGATAGAATCCGGCCGTTTCAAAAGCGGCCCGGTCCAGAACCGCCCCCAGTTCCGCCCCATCAGCAGTCTTGATTTGAATATTGTTATAGTTCCCCTGGATGGTAAAGCGGTACCAGTTTACATGGGCCGCCCGGGCTTCAGAACTTACATCGGTGACCGTGACCTGGTCGGGATCATAATCAGCGGGAATGCCCCGGTATCTTTCCACGCCGTCGATATAAATAACGATGACTTTATCCGGTGCAGCCAGGCCCTGATAGAATCCGGCTGCTTCAAAAGCGGATTTGTCCAGAAGGGCTCCCAGTACCGTCCCATCAGCAGTCTTGATTTGAATATTGTTATAGTTGCCCTGGACGTTAAAACGGTACCAGTTGACATGGGCCGCCCGGGCTTCAGAACTTACATCGGTAACGGTAACCTGACCTGAAGTCCTGACTGTTATTGGCTGACTGACACTCTGGCCGCTTTTAGAGATGGTTACGGCGGTATGACCGGTGTTTAACACCGTGCCATCAGCTGGCGCAGCGGTAATACCTTTGGAAGAAAAATCAACCAGGTATACATCTTCGGTAGAGGCATCAGAATAATTGAGGATGACTGACAAACCAGTCAGATCCAATTTATCACCGGAGGTGTAGACAGTTTTATCCGGCTCCGTCAATATTTCGATACTTCTTAAAGTGACCCCGCCGGATCCCCCCCCGCCTCCGCCGCCGCCACCGCTGCTGCCGGTGACTTCGCCGGTGGTTTCCGGCGGAGCCGCGGGAGTATCAGTTTCAGGCGCATCGATAGGTTCTGCCGTCAGTTCCATGGCCCGGTTTAAAACCAGTACAGCCTGTGCCCTGGCAGCATTGGCCTGGGGCTGGAAACTGCCATCGGGCATGCCGACGATCAGCTTACTGGCATAGGCCGTTGCTACCGCATCCCTGGCCCAGGATGCCACCTGGCTGCTGTCGCTGGCATCTATACCACCGGCGGTTACTTTCAGACCGGCCGCTTTTACGATCATTAAGGCCATTTCTTCCCGTGTTATCAGACCATCAGGCCCAAACTTCTGTTCATCATAGCCGCTGACTATGCCATGGGCATTGGCAGTGGCTATATAGTCTTTCGCCCAGTGACTGCCGGTATCGCCAAAGACCTTGCCCTCCCTTTTTTCCAGTTTGAAAGCCTGTACGATAATAGTGGCGAATTCCGCCCGGCTGATATTATCATCCGGTTTAAAAGTGCCATCAGGATATCCTTTGACAATATCCTCAGCAGCAGCTTTTTTGATCGCTGCTTCTGCCCAGTGTCCCTGTATATCACTGAATTGAACAGCTGCCAGACCTGAGGAGGTAATCAGCATTATGAATGCCAGCAGTAAAACAGGCATTGCCAGCAAATTTTGATACTTTTTGATTTTCAAAAAAATCCTCTCCTTATAATGGCTTTAGGAATAAAATGATTATCCTCACCTCCCCAATCATTAACAGCCAGCATTTATAGAATTTACACTATTAGAATATTCTGGGAAATAATAGCAATATCCTTGTGGGATTCGGCAACAAAAAACCAATTAATAAGCAATTTATTTGGTTAATGGGAGAAATAAAGACAGGATAGCAAAAGCGATTTGGCGGAAAAAAAGATGATTACTCAGATTATGGGTTTTGATTGGGAAAGAAAATGGATAGAAAAAGACCACCCCTGCAGGGGTGGTCTCGGTAAAGTTCATCATTTGCAGTTCTTATTTATAGGTATATGTGATGGGACCTCCATTATTCCAGAATTCGTTGTTATAAGTGCCATTAGCCAGATTCAAAGTTGATTTGGTTACATTGGTTTTTCCGGTAATGGTGATATTATCTACTGACACCACCCGGCCGGTAGCTTTGGATACCTTGATCTGGCAGTCAGCCTTCTGATCAGTGAAATTCATTTTCGTGCCGCTGCTGACATTGCCGGCGGCATCAATGATATTCAATACTGATGTCGGACAAGCGGCCTTTGTTAACTGGATATAGTAAAAGTCTGCATCCTGGGTCAAAACTCCTCCGGCTACAGCATTAGCTCCAATGCCAGCACCGGAGATGATTTCCGCAAAGGGGAAGTTAGCCGTTGTAACATCTTTATCAGAAGTTTGCACCTGTGGGGTAATATTAACCGTCATTGTTGCGGTTTGTACTTTGGCTGCACTGATAGAAGTCTTATCAGCTTTAAAATCACATTTGTTGACAGTTACGGTACCTACTACTTTTACATCATATACCTTGCCGCCAAATTTACCGGCAGCATTAACCGGCTGGAAATTGGCAATGGCATTTTGGATGACTTCAACAGCGGTCGAAAAACCAGCTGGTGCTTCAACAGTAACTGTTGCAGTTACATTGGGGGCTGTGCCTGTCCAGTCCGTCGGCAGTGTCAAAACGCCGGTGGCAGTGTAATCGCCGGCCGTGGTGGCATTATAAGCAGCAATGGTCCAGGCAATGGAAGCGGTACCGGTTTCGCCCTTGGTGCCGGTCACTCCGACAGAAGTTTGTAGTTGCGCAATGGCAGCAGCTTCCGCTGTACCATTTTCAACCGTTACCGTGGTAGTTGTCAGTGCTGCAGTCGAAGCATAAGCAGGCGGCAGCGGTGCTTCAACAGTAACTGTTGCGCTAACATTGGGGGCAGTGCCTGTCCAGTCCCCTGGCAGGGTTAAAACACCGGTGGCAGTGTAATTACCTGCAGTATTAGCATCATAATTGGCGATGGTCCAGGCGATGTCAGCAGATCCGATTTCGCCCAGAGTACCTATTACTACCACAGTTTTATCCAGTTGGGCAATGGCAGCAGCCTCGGCGGTACCATTTTCGACCGTTACTGTGGTTGTTGTCAGGGCCGCAGTCGAAGCATAAGCAGGCGGCAGCGGTGCTTCAACAGTAACTGTTGCGGTAACATTGGAGGCCGTGCCTGTCCAGTCTCCTGGCAGGGTTAAAACACCGGTGGCAGTGTAATCACCGGCAGTATCAGCATCATAACCGGCAATGGTCCAGGCGATGGAAGCAGATCCGGTTTCGCCATTGGTGCCTACAACGCCAACAGAAGTATCAAGCAATGCAATGGCATCAGCTTCAGCAGTGCCATTGGCAACGGATACGGCAGTATTTGCCAGTGCATTTGTTGATGCATAAGCAGGGGGGATCACATCTTGAACAGTCACAGTTGCTGTGACATCAAGAGCTGAACCTGTCCATCCAGCTGGAAGAGTCAGTACGCCAGTTGCGTCGTATTCACCAGCAGTGCTGCCATCATAACCGGCAATGGCCCAGGCGATGGAAGCAGATCCGGTTTCGCCATTGGTGCCGACAACGCCAACAGTTGCATCCAGTAATGCCAGGGCATCAGCTTCAGCAGTACCATTAGGGACTGATACGGCAGTATTTGCCAGTGCATTGGTGGATGCATAAACAGTATCTTCGACACCAGTATCACCAACCGGTTCACTGGGGCTCTCTGTGCCATTATTTGCTATTGGTATGACCGAAGTAGGCAGCAATCCTCCCACCTGTGACTGGGCATCATCCTGCAAAACATCGTCAATGCTGCCTTCATCAACAGCATCCTGATAATCGGCAAATTGATTGTTATTGACGATTATGATTTTGCTCCAATCCCAGGCGATAGCTTTCAAATCGCCCAGAAACTTCAGATAGGCCGCATCATTCTTGCTCAGTGTCAGATCATAACGGTGTCCATTAACATAGAGTCCGTTCTGGGGTGCGCCCAGAGCCATTCCTGATACAGTAAACAGAAATACCAGGCATAAAATTGAGGCAATTACCTTTCTTCTCATTAATAAAACTCCACCTTTCTTAATATAATTAAGGTACGGCAATATTGATTGTCTGTTCTAATTTGCCGCCAACATAGAAGCCAATGCTGTCCCCTGCTTTAACATCATCGGCCAGATACCTATACACATTACCTCCTTCTGCTGTACTGGCAAAAAAGCTCCTTCTGGCAGGATCAGATGAACTGGTATAAGTGATTAAAGCATCATTTACTTTGAAACCGGGGTTGAATTTTACCTCAAAAACATAACCGATTATAGCGCTCTCCGCCCAGGTGATCTGGTCGGCGATGGGGTTTACAGCAGTCCCGCCGTTGCTCCCTCCGCCTCCTCCGCCCCCGCCGCCCCCGGCAGTAACAGCTGGGGAAACGGAAATCTTCTGAGTAACGGTTTTATCTTCTATGAAAATACTAACCATCTGATCCTGAGCGGATAAACCAGCACCATGGGCGGGTTCCGCTGTTATGCCCCTGGCCGGGAATGCTGTCAGTGATACATCTTCAGCATCCCCGTTTGATTTCACCAGGGTTATCACCAGCCCGGTCAGATCCAATTTATCGCCGGCGGTATAAGCAGTTTTGTTCGGCGCGGTTTTAATAGAAATGCTGTTAATGCTTATGTTTTCCGCCGACAGATTCTGGTTCTCAGGCAGCCAATTGTTTTTCCCATCAAGGGACTTACTCAGAACTATTACCGCCTGAGCTCTGGTGGCATGCTCCTGGGGCCGGAAACTGCCATCGGGCATCCCGGATATGATCCCCCTTTTATAAGCAACAGCCACCGCCCCTTTGGCCCAGTCGGCCACCTGATCACCATCACTGCAGTCAAGGCTGGTGGTGTCAGGCTGCAGTCCGGCAGCCTGACTGACCATCAAAGCCATTTGTTCACGGGTTATTAAATCATCGGGGCCGAACACATCATCACTGTATCCCTTGACGATACCGCCGGCACAGGCAGAGGCGATATATTCTTCGGCCCAGTGCTGGGCTGTATCACTGAATACCTTGCTGCCGGCATCTTTAATTGCAAATGCCTGGACAGTCAAAGCAGCGAATTCAGCCCGGCTGATATTGTTATCAGGTCTGAAGGTCCCGTCAGGAAATCCTTTAACAAAGCCCTGCACTGCCATCTGGCTGATGGCCGCCTCTGCCCAGTGACCTTCTACATCACTGAGCTGCTGGGGAAAAGCGGGCAGATTCCCACCCGGGAACAATATAATGGACCAAGCAAACAGAGTCACCAGGGGAAGGCTGATATATTTCTTCAAATAATATTTTTTTCTGGATTTTTGGTATTCCTGGAACCCCATCTGACTATCACCTCCTTAAAATGATCCCTTGCTGTTACATTGTTTATAGCGCCGGTGGTGTACCGCTGTATTTTTGTACCCCGTCAATATAAATCCGAATAGAGGTATTGGTCAGCTTGCTGGTCGCAATATATCCCTGAGCTTCGAATTCCGCTTTGGTACATTTTCCTTTTTCAACACCAACACTGTCGGTTATACGAATTTCGTTATAATCACCATATACATCGAAGTAATAGTTATAATACGAACCGGATTTATTACTCCTCACATTATCCACTTTCACCGGGTGTACGGTGATGGTCAGTGGGGCCGTTTGGACGCCAGCCTTGATAACCACAGAAGTATTGCTGGTACTGAGTCTGGCACCATTAACCGGTTCAGTTGTTATCCCTCTGGCAGCAAAATCTGCCAGCAGGACATGTTCGACGGTGTCGTCTGATTTGACCAGAGTTACTGATAATCCGCTTAAATCCAACAATTCACCATCATAGTATTCAGTTTTGTCCGGCATGTTCTGGATAATGATATGGGTCACCACGGCATTGACTGTAATGTTCTGGGTGGCAGTATAACCGTCCACAGCAATAACCACTGTTTTATTAGTGGTATCAAGCCCGGTGCCATTAACCGGTTCAGCCGTTATCCCATGGGCCGCAAAATTATTCAGGGCAACATCCAGGAAACTGCCGTCGGATTTGGCCAGTGTGACTACCATGCCGGTTAGGTTAAGGTTTTCGCCATCATCATAGACCACCTTGCCAGGTGGAGTTTTGATGGTAACACCGGTGACGATGGGAATTACAGTTATGGGCTGGCTGGTAGTTTTGCCATTGACACTGACCACTATCGAGGAAACGGTGGTACGGAGGACCGTGCCATTGATCGGATCAGTTGTGATGCCATTGGCACCGAAATCAGCCAGAGCAACATCCTTGGAACTGCCGTCCGATTTGGTCAATGTGACTGTCATGCCGTCCAGTTCCAGCTGTTCAAAATCATTATAGACAAGTTTAGCTGGAGGGGTCTTTATGGCAACAGCGGTCACCGTTATGGGTTTGACCGTAATGGATATGGCAGTGGTCTTGCCCTCCACAGTGATAATAACTGCAAAATTGGAGGTGCTTAGTTTGGTTCCATTTACCGGCGTAGTATTTATACCATGGGCAGCAAAATCAGTCAGGGCAACATCTTCCGTGCTGCCATCCGATTTGGCCAGGGTTACTGCTAATCCGGTCAGATCCAGTTGTTCGCCATCATTATAGATAGTTTTAGTCGGTTGGGTTTTGACCGTGATCCCGGTTATGGTTACCGGCGGGGCCGGTTCGACAATAATTTCCTGTGTCGCAGTTTTGCCGTTTATGATGACGACAACGGCTGTATTAGCCGTGCTCAGCACAATGCCGTTTTCCGGCGAAGTTATGATGCTATGGGCGGCAAAGTCTGCGAAAACCACATCCTGAGTAGTTCCCACTGATTTGGTCAGTGTAACCACCATACCGGTAAGGTCCAGTTGTTCGCCTTCAATATAGTTGGTTTTAGCTGGCGGTGTCTTTATTGTTACACCGGTGACAGTCGTCGGAGGTGCAGTCTCAACCGTTATAACCTGTGTAGTTGCTTGGCCGTTAGCGGTAATGATTACTTCTGTATCACCGGTACCCAGTGTAGCACCATCAGCTGGTTCTGTTGTGATGCCATGGGCAGCAAAATCAGCCAGGGGCACATCTTCGCTGGTACCGTCTGATTTGGTCAATGTGACCACCAGCCCGGTGAGATCCATAGCCTCCCCTTCGTCATAGTCAACTTTAGTCGGAGGGGATTTTATAGATATCCCGGTGACAATTACCGGTGGCAAAGGTTCAACCGTAATAGCCTGAGTAGTTCCCTGGCCGTTCACAGTGATGACCACTTCCGTAACATCTGCGGCCAGTATTGCACCAGCAGCGGGTTCAGTTGTGATGCCATTAGCAGCGAAATCAGCCAGAGCCACATCTTCCTCTGTTCCATCGGACTTGATCAATGTGACCACCAATCCGGTGAGATCAAGAGTATCTCCTTCGTCATAGTCAACTTTAGTCGGAGGAGATTTTACAGATATCCCGGTGACAATTACCGGAGCCGGTTCAACCGTAATAGCCTGGAGCGCTGTTTTATCATTTACAGTTATGGCTACTTCCGTATCACTGGCGGCCAGTATTGCACCAGCAGCGGGTTCAGTTGTGATGCCATTAGCAGCGAAATCAGCCAGTTCCACATCTTCACTGGTACCGTCTGATTTGGTCAATGTGACCACCAGACCAGTGAGATCCAGTGCCTCACCTTCGGTATAGGTAGTTTTAGCCGGGGCTGTCTTTACAGCTACAGCAGTGACATTAACCGGAGGCACGGACTCAATAGTAAGGGTTTGGATTGCAGTTTGGCCGTTTACGGTTATGGCCAATTCTGTATCACTAAGGCCCAGTGTTGCTCCATTAACTGGTGCAGTAGTGATGCAATTGGCGTCAAAATCATCCAGGGCCACATCTTCACTGGCCCCGTCCGATCTGGTCAATGTGACCACCAAACCGGTGAGGTCCAGTGTATCCCCTTCGGTATAGGTAAGTTTAGCCGGAGGGGTCTTAATGGATATATCGGTGACGGTGACCACCGGTCCGGTATAATCGTCCGGTGTGCCTTTGTATTTCTCCACCCCGTCAATATAGATGACGATGATGCCGTCAGGTGAAACGCCGCCCTGATAGTGACCGTCAGCTTCGAAATCAGCTTTGCTCAATACCGGTCCTAAATCAGTACCATCTTCGGTTTGGATCAGTATCTCCTCATAATCGCCGATGACATCGAAACGGTACCAATTGGTCAAAGGCGCCCGGTTTTCAGCGGAGACATTTTCAACGGTGACTATTCCGGCTGCATTGACGGTTATGGGCTGGATGGCCTCCTCACCGTTTACAGTTATAATCACTTCCGTGTTGCTGGTGTCAAGTATTGTACCATCAGCCGGTGAAACATTTATGTCGTGATCGGCAAAATCCGCCAGTGATACATCTTCAGTACTGCCATCCGATTTACTCAGAGTGACAACCAGACCGGAGAGGTCCAGTGCATCCCCCTCATCATAGTCAACATTAGCCGGAGGAGTTTTGATAGTTATACCGGTTACTGTTACCGGAGGAAGCGGCTCAACAGTTATGGGCTGAATTGCCTCCTTGCCGTTTACAGTAATCACCACTTCCGTATCGCTGATGCTGAGCGCATCGCTTACAGCGGGATTTGTTGAGATGCCTTTAGCGGCGAAATCAGCTGAGGAAACCTCTTCAGTACTGCCGTCTGATTTGGTCAATGTAACCACCAGCCCGGCGAGGTCCAGTGCTTCTCCTTCAGTATAAGCAGTTTTATCCGGCGGAGTTTTAATGGTGATATCGGTTACTGTTACCGGTACCCCTGGATTGACAGTAATAGGTATAGTGGCGGTATACCCGTCGACAGTAACAATCACTTCCGTATCACTGGTTTCCAGTGCCGCCCCGGATACAGGGTCAGTAGTTATCCCCCCGGCAGCAAAACCAACCGGGGATACATCTTCAGTGCTGCCGTCTGATTTGGTCAAAGTGACAACCAGCCCGGTGAGATCAAGGCTTTCGCCTTCAGTGTAAGTGAGTTTGCCCGGCATGGTTTTGATCTCTATTCCAGTTATCGTTAGTGGATTAACGGTTATGGGCTGGATGGCCTCTTCACCATTTACAGTGACAATCACTTCTGTGTTACTGGTGTCAAGTATGGTACCATCAGCTGGTGAAACATTTATGCCGTAATCGGCAAAATCAGCCAGGGCCACATCCTCGGAACTGCCATCTGATTTGGTCAGAGTGACAACCAGACCGGTGAGGTCCAGAGCATTGCCCTCATTATAATCAACATTAGCTGGAGGAGTTTTAATAGTCACACCGGTTACAGAAACAGGGGCGGGCAGTACAGTAACAATACAGGTGTCAGTAAAACCCCCGTCCACTGTTGTGACCGTGATAACCGCATTGCCTGCCGCGACCGGAGTGATAACTCCATTAGTATTGACCGTGGCCACACTTTCGTTATTTGATGACCAGGTTAATTTTTTATTAGTTGCTTTGGCAGGAGCAATAGTGGCCGTCAAAGTGCCGGTAACTCCATCTGCCGTCAGTTCAAGGTTATCCCGGTCCAAAGTGACGCCGGTTACAGCAACGGTTGTCCCCTCGCCGCCGCCGCCACCACCGCCGCCACCGCCGCCGCCAGCCGGTGCTGGTGTAACGGTGATTTTAAAATCGGCTGTTTGGCCTCCGGCAGTAATAACTACAGATGTATTACTGGCAGCCAGTTCAGCCCCAGCAGCCGGTGCTGCGGTTATTCCCCGGGAAGCGAAATCTGCGGCAGCTATTTCTTCTGTGCTGCCATCTGTTCTGGTCAGGGAAACAACTAAACCGTCGAGATTTAATTTTTCTCCTTCAATATAATTGACTTTTCCCGGCATAGTTTTAACAGCGATGCTGCTTATGTTTGAAACTGCCGGCGGATCAACAGGAACCGGGTCGATACCGGCACCATCACCAGCGGCTTCGTATTTTTCCACCCCTCTGTCCAGAACAATAATAGCTTCCGCCCGGGTGGCATTGTTCAAAGGGCGGAAACTGCCATCCGGCATTCCGGTAATAATGTTATTGTCGTATGCTGTCGCAACTGCATCCTTCGCCCAGGAGGAGACCTGGTCACTGTCGGTACATTTTAAAGCGCCGGGTGTAATTGGCAGCTGAGCCGCTTTTACCACCATCAGAGCCATCTCTTCCCGGGTTATATTATTATCCGGCCGGAAGGAACCGTTTTCGTATCCGCTGACAATGCCATAGGCGCTGGCAGTGGATATAAAATCTTTCCCCCAGTGCTGGCCGGTATCATTAAAGGTTTTTCCTGCTTTACTTTCCAGCTTAAAGGCTTTGACTAATAATGTACAAAATTCGGCTCTGGTGATATTGATATCCGGCCGGAAGGATCCATCTGGAAAACCGGTGGCAACGCCTTTATCCGCCATTTTTTGAATAGCGGCTTCAGCCCAATGTCCCTTGATATCGGTGAATTGGACAGCGGCATTGCCCCCCGGGGCCATAATGAATACGAAAGCCAGCATCAATACCATAAGAGGAATAAGATTATAGCGCAGTTTTTTCAAAAAACATCCTCTCCTTTAGTTCGTTGGGGATAATAATTGACGGTTACCACACCTCCTTGATAAAAACTTGTCGTCATCCCTGCCGGGCTTTACATTTAGTGACAGGAATCCGCTGTCGGTTCAGTAAACCATTGATAAATTGGGTAAATTGTCATTTCGGGGATGCTGTTACGAGTAAAAAAGCGAATATTGAAAGCACTGGATGGACGAATATTGATAATATTTGCTATTGTTTGATTATTCTGTGAGTTGTGGCAAATCTCCTGCAATTTCTGCAAAAAACTTTGCTGGTTTTGACAAGGAAACACTGAAAGGGATTTTCCGAAATGCTTCTGGCGGGGTAATCACCGGAGACAGATAAGATACACCCTGTTGTGACAGGATTTATAAAGGAAAGGTTTTTAATATGCCGGGGGGTACATTTGGTCCAGCACTGGTGCCGGGGTATATTGCTCTGGTAATAAGGAGGAAGGAACCCTTGCTACCTGGTTTTATCGCCTAAAATAGGCTCGATTTCGTCAGGGGGCATGGGTTTAAAAAAGTAAAATCCCTGAATATCATCACAGAGATGTTCATGGAAGAAAATATACTGAGTTTCAGTTTCCACGCCTTCAGCAATGACTTTAAGCTGCAAATTTTTGGCCAGCTGGATTATGGTTTTGGCAATTGCTTCGTCTTTACTGCCTTCTTCGATCCCGTAAACAAATTGCCGATCGATTTTCAGACGGTCAACAGGTAAGCTCTTCAAGCGGTTCAATGAGGAATGATTGATGCCAAAATCGTCTATGGCAATGGTTACCCCCAGTTCTTTGAGGTCGTGAAGTACTTCTATCATATTAAGGGATTCATTGATAGCCGCCGTCTCTGTTATCTCCAGTTCCAGATATTTGGCCTCCAGGCCCGTTTCCGCCAGTATTTCAGAAACCATCCCCACCAGATCTGCATTATGGAACTGCTCAGTGGAAAGGTTGACAGCAATACGTATCGGGGGCAGACCTGAATCCTGCCAGGCCTTGCCCTGACTGCAGGCCGCCCTCATTACCCACTGGCCGATGGGTTTTATCAGGCCGGTCCGTTCGGCTATGGGGATGAAGGTGACCGGGGAGATCGCCCCTAATTCGGGATGATTCCAGCGCAGCAAGGCTTCAATGCCCACGATGGCCTGAGTATTGGCATCGATCTGCGGCTGATAATGAAGTGACAGCTCATTTCTTTCCAGAGCCCGGTAAAGACTGTTGGTAAGTTTCATATTGGACAGGATGTCATCTTTCATATGGGGGGAACAAAAAGTGAACTGATCCTTGCCCTTTTCCTTGGAAGTATACATAGCTATATCAGCGTTCTTGATCAAAGTGTCCACATTTTCGCCGTCTTCTGGATATACTGCTATTCCTGCACTGGCAGTGAGGAAGAATTCCTGCTGGTCAATGGCAAAGGGCTGGCTGAAAGCATCCATCAAATTTTCGGCCACCTTTTGAATATCTTCGATCCTGTCCATCTGGTTAAGCATTATCAGGTATTCATCCCCGCCGAATCTGGTTACAGTATCCTGTTTGCGCAGACATTCCGTGAGCCGTTCCGCAACTTGCTGCAGAATTTTATCGCCCCCATCATGTCCGACGGAATCATTTACAGCTTTAAAGGCATCCAGATCGATAAAAACCACCCCGATCAGTTTTTCCAGGCGCCGGGCCAGATGAATAGCCTGTTCCAGACGGTTCCTGAAAAGGGTGCGATTGGGGAGTCCGGTCAGCCCATCATAAAAAGCCAGATAAGCGATTTCTTTTTCGGCTTCCACCTTGATCATCGCATCCTTCAGCAGATTGACCAGGATCAACAGCAGTTCTTTATGGTCTTCCCGCCAGAAACTGGAACCCTCCCGGACAGTAAAAAACAGATTCCCCAGAGTTTTATCTTTATGGGTAACCACAACAGAACTTAATGAACGCACATTATAGCGCTGCATCAGATCTTTTTCTGCTGCGGCGTCAGCAGGCAGCTCCGCAGAATTTATTATTCTGACTTCATTGGCTTTTATCATATTTTCTGCCCACCAGGGGAAGTTCCTGGCATTCATCTGAGGAAGAGAGTCCAGAGTGATCCTGGAATCATCGGTACTCCAGGAATGCAGTTTAACCTGGTCATTGCGTAAGAAGCTGAGAAA
>ENA-UOUL01002127-UOUL01002127.1-bioreactor-metagenome-genome-assembly--contig:-NODE-2127-length-24359-cov-3.561280_pt1 | contig 24359 bp, 20 predicted proteins | sample MGYA00249838_ERZ747220 | MGnify/ENA primary metagenome ERZ747220 (study PRJEB28778, sample SAMN05720191) | bioreactor metagenome | isolation source: Anaerobic biogas reactor | place: USA:Washington...
GCCGGCATCGTCGGCAATTCGATGGCCTACCATTTGGCCCGGAAGGGCTGGAAGGACATGGTCCTCATCGACAAGGGGCCGTTGCCCAATCCCGGCGGCTCCACCGGCCACGCCTCCAACTTCATCTTCCCTCTCGACCACTCCAAGGAGATGACCCAGCTCACGGTAGATAGCATGAACCAGTACAAGGCGCTGGGCGTCTTCACCGAGAGTGGCGGCATCGAAGTAGCCCGCACTGAGGCCCGTATGGGGGAGCTGCGCCGTCGCATCGCTTCGGCCAAAGCATGGGGGATCGACTCCCGCCTGATTACGCCCGACGAGGTGCAGGAGCTGGTCCCGTTCCTGGATAAAAATGTCATCCTCGGCGGCTTCTACACCCCCAGCGTCGGCGTCGTGGATTCCCTGCGCGCGGGCACGCTCATGCGCGAATGGGCCGTCGAACAGGGCGCGCTCTCCGTCTTCCCCAACACGGAGGTCTACGACATCTTCACCGAGAACGGCCGTGTCACCGGCGTGAGCACCGACCGCGGCGATGTGCAGGCCGAATACGTCATCATTTGCTCCGGCGTCTGGAGCCCGAAGCTGGCGGAGATGGCTGGGGCGACGATCCCCCTCACCCCTGCCGTTCATCAGATGATCAGCGTCGGCCCAATTAGCCTCTTCGAGGAGCAGACGCACATCGAGATTGAGTACCCCATCATCCGCGACATGGACACCTTCATGTACGAGCGGCAGAACGGCAACGATATGGAGGTCGGCTCCTACGCCCACCGGCCGATCCTCATGCGGCCTGCCGACATTCCCTCTATCGAGGATTCTGTGCTCTCGCCCACCGAGCTGCCCATCACCATGGACGACTTCGAGCCGCAGCTTGAGCAGGCGCTGGAGCTGATGCCCGAGCTTTTAGGCGACGAGCGCGCCGGCATCCGCCACGCTATCAACGGCCTGCTTTCGCTCACCGCCGATGGTTATCCTGTCGTCGGCGAGACGGTAGAGGTCAAAAACCTCTGGTCGGTCGCTGCGATCTGGATCAAGGAAGCGCCCGGCTTTGCCCGCGCCGTCGCCGAGTGGATGGTTAACGGCGCGCCCGAAATCGACATCCACGCCTCCGACATCGCCCGTTTTTACGACTACGCCCGCACTGAGCATCACATTCGCGCCCGCACCTCAGAGGGCTACAACAAAACGTACGGCATCGTCCACCCGCGCGAGCAGTGGCTCTCGAATCGCGAGGCCCGCGTCAGCCCGTTCTACCTGCGCGAAAAGGAGCTGGGCGCCGTCTTCTTCGAGACCGCCGGCTGGGAGCGCCCACAATGGTACGAGTCCAACGCGAAGCTGCTGGATCATTACGGCGCGCAGATCCAGACCCGCGACCACGAGTGGGACGCCCGCTGGTGGTCGCCGATCATCAACGCCGAGCATCTGGCTATGCGCGAGCGCGTCGCCATGGTGGACCTGAGCGCCTTTGCCATCTTCGACGTCATCGGCCCCGGCGCGCTCGACTACCTGCAGTGCCTGACCGTGAACCAGATGGACGTACCCGTCGGCCGGCTGGTCTACACGCCGCTGCTTAACCCGCGCGGTGGGTTCAAGGCCGACCTGACCATTACGCGCACCGGCGCAAATGCCTTCCGCATTGTCACCGGCGGCGGCGACGGCGCGCGCGACAAAAAGTGGTTCCTCGATAACCTGCCGCAGAATGGCTCCGTGACCTTCACCGACATGACTTCGGCGCTGGCGACGCTTGGCCTGTGGGGGCCGCACGCCCGTGACGTGCTGCAGAAAGTCACCCATGACGACGTCTCCAATGAGGGCTTCCCCTACGGCGAAGCGCGGAACCTGACCATTGGCGGCGTCCCGGCGTGGGCCATGCGCATCTCCTATGTCGGCGAGCTGGGCTGGGAAATCTACACGCCCACCGAACACGGGCTGAAGCTCTGGGACACAATCTGGGAGGCCGGGCAGGAGTTCGGCATCGTGCCCGTAGGCATCGGCGTCTACGGCACCACCGGCCGGCTGGAGAAGGGTTACCGGCTCATGAGTGCCGAGCTGGACGGCGACTACAACCCCGTCGAAGCGGGCCTTGCCCGCCCGCAGCTTAAGCGCGCTGAGTTCATCGGCAAGGAGGCCTACCTCAAGGCGCGCGAGGAAGGGCCCGCCGCCATCCTCTGCACGCTGACCGTGGACGACCACACTTCGGCCAGCGGCGTGAAGCGCTACATGCAGGGGCGCGAGCCGATCCTTACTGCTGCCGGGCAGCCGATTATCGACGCCCACGGCCGCCGTTCCTACGTCACCAGCGCCGGCGCTGGCCCTTCGCTCGGAAAGCATCTGCTGCTCGCCTATCTGCCGCCTGAATACGCTGTCGAGGGCCAGAAGCTACTCGTCGAGTATATGGCCGAGCACTACCCCGTCACCGTCGCCCGCGTCGGCAGCAAGCCGCTCTTCGACCCGGACGACGAGCGGATGAAGCAGTAAGCAGTAAGCAGTAAGCAATAGGCGATAAGCAATAAGCAATAAGCTGTAAGCTCTGGCTTACAGCTTACGGCTTAGAGCTCAAAGCTGGAATTCCTATGCACATTCTCGTCTGCGTCAAACGCGTCCCGGCGACCGGCGCCCGCATCACGCTGACCCCAGACGCGCAGCACATTGAGACCCGTAACCTCGGCTTCACCGTCAGCCCGCACGAGGAGTGCGCCGTGGAAGAAGCCGTGCGCATCGCCGAAGCCCACGGCGGCGAAACGGCTGTACTGACCCTCGGCCCGGCCGAGGCCGAAGAGCAGTTGCGTAGCGCCCTTGCCGTCGGCATCGACCGCGCCATCCTCCTGGAGACAGACGGCGAGGAGTGGGGGCCACGCGCCACCGCCGCCGCTATCGCCGCCGCCATTCGCCAGCAGGAAGCGACCGGCCGGCCCTTCGACCTCCTGCTCTTCGGCAACGAGTCGGCCGACAGCGGCGGCTATCAGGTCGGCGTGCGCGTCGCCCACGCCCTCGACCGGCCGGTCATCACCGGCGTCAAAGCATTGGAGATTGCGGGTGGTTTAGCCCGCGCCGGTCGCGAAGGGCCAAACGGCTGGGAGGTCTACGAGCTTCCCCTGCCCGCCGCCTTCACCGTCAAGGAAGGTATCAACCTGCCGCGCTACCCCTCCGTACCCGGCCGTCTGCGCGCCAAGAAAAAGACCATCGAGCAGCTCTCGCCACAGCGCGACGGCGCAGGCCTGCGCAAACTGCGCCTGGCGCTGCCGCCTGAAGAGCACGCCGAAGCCATTTCCCTGGGCAACGGCCCTGAAGCCGCGCCCAAAATTGTCGAAGTCCTGCGCGCGCTGGAGCTCCTATGATCCTGACCATCCTCGAACACGACCGCGGCGCTCTGGACAGCGCCGCCCCTGAAGCACTGGCTATCGCCCAGTCAATCGCCCAACAGACAGGCAGCCCTCTCGCCGCTGCCCTCGTCGGCGGAGACGAAGCTGTCGCCGCTGGCCTCGGCGCCTACGGCGTCCAGACAGTCACCCTCGTTGCCCACGATCGTCTGGGTAGCTACATCCCAGAGGCCTGGGGCTGCGCCCTTGCCCTGCTGGTCGAAAAGCTGCAGCCGGAAGCGGTCGTCGCCGCTGGCACCGACCGGGGCAACGAGTTGCTGGCCCACATCGCCGCCCGCACCGGCTTGCCGCTGGCGGCCAACGTCACGGCCGTGCAGAGCGGCAGCCCATACCGCGTGACTCGAGTGCGCTGGGGCGGCAGCCTGCTCGAAGAGGCGGAGCTGGATGGCAGCCCCGCCCTTATGACCGTCGCCCTGCATACTGTCGAACCCGCTGCAGCGGGCGCTTCCTTATCCCCGGCCATCGAGAGTTTCACACCGGAGCTCGATGAGCGCGCCTTCCGCGTGCGCTTGGTCGAGCAGGCTGCCGCCCGCGAGCAGGGCGTCTCCCTTGCCAGCGCGCCGGTTGTCGTCGGCGGCGGGCGCGGCGTGGGTAGCGCCGAGGGTTTCACCCTACTCGAAGAGCTGGCGGCCCTGCTCGGCGGCGCGGTCGGCGGCTCTCGCGTCGTCACCAACCTCGGCTGGCGCCCCCATGCTGACCAGATCGGGCAAACCGGCACGCGCATCGCGCCGGAGCTTTACATCGCCTGCGGCATTAGCGGCGCCATCCAGCACATGGTCGGCGCGCGTGGCTCCAAACAAATACTGGCGATAAACTCCGATCCCGACGCGCCGATCATGGCCAAGGCCAACTACACCGTCGCGGGCGACCTGCACGAAGTTCTGCCGGCGCTGATTGCCGAAATCAAGAAGGCGAAAGGACTGTAGCACCGTGATTTAGCTGATAGCCTATGATTGAGCAGCGGCCAAATCATAGTCAATCACAGCAATCAGACGAATCGCAGTTCAGATTTTCCTGACAGCCTCTGATTCAGAAGCGGCGAAACCATAATGCTGGAGGGACCGCCATGCAGGAATTGCTAGTAGACTTCATTACCTCACTGGACGGTTACGGCGCCGCGGAAGGCTGGCCCGGGTTTTGGGGGCTTCATGTGCCCGAGTATCTCGGCTGGCTCGATCAGCAACCTGAGCAGGACTACACGATCTTGATGGGAGCGAACACCTACCGCCTGATGTACGGATTCGCCGCCGGTGTCGAAGGGTCAGAGTCGGGCGAGGCCCCAACCGACGAAGAGGCCTCGTTCATCGAGCTGACCAACGCATCCAAGGTAGTGTTCTCCTCGACGCTGCAGCCCCCGTTGCCATGGGCCAATACCCGGCTGATCAGTAGTGACGCGGTCGAGGCCGTGAGAGAGATGAAGCAGGAAGGCGACAGCCCGATGCGTACGCTTGGCAGCGTCAGCTTGTGCCGGTCGCTCCTCAAGGCTGGCCTCGTGGACCGTTTCCGCGTGGTCATCTTCCCTTTCATTACCGGCAGCACCGGCACCGACCCGATCTACGACGGTATTCCCGATGTCGCTCTCGACATGATTGCCAGCCGGACATTCGACGGTCGGCTTCAACTGCTGGAGTATGTTCCCACGGTGCTGGCCGGTGCGCCCGGCGCAACACACGGTTCCTGACCGTCTGGGCATGTAGAGGGCCTGAATCGTGATTCGTCTGATTTTCTGATAGGCTATGATTTCGACCGCTGTCGGGGGAATCATAGTGAATCATAGAATCAGACGAATCACAGTTCAGAAGCGACCAAATCATGGCTCATCATAGCACTCAGGCGAATGACAATTCAGGCTTTCATGGTTGAGAACGCCCGCGACCCCCTCGTCATCTTCATGCCTTCCGGCCGGCGCGGTCGCATCCCCCGCGGTCAGACAGTGCTCGCGGCGGCCCGAGAGCTGGGCGTTGCCATCGAGTCCGTCTGTGGCGGGCGCCTCACCTGCAATAAGTGCCGCGTGCGCGTCGAGCAGGGCCAGTTCGCCAAACACGGCATCACCTCTCGGGATGATCACCTCTCGCCCGCCAGCGTCGAGGAAATCGCCCTGCTCGAAGCGCTCGGCAGCCCGGAGATGCGCCTCTCCTGCGTTGCTCAGGTGCAGGGCGACCTCCTCCTCTTCGTCCCCCCGGAAAGCCGGGGCCAGCAGCAGGTCATCCGCAAGGCAGCCGGCGATCAGACGATTGCGCTGGACCCCGCCGTGCGCCGGGTAACGGCCCTCGTCGACCGCGCCGAGCTGGGTGAGCATCGCGGCGACTGGGGCCGGCTTCGCGATGCTCTGGCCGAGCAGTGGCAGCTCGACGCTCGCCGTATTGACCTGCACGCCCTGCGGCAGCTCCAGCCGGCCCTGCGCGAGGGAAACTGGCGGGTGACGGCTACCCTCTGGCACGACGAGGTCATTGACGTCAGCCCCGGCTACGAGCGGGCCAGCTATGGCCTCGCCGTGGATGTGGGCAGCACGACTGTTGCCGCCTACCTCTGCGACCTGTACACCGGCGAGCTACTGGCGACCGAGGCGGCGATGAACCCGCAGGTCAGTTATGGCGAGGACCTGATGAGCCGGATCTCCTACGCGATGACCGAGCGCAGCGGTCTCGACAAGATGCACAGGGCCATTATTGACACACTCAACCGGCTGGCGGCTGCGGCAGCGCGCAAGGCCGGCATCCCCCCGCGCCAGATTCACGAGGTCGTCTTCGCCGGCAACACGACCATGATTCACATTCTGCTCGGCCTCAGCCCTGTCGAGTTGGGCGCCGCTCCCTTCGCCCTCGCCAGCCGCGACCCGTTGGACGTGAAGGCGCGCGACCTCGGCCTTCACCTGCACCCCGCCGCTAACGCCCACGTCCTCCCCTCCCAGGCCGGCCACGTTGGCGCCGACAACGTCGGCGTGCTGCTCGCCGTCGAGCCTTACCGCGGCGACGAGGTCACGCTGACTGTGGACGTGGGCACCAACGCCGAAATCCTGCTTGGCTGTCGCGACTGGCACTTCAGCGCCTCCAGCCCGACCGGCCCGGCGCTGGAAGGGGCGCAGATTACCTTTGGTATGCGGGCCGCCCCCGGAGCTATCGAGCGCGTGCGCATTAATCCGGAGACGCTGGAGGCCCGCTTCCGCGTCATCGGCGAGCCGCGCTGGTCGGACGAATGGCAAATCGGGCCTGAAGTGCCCGCGGAGGAGCAGCCGAGCTATCTCGCCGCCGGCATTTGCGGCTCCGGCATTGTCGAGGTCGTTGCCGAGATGTTCCTGGCGGGGGTCATCTCCGCCGATGGGCGTTTCGACACGAGCCGCCAGCATCGCCGCCTGCGCCGTGTGGGCGGGCGCCCCGCCTATATCCTCGCCACCGCCGAGCAGACCGCGATGGGCAAGCCAATCGTCATTACCCAGGACGACGTGCGCAACGTGCAGCTCGCCAAGGCGGCGCTCTATGCCGGCGCCCGCCTCCTGATGAACCGCTCCGGCGCCGAACGCATCGACCATGTCGTCCTTGCCGGCGCCTTTGGCAGCTACATCGACCCGCACTACGCGCTCGTGCTCGGCCTCATACCCGACGTGGCGCCCGAGCAGATCAGCGCCGTGGGCAACGCCGCGGGTGACGGCGCGCGCATCGCCCTGCTCAACCGCCAGAAGCGCGCCGAGGCCGCCGAAGTTGCCCGCTGGGTGCGCTACGTCGAGACTGCCGTGGACCCCGACTTCCAGGAGGAGTTTGTCGCTGCCCTGCACCTGCCGCACGCCCGCGACCCGTTCCCCCACCTGGAAGGTGTCCTGCCGGAGAGCGCCGCCATCGGCCCGCCTCGCGCTCGCCGCCGCCGGCACCCGCGGCAGAAGGGGGGCTGATGGATAATTCGCGCAATCTGGGCCCTGATCTGTGGTTCGTCTGCTTGTTATCAATGATGCTGCCAGTGGCAGACCAAATCGATAGAGAGGAAGGTACATCATGACCGACGAGTCCGAAAACGAAGAAATCAATATCCAGGAAATGACCACGCCCGAGCTGCTGGAGCTGATGCAGGAAGACCTTTACGATGGTTACGCCGACGAGGTAGTCGAAGAGGTCAACGAGGCGCTCGCCCGTGGCATGTCTCCCTACGACGTGCTCACGCAGGGCCTCGTCGCCGGCATGGAGGTAGTCGGCGTGGACTTCCGCGACGGCATCCTCTTCGTGCCCGAAGTGCTCATGGCCGCCAAGGCGATGAAAGCCGGCATGGAGGTCTTGCGCCCGCTTCTGGCCGAGACCGGCGCGCCGACTATCGGCAAGATGGTCATCGGCACCGTCAAGGGGGACATCCACGACATTGGCAAGAATCTCGTGGTGATGATGATGGAAGGCGCCGGCTTCGAAGTCTTCAACCTCGGCATCAACAACTCCGTGGACGACTTCCTGGGGGCCATCGCCGAGCACCAGCCCGATATCCTTGGCATGAGCGCCCTGCTGACCACAACCATGCCCTACATGCGCGAGGTCATCAACGCGCTCAAGGCAAAAGGCATCCGCAATGATATCATCGTGCTCGTCGGCGGCGCGCCCCTCAACGAAGCGTTCGCCGAGGACATCGAGGCCGACGCCTACTGCCGCGACGCCGCCGTCGCCGTGGAAACAGCCAAAAAACTGATTCAGATCAAGCGCAGCAAATCGCGCGCGTGATTCAGGTAGGGGCGGGTTTCTAACCCGCCCTCTTGTCTGAACGGAAGAATCCCATGACCCAACCCAACCCCCTTCAAGACCTCGTCGCCGAGCAAGGCGTCCTCCTGCTCGACGGCGCGATGGGCACGCTGCTCATGGAGATGGGCCTCACCTCCGGCGACCCACCCGAAGATTGGAACGTCCGCTACCCGGAGCGTATCGAGGAAGTCCACCGGCGCTACGTCGACGCCGGCTCCCGCCTCATCCTGACCAACTCCTTCGGCGGCAGCCGCTTCCGCCTCAAGCTGCACCGGCTCGACAACCGCGTGACCGAGCTGAACCGCGCCGCCGCCGGGATCGCCAGGCGCGCTGCCGACGCTGCCCCGCACAAAGTCCTCGTCGCCGGCTCCATCGGCCCCACCGGCGAGCTGCTGGAGCCGCTCGGCGCGATGAGCTTCGACGAGGCGAAGGCCGCCTTCGCTGAGCAGGCCGCCGCCCTCGCCGAGGGTGGGGTGGACCTGCTTTGGGTAGAGACGATGAGTGACCTGGAGGAAGTGCGCGCCGCCGTCGAGGGCGCCCGCGAGGCGACCGACCTGCCCGTCGCCGCGACGATGACCTTCGACACCAACCGCCACACGATGATGGGCGTCAGCCCTGAGCAGGCCGTGCAGGCGCTCGGCAAGATGGGGCTTGTTGCCCTGGGCGCCAACTGCGGCAACGGGCCCGACGAAATTGAAGAGGTCATCGCCCGCATGCGCGCGCAGAACCCCGACGTTCTGCTCATCGCCAAGGCCAACGCCGGCATCCCGCACTTCACCGGCGACGAGCTGGTCTACGACGGCACGCCGGCCCTTATGGGCGAGTACGCGCGCCACGTCCGCGACCTCGGCGCCAATCTCGTCGGCGGCTGCTGCGGCAACACCCCCGACCATATCGCCCGCATGGCCGAGGCCCTGGCCCAACCTGCGGGCTCTGCAGGGGCGGGTCCTGTACGGGCAGGTTTCAAACCTGCCCCTACCGGCACGGCATCAAGCACCGCCTCCCGCCAGCGCCGCCACCGCCGCAGGGAGGGCTAGCCGCACGTGTCTCTCGGCGCCTGGCTGCGCGACCGGCCGGTCTGGCTGGAACGGGCCTACCGGGCCACCAGCGCCCTGTTCGTGCGCCTGCACCCGCTTATCCGCCGCCTTGGCTACGTTCGCAGCGAGCGGCTGATTCTCCCCGTCGAAGAGCTGGGCAAGCGGATCCTGTTCGACTGCCGCATGTGCGGCCAATGTATCCTGCATTCCACGGGCATGACCTGCCCCATGACCTGCCCTAAAAACCTGCGCAACGGCCCCTGCGGCGGCGTGCGCGCCAACGGTCATTGCGAGGTCCTGCCGGAGATGCGCTGTGTCTGGGTCGAGGCGTTCGAGCGTTCCCTGCGCATGGAAACATACGGGCGCGAAATCATCCTGATCCAGCCGCCGGTAGATCGCCGGCTCGAAGGCAGCTCCGCCTGGATCAATATGCTTACGGGCAGCGACCGCCATCCGCCGCCCGGCTGGATCAGCGCCAGCGCCGTATTAGTGAGGGATCATGCAGACCTGTAGGGGCGGGTTTCAAACCCGCTCGTATCAACCCATCGCCAACACGCACCTATGACCACGCCCCGTCCCCCCGTCAGCCGCCTCGAGCGCGTCCTCCGCGCCGGCCTTTTCGCCGTCACCGCCGAGCTGGACCCGCCTGACAGCGCCGACCCGCAGGAAGTCTACGACAAAGCGCTTGTCCTCTCTCAGGTCTGCGACGCGATCAACGCCACCGACGCTTCCGGCGCCCACTGCCACATGTCCAGCGTCGCCATCTGTGCCCTGCTCACCCGCGCCGGCTACGAGCCCGTCTACCAGGTCTCCTGCCGCGACCGCAACCGCATCGCCATCCAGGGCGACTTGCTCGGCGCGGCGGCTCTCGGCGTGCGCAACGTGCTCTGCCTGACCGGCGACGACACCAGCGTGGGCGATCAGCCGGAGGCCAAACGTGTTTTCGACCTCGATTCCATCCATCTGCTGCAGACCGCCCGCATCATGCGCGACGAGGGCGTTTTTCTCAGCGGGCGCAAGCTCACTGTGCCGCCGCCCCTCTTTCTCGGCGCTGCCAGCAACCCATTCGCCATGCCCTACGAGTGGCGCCCGCTCCGCCTCGCCAAGAAAGTCGCCGCCGGCGCCCAGTTCATCCAGACGCAGTACTGCTTCGACGTGCCGCGCTTCCGCCAGTTCATGACCGAAGTGCGGGACCTCGGCCTGAACAATCACGTCTACATCCTCGTCGGCGTCGGCCCTCTGCGCTCCGAAAAAGCGGCTGAGTACATGCGCACCAGAGTGCCCGGCGTGCGCATCCCCGACGCCATTATGGACCGGCTGCGCAAGACGCCCAGGGCCCGGCAGCGTGAAGAAGGCAAGCGCATCTGCATCGAGATCATCCAGCAGGTGCGCGAAATCGACGGCGTCTGCGGCATCCACGTCATGGCCTACCGACAGGAGGAGCTGGTAGCCGAAATTATCGAGGAGGCCGGCCTCCTGCCGCGCCCCTTCCGCTCCAGCGCCAGGCCCGCCCGCCCGCGCGAGCGACGCTATCCGCGGAGGCGTTCTGAACCATGATTTAACTGATTTCCGTGATGGCCTATGATTCCCCGCTGCCGCTCCGCCTGTCGTTCCGGGTACGGCGAGGAATCCCAGACCCGTTGATGCCACAGGCGCTCCTTCGCCTCACCAGGGACGACGGCGATAAGGTAAAATCATAGCCCATCAATAAATCAGACGAATCACAGTTCAAAAGCGTAGAAATCATACTACCAAATCACCGCCAAAAAGGAGTAGACCCCATGCACACCGAAATCAGCTCCCGCACCCAGACCGTCATTATCGGCCCCGACCGCCCCTTCACCATTATCGGCGAGCGCATCAACCCTACCGGCCGCAAAGCCCTCGCCCGCGAGATGGCCGCCGGCAACTACGACCGCGTCGTCTCTGACGCCATAGCCCAGGTGCAGGCCGGCGCCCACATGCTCGACGTTAACGCCGGCATCCCCCTCGCCGACGAGCCGGCCATCATGGCGACGGCTGTGCAGCTCGTCCAGTCCGTCACCGACGTGCCGCTTTCCATTGATTCCTCCGTCGTCGCCGCCCTGGAGCGCGGCCTGGAGGTCTACCAGGGCAAGGCGCTGCTCAATTCTGTCACCGGTGAAGAGGAGCGGCTGGAGTCCGTCCTGCCCCTCGTCAAGAAGTACGGCGCCGCCGTCATCGGCATCTCCAACGACGAGACAGGCATCTCCGAGGACCCCGACGTGCGCTTTGCGGTGGCTAAGAAGATTGTCGAGCGCGCGCAAGACTACGGCATCCCCAAGAGCGACGTGCTCATCGACCCGCTGGTTATGCCCGTCGGCGCGCTCTCCGGGGCAGGGCGGGCCGTCTTTCACCTGCTTCGCCGCCTGCGCGACGAGCTGGGCGTGAACACCGTCTGCGGCGCCAGCAACGTCTCCTTCGGCCTGCCCAACCGCCCGCCGCTCAACGCCGCTTTCCTGACGATGGCGATTGCCAGCGGCCTCACCGCCGCCATCACCAATCCCATCGAGCCGGAGATCCGCCAGGCCATCCTCGCCGCCGACGTGATGATGGGCAACGACGAAAACTGCCGCACCTGGATCCGCGCCAACCGCCCCGACGACGAAGAACAGCCCGCACGCGCGCGCCGCCGCAGCCGGCGAGGGTGAATAGGCGTACAGCGAGAGTGGAGCCGGAGATGGAAGAGCAACACAAATTTCTGGACCATGACCTAATTAGAAGCAACCTTGTGCTTTCAGCGCTCTATCTGACTGCCTATGAGGTGCTGAAGGGTTCGATTATCACTAATATTCTAGATTTCTTCGCTACAGAAGTCGGTGCTGACGGAAGGTCAATCCCGAGTGAGCAGTACAAGATTGAGGTTAAGGAAGCTCATAAAGATCTGCTATACGCTTCGTGTTTATGGCTGTTGCGCAATGAGGCTATTACTGAACAAGACGTGGTCGATATCCGGAGAATCCGCGAGCATCGCAATCAGGTGGCGCACGAACTCCCAAGTATCCTCATCGAAAAGGACTTGAATATCGAGTTTGGTTTGTTTCTGCGTATGCGCGAGTTGCTCGAGAAAATTGAGAAATGGTGGGTTATCAACGTGGATATACCGGCCAATCCTGACTTCGATGGTAAAGAAGTTGACGAGGGCGAAATCCAGACCGGAAGGGTGCTGATCATCGACCACGTCGTGTCAGTAGTTTTCGGCGCGGCTGGAAACGCAGAACGGTGATGTAGTTACCTGGCGGCTACGACGTTCGGTAAGATTCCTACTCCGCCTGCGTCACCCAATCCAAAGCCTTCCGCGCCCGCTTCCCCAGGAACAGGTGCAGCTGCGCGGCGTGCTCCTGCACGTGGCGCATGTTGTACAGCAGCAGCTCCCCATACGGCACCTCGCCCCACGGGAAGCGGCACATCCGCTTCGCCTCCTCGGGCGAGAGCGCCAGGATCGTCTCCCGGCACTTCTGCCGGCAGTAGTCAAGGTAGCCGAGCAGCTCCTCGCGGCTGTAGGTGCGCGGCAGCGTCTCTCCGGCCTCCATCTCCACCAGGTCGAACGGCTCCGGCGGCATAAAGCCCTCTTCCGCACCGTACAGGTAGAGATCCAGCCAGAACAGCGTGTGGTAGCCCAGATACCAGAACGCCGAGAATCCGGCCGCTACCCACTGGTCCGGCTTGTCCTCCCATAGCCGCCCCTCCCACAGCTCGTCCGGGCATGCGCGCAGCGTATCGCCCAGCGTGTCTATCGCCGCCCCAAACTGCCGCCACAACATCCCATTGTCGATGATGCTCATGATCCCTCCGGCGCAAACGGACGCTCGTAGCTGTAAAAAACGTAATCCTGTGACGTCGTCTCCACGCCCATATCGCGCAGGTCGCGCAGAACCTGCGCCCGATGGTCCGTGCCGTGATTGGCGACGTGCAGCAGCACCTGCCAGCGATAAAGATCCTTGTCTTCACCCTCGGACCACGGCTTCTCGAACAACATCTCGTCGCTCAGCCCGGCCAGATAGTCGCGCATTCCCTGCTCGACTTCGTCCCACAGAGCGCGGATCGCCGGCCGTTCGTCGCCCTCACTTGGCGCCGGCAGCTCTGGGAACGGCGCGCCGCGCAAGTCGCCGAACCACGCTGTATCGGCGTCGATGATATGCCCGATCTGGTTGCGCACCGGGCCGTGCGAGTAGTCCACCGGCCGCGTGAACTGCTCCTCTGTGAGCTGCATAACGTAGTTGTCCCAGATGAAGCGATTCAGGGCGAAGTGATAGTCATACAAATGGCGAAACGCCGCCGCATTCATGGTCCATCCTCCTGTGCTGTCCGGTGTCGGCGCGCGTCACCTACGTCGTCTCAACGCTCGCCAGCCACGCCCGCACGTCCGCCTCGTGGTCATCACGGAAATGGTCGAAGAACTCGCCCACGTGGTAGCGTCTATCGCCAATCCAGGGCAGGTAGAACGCCGGCTCGATCACCTCAATGCGCACGTCGTCCGGCAGGCTCTCGACGGCGGCGACAAGCTGCCGGTGGAGCTGGCGCATCTCCTCCAGCACCTCACCCGCCGGCCGGTCGCGATTGGTCTCGTAGATCCACGCATTGATGTCGTCCTCGTCCTCGAGATGGGCCGGCCACGGCGGGGGCGGCTCCGGCTCGCCGCGTTGCGCCGCCTGCAGCCGCGCCACCACCGCGTAATTCCAGCCCGTCAGGTGTGCGACGATGTCCTTCATCGACCAGTCGCCATTCACGCCCGGCTGCTCCATGCGCGCCGGTCCAACCTCGGCCAGCAGCGCCTCCCAATGCCAGTACTGCTGCTGTAGCCAGTCCAGCAGATCCGTTTTTCGCATAGGTCACTCCTTCACAAATGAGTCGGGATCGTCGCCGCGGCCCACCTTCCTCCAGCCGCAACTCCAAACATAATAGACCAAACGTTCTGGTAAAGTCAAGCGCAGCAGCAAACAGTCTCTAAGCCGTCTTCTTCTGGTTGGCTCAGATCGCGGGTGGATCGTCCGGCCGTTTCTGGTACACTTTCCTCGGGAAAGGAGACGGTTCCACTCAGTGGGCGCCGGTGCACCATCTTGTCGCCACATTCTATATTGTTCATTCTGGTACGTTTCGCATTCGTCCGATTATTCAGGAGTATCATGGAAGGCTTACATCGTCCAAGGTTTGTTTTCTTAGCCCTTATTCTGTCAATTGCCCTCCTGTCGGTCGCCTTGACCGTGCTGGCGCAGGCCCGCGAGGCGGTGCTGGTCCGGGACATTCACCCGGCGAATGGTTCAGAGCCCACGGATCTCACAATTGTCGGAGACCAGCTATTCTTCGTTGCCGACGATGGCGCCAACGGCGCCGAGCTGTGGAAAAGCGACGGCACGGAAGCCGGCACAGCGCTGGTCAGAGACCTGGCTACAAACCCTGGCGAAATGTTGACGCCGGGCGAGCTGGTTGCCTTCGACGGCCGGCTCTTCTTCCGCGGCAACGATGGGCTAGCCGGCGAAGAGCTATGGGCGAGCGACGGCACTGAAGAGGGGACTGAGTTGGTCAGGGATATCAACACAGGCCCCGGCAACTCGAACCCGCAGCGCTTCCGGGAAGTTGGCGGCGCCCTCTTCTTCCAGGCCAGCGATGGGACACATGGCGCCGAGCTGTGGAAGACCGACGGCACGATTACAGGCACCGTCATGGTCAAAGACATCAATCCGGGCGGCGCGTCCTCGCCCACCATCCTCACCGGCGTTGGCAGCACCCTCTTCTTTGTGGCCACCGATGGCACGACAGGCTTTGAGTTGTGGAAGAGCGACGGCAGCGAAGGTGGTACATCGCTTGTGAAAGACATCATGCCGGGCGACGGCAGTTCCGATCCGCGCGATCTCGTCAACCTGAACGGCGTCCTGATCTTCACCGCGATAGACGACGTGCACGGGCGGGCGTTATGGCGCAGCGACGGTACGGAAGCAGGCACCTATATGCTCAAGGATGTCAACACGGACGACACGCCAGAGTATAACCCGGATAAATTGGCCGTCGCCGGCAACCTGGTGTTCTTTGCGGCCGGCAATCCTGCGTCTGGGTATGAGTTGTGGAAGAGTGATGGCACGGAGGCAGGGACAGAGCTGGTGCGCGATATCAATCCGGGCACGGGCGGCTCGCAGCTCAACTTTCTGACGGCGGTCGGAAACGTGCTCTACTTTTCGGCTGTGGACGGCACGCACGGGCGCGAGCTATGGAAGACCGACGGCACGGAAGCCGGCACCGTCATGGTGCGGGATATCAGACCGGGCTCGCAAGGTTCGGCGCCGGCCGCGCTCTACGCTGCGGGAGACGTGCTCTATTTCCGTGCCGACGACGGCGCACACGGGCAGGAACTCTGGCGCAGCGCCGGAACGGAAGCGACGACCATCCTGCTGTCGGACATCAATCCGTCCGCCGGCTCGAATCCACAGTCGATGAGGCTGCTGGGCGATACGCTGCTGGTCACCGCCGACGACGGGTCGAGCGGGCGCGAGCTATGGTCAGTCTCCACCACAAACAGCGCGCCGGTCGCCGGCGCGGGGGGGACATACGCGGGGCCTGAGGGTAGCGCCATCGCGTTGAGCGGCACAGCCGGCGATCCCGATGGGGACACGCTGGAGGTGCTCTGGTCGGTCAATAGCCCGCGCTGCTCCTTCGCCAATAGCGGGCAGCTGCAGACCACCATAACGTGTACCGACAATGGCAACTACCAGATAACGCTACGGGCCACTGACCCGTTTGGCGGCGTGGATACGGACGTTACTCAGCTTACCGTCAACAATGTGCCGCCAGAGATCCAGTCAGTTAACGGACCCGCCAACTCGCCAGGCCCCGTCACCCTGCTGGTCACCTTCGCCGATCCCGGCGCCGATACGCATCACTATCAGGTCCAGTGGGGAGACGGAGAGACCAGCCAGGGGAACGTACAGGCCGGGGCCAGGCAGTTCTCGGTAGCCCATACTTACCAGGCTGAGGGCGACTATACGGCGACCATTCGCGTCGACGACGACGACGGCGGTATGGACACCGAAACGCACGGTGTCCAGGTTATCATCCCAGATCCAGACCCAGACCCAGACCCAGGGGAGACAGACTTCGTCGTCTATCTACCGGGGCTCCGGCGCTAACTGCCTCGGCGCCGGCCGGTGAAGAAACGCTCCGGCCGGCGCCCTTCCCGGGATCAGTCGCTGGCCTGCACGCCGGGTGCGGCCTGTAGCGCTTCCGTTGCCACCTGCGGGTCGAACGCGACGAGATGCCCACCGCCAATATTGACCAGCAATGCCCCTGACGGCGCGGGCAGCAGCCAGTTGTCGCCAAGAATCGCGGTGCGGGTTCCGCCGTTCAGCAGGCGCGTCAGATTGCCGCTTTCCGCATCGATGGCAAAGACGGTGACCAGCGTCGTCGCTCCTTCGTCCACGAGAGTCAGAAAAGCTTGCTCGCCATGCAGCGCCAGATACGCCGGCCCGCTGCCCGCCTCCCGATAGGAACGCTCCCAGAGCAGGTTCCCGGCGGCGTCGAGGCGCAGCAGCCGGCTATCGGCGAGGTCCCGATGGGCTACTAGCAGGCCGCCGTCGGGCAGAGCCAGCGCGTCGCCGTCGCCGTGGGCGGCGCTGCCGGGCATGGCGCGCGGCAGCGCCAGGACCAGCTCGGCCGTGTGTGTCTCGGTGTCGAAGCGGTAAATCCCCTCGCGCGTGTAGAGCCAGAGCCCCTGACCGGGCCAGCCAAACGGCGTGCCGGCCGGCACGGGCTGCCACGCTGCGGCGCCGTCAGCAGCCAGCGACCAGAGCACCGTCTCTTCCCGGCCAACCGGCAGGAATAACGTATCGCCGGCCCGCATGCCCCGGCCGGCCGGCTCCTCCCACTCCTGCAGCCATAGCCGCGTGCCGCCCGTGTTCAGCGCCACTGCTTCGTCGCGACCTACCGCGACCACGCCGCCACCGGGCAGCGCGTAGAGCAGCGGAGCGCCGGTCAGCTCCAGCTCCACCTGCCAGACGGGCTCAAAGACCGGCGCCTCGCCGGCCGTGCTATAGGCAGCCAGTCGATCGCGCCGGTCTATCGTATAGACGAGCGCTTCGGCTTCGTCGAGCAGGGCGCTGACCGGCGCCGACACGGCTACTTCTACCGCTACGCGGGTCGGGTCAGGTGTGGCCTCCGGTATGGGCGTGGGCGTCGGCGGATCGGGCTGGGTCCAGCGCAGGCCGCCGTCGGCCACGCCGATGCCGTACAGGCGGCCCTGTTCCAGCAGAACGAGCACGTCGCCGGGCAGCAGCCCAATGGTCTGCCGGCCGGCCACCAGATCGTCATCCCTGTAAAGGGGCGCGCGCGCCCACAAGTAACCCGGAGAGGCTGCCAGCCGGTTAGCCCAGATGGTCAGCGAGGGCGGGAACCAACCGGCCAGCGTCGGATCCTGGAACCAGTAGCCGGGACCGGGCTCGCCGGGCATGTGGTTGCGAATCTCGAAATGGAGATGGGGCCGCCCGCGCGGGTCGCCGATCTCGGCGATCTTTTCGCCGCGCGCCACACATTCGCTGCCGCGCAGGACGACGCTGGGCGGGTCCAGATGGCCGTAGAAGGAGAGGATGGTACGACCATCGGCAAAAACGTGCTGGAGAATGATCACGCCCTGGTCGATTCCCCAGCCCAACGGATGGGCATAGACGACGCGCCCATGACCAATCGCGTGGACGGGTGAACCCAGACTTCGCCCGTTCGGGCCGGACCAGTCTTCGCCAGCGTGAAAGCCGTTGTAGCGTTCGCGGAAGCGATTGTAATCGACGCCGCCGCGATCTACCTCAACCGCATCAGGCGGGCCAACCGGGAAGTCGAAGACGTCCACGAAGCCGCAGGCTGCCCCCGGCTGCGCTTCCGGCGGGCGCAGCGCGTAGCTCCGGGGATCGCCGCTGATTTCGGCCGGTAGGGCGGTTGCCGTCGGCGTTGCGGTCGGTGTGGGCGTTGCCGTGGGCGTCGGCGGAGAGGTGGACGTGGGAATGGGCGTGAGCGTGGCGGTCGCCGTGGGCGTTGGCGGCGGCGTGTCCGTAGGGGTAGGCGTGCCATCCTCCGCGCAGCCGGCGAAGAGGAGGATTAGAAGGGTGGCCAGTACAAAGAGATAGCGAGTGGAAACAGGCGGTCTGCCCATGGAAGATAATGGTAACGGCTGGGGTGGCCTGTGGCTACGCGCGACCGGCTTCCTTTAATAGGACGTTTATCACTGGCGCGTTGCTACGCCGGTACGCTACGTCTCCCGGCAATGCTCCCTCCCGGCGGGTAGTGCGCCGTGGACAAGGAGTTGCGCCAAAATCAACCAATTCTACATTTCATATTGACATTCCCAAGTAAATATGCATAATTTTTGATATGGTATATTGAAAAATTAAATATCGGCCAAAGAAACCCACACTGACTGAGAATAACAGGAGTATACGATGTCTGAGAACACTTTCCGCCAGACCTTCGCCGTCTCTGGTCCGGCCCGTCTCTCCCTGCGCAATATCCGCGGCAAGATGACCGTGCGCCCGGCTGACGATGGTCAGGTCACGGTGACCGCCGTCAAATACCTGGACGACGGCGACCCGGATCGTACCAGCGTCGAGATGTGGCAGAGCGGGGAAGGGCACGTCTTCGTTGCCACGCGCTACCAGCGTGAGTGGCCGGGCAGGCCGTGCCGGGTCGATTATGACGTCCGGCTGCCTGCTCCCTGTACGCTGGCCCTGCGCGGCGTCACGGGCGGTGTCCTGCTGCATGGGCTCGATGGGACCTTTCGGGTGAAGATGGTCAGCGGCTCTGTTCGCCTGCAGGAGCTGGACGGCAGCCTGTGGGTCAGCAGCGTCAGCGGCGACGTGACGGCCGTGCAGTTGGGCGGGCGTCTCCACGTCGATACGGTCTCCGGCAACGTGCAGGTACAGGCGGCGCGATTGGACGTGATCGAGGCCAGCACGGTGAACGGCGACCTGACGATGGAAACGTCGCTCGCAGGCGGACCTTACCGCTTCGAGACGGTGTCCGGCGATTTGCGGCTGGTGGTGCCCCCCGAGACCAATTGCCGCGTGGAAATGCAGAGTGTGAGCGGGCGGCTGGCTATGAACGGCCTGACGCGAAAGGCCGGGCCCCTGACCGGGCGCCAGGAGGCGACACTGGGAGAGGGCGGCACGCTGGTCCGCTTCCACACTATCTCCGGCGATTGTACTGTGGGACGGCCGGTAACAGCCGGTGCAGGCGCCTCATAAGCACTACTGCCCGGTAGCGGCGCCAGGGCGGCCCTGCAGGAAGCCATCCGGGAGCGTAAGCAGTAGGCGCGCAAACAGCCGTCCGGCGACCGGCGGCTGCCAGGGTGATTGCATCCCCATGTTTGCCGCGAGCAGCTCCTGAAAGAGGGCCGGGTCGGCCCGGAAGGCCCGGACGACCCTGTTGCACAGGCCTGGGAACCGGCTCAACAGGAGGGCCAGCTCCGTCATCTGGTTTGCCGGGCGCATCAGGGCGCTGGTCATCTGTTGGTAGCGTGCCAGCGCCTGGCGGCTCACCAGGGGGGTCTGGGCCTGCATCGCCGGCGCCACCGTCTCGGACAGGCTCAGCGCCTGTGCAAACGCCAGACTCAGCCCTTCGCCGGTGATGGCGTCGAGATAGCCGGCGGCATCGCCGATGAGCAACACGCCATCGGCGACGACAGCGCGGGAGCGTTGCTGCAGCGGCCCAATCGCGCGCGCCGCCGTAACGGCCGGGACGCCCTGCAATCGCTGCGCCAGTTCGGGAAAGGCAGCCCATAGTGAGGGCAGAAGCGGGCGCCCCCGGACTGCCCAGCGCCTCTCCCGGTGCCACAGGAAAGCCACGCCGACCTGCTCTTCCGCGACCGGCGTGACGTACGCTTCCACGCCCAGCCTGCTCCAGTAAACCTCCACGCAGTCGCTCCAGGGAGCGATCCGATAATGCTGGCGGACGCCCCAGCGCCAGTGACGCCGTCTCGGCTGATCAAGCCCCGCCCAGCGCCGAACCCCCGAGCGCAGGCCGTCCGCCCCGACGAGCAGGCGCGTGCGCACGCGCTCGCCCCCAACCCGCACCTCGATCCCCTCCGGGCTGCGCTGTTCCAACTGAACGGGCGTGTTTTCGAGAATGCAGAGCGACCTGTGCTGCCGGGCCGCGTCGAGCAGGCTGCGGGAGAGGGCGGTGCGCCGGATGCCCCGGCCCGCGCCCGACCTGAAAGAGCCGGTGGCGACAGAGCCGTCGGGCGAGTGGTAGCGCACGCCGGCAAGGGGGAAGCCCACCTCGACGCCGACGCCGAGCTGGCGCAGATGGTATACACCGGCCGGCATCAGCCCTTCGCCGCAGGCCTTGTCCACGGGAAAGACCTTCTTTTCGCATAGTAACACACGTAACCCCACCCGCGCAAGCACAATACCGGCAGCCAGCCCGGCCGGCCCGCCGCCGACGATAACGGCGTCAGTCGTCTGCACCATAGATCGTCGTGAGAGATCTCTGTGAGCCCGTGCCGGGCCGCAGCGCCGCCTCCTCAACGCGAATCCGCGCCCGCAACAGCAGCAGGTTGGCTAACGAGTAGGCGAGGGCCGTCCACCACGCCGAGTGCAGGAGGGGGACAGCCGCAATTTCCAGCGCGACCCCCAGGTAATTCGGGTGGCGCAGGTAGCGGTAGATGCCGTGCGAGACGGGCGGGTCGCCGGGCCGGATAATCGCACGCGCGGTCCAGCGAGGGCCGAGGGTGACAATGGCAGCGTAGCGCAGCGCCTGACCCGTGACGAAGAGCAGGGCAGCGGGCCAGGCGAGCGCCGGCCGGAAGCGGCGCTGCTTGGCGATCACCTCCCCCCAGATGGCGACGAACCAGCTGGCGTGCAGCACCTTCATGAGCTGATACTGGCGCGGTGCATGTTCCAGGCCACCGGCAGCGAGGAGGCGGGCAGCGTGGCGCTGGCTTATCCTGACCTCCCACAGGCGCTGGGACGCCAGTGCCAGCAGGAAAACCAGGTAAACGCTTCTAGTTCGGTTCATGGGGGCCTGCCCAGCGCAGAAGGATCAACTCGGCGGCGAAGGCAGGGCCCATCGCTAACATCAGACTATAACTTCCCGTAGCGTGCGACTCTCTGAGCGTTTCCTGCAAGACGTGCAGGACCGAGACTGACGAAAGGTTGCCCACCCGCGTCAGGCTTTCCCGACTGAGGTGCAGCGTGCCCGGCGCAAGGGCGAGACCCTCTTCGAGCGCCTCGATCACTTTAGGCCCGCCAGGATGAGCAACCCACGATCCGATGTCCCCGCGCCGCAGACCATGCTCGTCTAGAAACGCATCAACGGCCGGGCCGATCTCAGTCCGGGCTATCTCCGGCACGTCTGCGCTCAGGACCACCTGAAAGCCGGAGCTGGTAACGTCCCAACCCATAACCCGTTCGGTCTCCGGGAAAAAGAGCGAGCGGCTGGCCACTATCTGCGGGGCTGGAGCCGCCGCCAGCGGATGCCCGGCGCCGGCCAGCAGCACTGCTGCCGCGCCATCCCCAAAGAGCGCCGTGGCGATGATATTGGCGATGGAGAGGTCGTCCGGCTGGATCGTCAGCGAGCACAGCTCGACGGCCAGGAGGACGGCTACCTCATCCGGGTGACCGGCCAGGTAATCGGCGACGCGGGCCAACCCGGCGACGCCGCCCAGGCAACCGAGACCAAACAGCGGCATACGTTTCAGGCCGGCCGAGAAAGGCAGGCGGTTCATCAACCGGGCGTCAAGCGTCGGGACGGCGATGCCCGTGACGGTCGTCGTCGTCAGCAGCGCCACCTCGTCTGCGTTCACGCCTGCCTGTTCGAACAGGCAGCGCAGCGCCTCTTCCCCCAGTGCGGTCGCGACTTCAATCCATGCATCGTTGCGCCCCTGAAAACCCTCGAGCCGGGGATAATCCTGGATGGGCAGCGCCAGGTGGCGTCCCTGGACGCATACGTGCCGGTGGAGCTGTTCAAAGCGGGCGATACGCTGCTCGCTGCCCTGCCAGTATCGCTCGCGCAGCTGTGCGGTCAATAACTCCTGTGAGTAATAGTTAGGGGGAAAAACGGCCTGAACGCTGCAAATCGACGGATAACTGTCCATATTCCTCGACCCTCGACCTTTCATCCGGTCTGGCGCCAGCAGTCATTTCTTTGCCCTGACCGATAGAACCGTGCAACTGCCGCTCACACAACTGGCTGCAAGACCCGGCGACCGCCTGACGATGCCGTCGATGCGCCGGGCCTATACACACTTTAAGAAATAAGTGTAGGAGCCGCGTTAATCTGGCCGGCCGGTTGGCATTACTGTCCATTAATGCTATGGTAGCATCCGCTTCTATCCAGTAAACGGTGATGCTGATGGTTAACCCACCGCAGATACCATGGTCCGGAGAAGTCTCAGATTAAGAACGCGGATGGCTCTGTCGTACGTGGCCATCACGTTGGCGATCGTGCTCCTGCTGGAGGCGGTGGTCGTCGGTTCGGTCCTATATGTTGTCACACGTTCGCCGCTGAGCGGTTACGTGGCTTTGCAAACGGCCTCTCAGGCTGCGGAGGTCATGGCGTTGCGGGCCGCGGTGCAGGCCGGCGACGCTGCTCTCAGCCCGACGAGCACCTTTGAGCCGGACCAGGAAGGCTCGTTGACCCTGAGCCCGCAGGACATGGGGCCATCGCTCTCCTGGTTTGAGCTGCATGTGCCCTATGTCGCTCCCGGAACGGCCGCGCCGCAGCGCTCCGCGATGGCTCTGCTGGTCAGACCGGATGGGCGCGTGCTGTCCAGCTCTTACCCGGAGCGCTATCCGGCCGCCTCACCGGCGGCGGATGTCCTGGGCGAGGATGCTGCCCTGGTCGACGCGGCTCTGCGCGGCCAGAGAGACGGGACGGCCCGGGAGATGTCACAGAACCGGACGGTGGCCGTCGCCCGCACAGTTTGGAGCCGGGCAGACGAGCCCATCGGCGCCGTCTACGTGCGCGCGCCGGCCGGTGCGCCGCCCGGCCAGAGCCTGCTGTCCGACGTGGGCGCCGTGCTCATCCCCAGCGGCGCGCTCTGGTTATGCCTGATGCTGCCGCTTGGCCTGCTCTTTGGCTTCCTGTCCACCCGCGGCCTGATCCGGCGCATCGAGCGCCTTGCCGGGGCAACGGCCCGTTTCCGGGATGGGGACACCGCTATCCGAGTCCCGGTCGTCCGGGCAGACGAAGTGGGGCAGCTGGAATCCCAGTTTAACCAGATGGCCGAACAGCTACTCGAAGGGTTCGAGCAGCGACAGGCGTTGGTCGAGCAGAGCGCCCGCCGCGAAGAACGAGCGCGGATCGAGCAGGAAATGACCTCCGCCCTCTACATCCAGCGCGCGCTCCTACCAGAAGAAGTGCCCTCAGTCGCCGGCTGGCAGATGGAGGCCCATTACAACCCGGCGCTGGTGGTGGGCGGCGACCTGTACGATTTTCTGGCGCTGCCCGGGGACCGGATCGGCATTGCCATCGGCGACGCTACCGGCAAAGGGCTGCCCTCGGCGCTGATTATGGCGACCACCTGTGCGACGTTACGCGCCGCTGCGTCCGCCGTCGATTCGCCGGGGAAAGCCCTCTCTCTGGTCAACGATCTGCTCCAGGGGCGCATTCCCGCCGGGACCTTTGCCACGTGCTTCTACGCGATCCTGGATCCGCGTGCAGGGCATCTATGGTATGCGAACGCGGGTCATAACCTGCCCTATCTGCTGCGCGACGGCAGAGTCATGGCGCTGGAGGCGCGGGGCATGCCCCTCGGTCTGATACCCGGGCAGCTCTATGAGGAACAGGAGATAGTACTGGCCGAGAATGACTGTGTGCTGTTCTATTCGGACGGGCTGGTCGAGGCCCACGCTGCCCACCGCGAGATGTATGGAACAGATCGCCTCAAGCGCAGATTGCAGGAGCACGCCGGTACAGGCCCTTTAGTCGAATACCTGTATCAGGATCTACAGGCCTTTGCCGGCCCCGACTGGGAGCAGGAGGATGACGTGACCCTCGTCACGCTGCGCATGAACGGCGCACGTGGCCGGCCGGAAGAATCCCCTTCCCATCCAGCCGGCTAGCATTCCGCCCCTTTCTCAACGTCCAACCGGCGCCTTCTCGCGCGGCCTCCTGCCGGCCTATTGGGGACGCGAGAGGGATCGCTCGCCGAAACCGGCCAGGATCATGTTATTTCAGTGACGTTTATCACTAGGTGGGGTGGAAAGCCTAATAATCAGCAGCCCGCCAAGATTCCTCCG
>ENA-UOUL01002130-UOUL01002130.1-bioreactor-metagenome-genome-assembly--contig:-NODE-2130-length-24321-cov-5.406781_pt1 | contig 24321 bp, 12 predicted proteins | sample MGYA00249838_ERZ747220 | MGnify/ENA primary metagenome ERZ747220 (study PRJEB28778, sample SAMN05720191) | bioreactor metagenome | isolation source: Anaerobic biogas reactor | place: USA:Washington...
TGGCCATGGCGATGGCGTTGGTCAGACTCCACGTCGGCATATAGCAGAACATGGCCAGCAGCAGGATCACGAACAGGCCTGTGGAGCTGGTGACGCGCGCCCCAAAGAAGAACAGGACGGCGCAGCCGAGGTTCAGGACCGTCAGCACCTTCTGGCTGGCAAAGTGACGGTCCGCCACCATGCAGAAGACCGGGGCGATCAGACAGCCGAGAGGCATAACACTGAGAATCCATGCCTTGGCGTTGCCTTCGATGCCCAGCTTCGTCAGATAGGCTGCCAGAGGCACCCACCAGACGGCGAACATCAGGTACTGGAGGAACATCATAACACTCAGACGTATCCTGACGTTCAGGGGCATCGCATCCATGGCACAACTCCCTTCCTGGAAAAAGATGCAAATCTGCAAGCCGCTCTGCCACGAGCCTGGGCTGTGCAGGTTCGACGGCCATCATACCGCGCCGGCCGGCGTTCGAATACCACATCTTCTGCACAAGCGTGCCAACCGGCCGTTCGCCCGGTCCGGCGTCCGGACTTCTCCGAATGGTCGCATGCAAACCGGGGGAAATCACCATCGCCGATAGTGACGCCAGACACGCCGCCGGCCTCCACAGTCGATGCCGGCCAGGACTGCCTGCCGACCATCCCGGCAGATCGTCACGAACGGGTCATCGCCCACCACGGCAATGAGATACCAGTAAAGCCCAGACATCGCAGGGCCAACTCAGGTTCACGGCTCCGCCGATAACACGATGAGTTCAGACGCCTGGGAGTACAGTCGGATATCGTCGATGTACACGACTCCTTTGGCACCAGCCCCTTCTACGCCGATGGTCAATTCAGTGACACGGCGAAGGTCCGCACCGACGGTCGATAGCTCGACATTCCATATCTGCCATTGCGTTTCGTCGATGTCGGCGGCATCACCGCTATACGCCACCTTGGTCCCGTTGATCTTGAGATACAGGCGCCCGTCGTTGCCCTCGGCGCCACGGAGATACAGCGAGAGACTTTTAACACCATTTGTTGTCCAATCCTGCGGCGTGTCGAACGTGCGAACGGCTTCGGAGATCGCAACGTCCGCATTGTCATAGAACAGCGGCATGGCCTGACCACCGCCGTTGACAATGAACTTCTCGGCAAATGGGGCTTCGAGATGCCCGACCGTCGAGCCTGTCTGGTTCTCCCAGCCGTCGATCCACATCTCGTAGATGCGGCTGCCCTCATCGTCCGTATACGCTTCAAAATCGTCTACGACCAGGAACTCTTGCGTCGTAAAGCTCCAGACCTCGCCGGGCCACGCGCCGACAGGCTCGGCTTCGTTAACTTCGGTGACCTTCCAGAAGTAGGTGGTCCCCAGATGGAGGTCGGTCGGCGTATAGCTCGCGTTTCCGACGGTCCCGGCCAGAGCCGTGCCATCGGCCACCGCCGCTTCGTCGGCGCTGAGGTAGACCTCGTGCGCAGCTGCCTCACGCCCGGCCCGCCAATGGAGTGTCGCGTCTACGGCCACACCCGAAGCTCCATTCATCGGCTCGGGCCCCCGGGCCCGCGTCGGGATGAACAGGAAACGGACCTCACTGAGACCGAACTGCTCCATCTGACCATACCCACTGTTGACGGTGATCTTGATGAACCTGGCGACCATACCTCCGAGATCGACGGTCGTATTGGCCGCATAGTCGGGCCGGGCCGTGGCTTGGGCAAACGACACGTCGCCCAGAACCGTCCAGTCCGTGCCGTTCTCGGAATGCTCGATCGTAACGTCTCGGAGTCCGAACCCAAGAATCGGCTCGAATTGCACGTTGTAGTTCCACACGATCATCTCATGCAGCTTGTAGACGCCGTCGAACTCATACTGGATGTACACCGACTCGGTCGTGGGGCCGACCAACCACATATCCGTGCTCTCGATCGAGTGCTCATCGTCGGCATTCAACCCGGATCCGTTGACCGTGTTCTCGGGCCCCTGTCCCTCGCTCGAGACCACATTGCTCGTGGTCACGATGTTCTGGATCGGATAGACAAATGGTTCGGTGGTGAAACTCCAGACGTTCCCTTTGAATATCGTGTAGTCCGGAGCGCCGTTGACTTCGTCGACCCGCCAGAAATAGGTCGTCCCGTACGTCAGAGCATCCTGAGGCGTATACGTCGTCTCCACCTGGCTCTTGCTCACCAGCCCCCCCCTGGGGCCGCTGCGGTTGCCGCATTGACATCGTCCCGATTCGTGCCGAAGTACACGTCGTGTGTCACCGCCGTATCCGGCGCAGTCCAGCTCAGGCTCGTGTCACGCGCTATATCGACGGCGCCATCGGCCGGAATCGGTGACTTGGCTTTCGATGAAGTGAGCCCCCTCATGACACCGCCGATCTCCTCGGCCGTCAGAGCGACGTCAAACAACGCGACCTCGTCGAGCACGCCATAGAAGAACCCGCTGGGCGCACCGTCGGTCAACTGCGCGCCGATGAGAACCGGCGTAGCGGTATCCGTATTCTGAGGCCCACGCTCCTGTTCGGCGTCGGGAACCCCATTCACATAGATCCTCATGACCGCGCCGTCGTAGGTCACCGCGACGTGCCCGAACTCATTGGCGGGCAGAGTCAGACTGCCGGAAAAGAACCAGGGTGCGACTTCCCGGTGAAATGTGACGGTGCCGCCGCCACCGATAGAGAGGATATAGGCGCCGACCACGCCCGCGTTGAACTTGCTCATAATGGTGCCGCCGCCCTGGTTCCTGACCCAGGCCGTGATACTGAACGGCGCCGCACCGCCGAAGGACAGGTTCTCGCTCGACTGGCGGATCTCCAGATAGCTGGCGCCGTTGAACTCCAGAGCCGAGCCATACCGCCCCCCTACCCATGCAGGATTCGCCTTCAGATCGGCGTCGTAACCGTGCCCGGAGTTGTCCTTGGCGATGCTGCCCGAACCTTCGTTGAAGAGCCAGACTCCGACAATGGTGTCGGGATCGACCTGGGCACTGCTGTGGGACAGGCACAATAAACCCACGACAGCGAACACGGCATACACGGTCAGTGATCTTCTCGCGGTGGTCATGGCCAAATCCTCCTGCACTGCAAACCGGGATCCCCCATGTGTTTTCACCCACAAACCCTCGACACACCATGCCTTGTATCATACCAGAACACACCGCCGAATCGCAACATATCCTGCGCATCGCGACAAACCGTTCCGGCCGAAAAGGGAACAGGACACCGGGATAGAGACCAGGCGCTGTCAGGACCACCGGAAAGACCATGGAATACACACGATTGCTGGCTCCATGCCTCTCTGGTACACTCACCCTTGGCTTTGACGCACGCGAACGGGCAGTGAAGGCGATCCGGAGACGATCTATGGCATGGATATCGAATAGGCACCTGGCGGCGGTGATCCTCGGTCTCGTTTCGGCGGGAGCAGGTGCCCAACCCCTGTTCTTCGATACCAACGACACGGGCCCGGCCCCGGCAGATGTCCTCGCCATTCGGCCCTGGAAGACCATCTGCCTCGATCCCGACTACGGCGGCCAATGGGTTGTCGCGGCCGATCTCGATGGAGACGGCCAGGTCGATTTCGTCTCCTGCGAAAACCACAACGTCGGCGATGTTCACTACACCTCGACCGCCGTGGCCCACAGGCTGGACGGCAGTGTGCTGTGGCGATGGGGCGATCCCGACATCGGCCGCAAGGAGTGGCACCACGACGTCGCCTGCCAGATCCACGACTGGGACGGCGACGGCCGCCCCGAAGTCGTTCTCGCCACCAAGAGGGCGATCGTGGAATTGGACGGCCGCACCGGCACGGAGCAACGCCGCATCCCGATCGCCGAGGACGCCACAGACTGCATCGTCTTCGCCGATTTGGCTGGGCGGGGCCGCCCCACCGATGTCCTCGTCAAGGATCGCTATCACGACATCTACGCATACGATCGCCTCGGCGAGTTGCTTTGGCAGGTCCGCGATCCGGGCGATGCTCGAACCGCCCATCAGCCACGCCCCATCGACTTGGACGGCGACGGCACCGACGAGATCGCCGCCGGCTATGCCATGCTCAACGCCGATGGTTCACTGCGATGGCGGTTCCGTTCGGCCAAGGTCGACGAGAACCGCGGCCACCTCGACTGCATTCGCCTGTTTCGGCGGGCCGACAGGCTCCAGGACGTTCGCCTGGTCCTTACCCTGTGCGGCGCCAACGGCATCGCTATGATCGACGGCAATGGAAAGGTGATCTGGGAGCAGGTGGGTAGCCATTTCGAGTCCGTCGATATCGGCCGCGTCATTGCGGAGCACCCGGGTCGCCAGATTCTCGTGGATATCGATCACCAGCCATTTGGCAAGGCGCCCCTGCTGCTGATGGATGAGAACGGTGTCCTGCTCGGTCGCATCAATGCCGACTACGCCCGCCATCATCATCTGCTCGACTGGACCGGCGATGGGCTCGATGAGATCGTCAACGCCCAGAGCGGCGCGGTCTACAACCACGCGGGCCGACGCATCGCGACGCTCACGGCCCCAAAGGCGGACAAGGGCGAACGCAGCATGCTGGTCGGCGATTTCACGGGCGACGGTGTGCCTGATGTTGCGCTCGTTACGACGGACGCCCTCTACGTCTTCGAAAACCAGAACGGCGCCAAACCGGCGGAACACATCGGTCTGGGAACCGAGCCCAACTTCACGCTCTACTGATCGATCCGGCCGCCGGCGCTACTCGCCCACCCCCAGGCGCTTCTGCAACTGCTCCAATGAGATCCCCTTGGTCTCAGGCAGGTACTTCAGCACCAGGACGAATTGCACGAGCATCATAACGGCGAAGAAGGCAAACGCCGGGGCACCCGAGTTGCGTGCCACCACCGGGAAGGCCCAGCTCACGCCGATACAGAGCAGCCAGATCAGAAAACAGGCCGCCGCCGATCCCGAGGCGCGAATCGCGTTGGGGAGCAGCTCGTTGATGCACACCCACACAACGGCGCCCTGCGAGTAGGCGTGCGAGCCTACGATCCCCATCATCGCCACGATGACAATCCAGCCCTGCGCGTGGGTGTGGAAGACCCAGGCAGCCAATCCATGGGACAGGATGAAGGTCACGGACCCGGCCAACAGGAGCGCCTTGCGGCCCACCCGATCGATCAACACCATCGCAAGTACGGTCATGACGAGATTCGTCAGGCCGATGATGACCGACTGCATCAAAGCCCCTGCCTTGTCGGCTCCGGCCATACGGAAAATATCGGCTGTGTAGTAAATGACCGCGTTGATACCGTCCAACTGATTGAACGCCGCGATCATGCCGGCCAGCAACAGGGGCTTGAGATACTTGCGATGGAGAAGGCTTTGATGGCCACCGATCCTTTCAGAAGTGAGCGACTGCTCGATTTCATCGACCTCTCGCTGAGGGGCTTCGTGGCCGAACCTCGTCAGGACCTCCTCGGCCGCCGCACGGTTTCCCTTCTTCATCAGCCAGCGGGGGCTCTCTGGAATCAGGATCGAGGCCACAAGGAAGACCGCCGCCGGGACGGCCTCCACGCCAAACATCCATCGCCACACCGCCGGGTGCTCGGGCCCCAGCACATAGGCCACCAGATAATTCGATAAGTACGCCATCAGGATGCCCACGACGATGTTCAACTGGCTGACCGCCACCAGCAGACCCCGCCGGCGCGCCGGGGCAATCTCCGTGATATATACCGGCGAGACCACGGAAGCTCCGCCAACGGCGATGCCGCCGATCCAACGGAAGAACAACAGCGAATGCCAATTCCAGGCATAGGCACAGCCGACCGCCGAGACCAGATAGAAGAAGGCCAGCACCGTCAGCACCGGCCGTCGCCCCCACCAGTCCGCCGGCCGGCCGACTAACACCGCGCCGAACAGAGTCCCAATCAGGGCGCTGGAGACGGTGAAACCCAGGAGATTGTCAGATAGTGAATACACATCGCGAAGCGATTCGGTCGTACCCGAAATCACGGCCGTATCGAACCCGAACAGGAACGACCCCAGCGCGGCGATGATGGAACTTGTCATCAACAGCGTGCCGCTATGAAACCGGTCGGATCGATCTTCATCTGTCGAGGGTCTGTGCATGTCGTGTGACATCATTGTCGCTACAATCCTTTGTCAGAACTCGGCCCGCACGGTCACAAGCCCCCACGCCGGCACGTCAATGGGCCCATCCACGAGCTCGCCCGCCTGCTCGCTCGTATCGCTCAGGAAGACAGTCTTTGGTTGAACGCGGCCCCACGTCAGACGGGCGGATCGCGCTTCGCCTGCAGCGCCGAACAGACGAACGATCAGAGCGCGGCCGTCGTCGCTGGGTTTGACGGCCGTCACGAGACAATCGCTCGGCTCGACGTTCAGCAGGGACTTCGCGGGCGGCGGGCCTTGCGCACGTACAGCCAGGAGCGGCTGGCTGAAACCGGTGGCAAAACGCGACGCCTCGGCCGGATCGCGACGGCGGTGAGGCCGCAGAACGAATCGGAACACGGTCGGGCCCTCCTGGTAGGCGCGGTAGTTGGTGCCCCAGTGATTGTTCATGGCCCAGGAATAGAGCTTCTGCGTCGGTTCCACGCGCGGGCGCCAGACGTTCGGATCGGTCTGTGAATTGAGCAGCGTGGCGGTGATGCCCCCCACCTGCACGAGCGGTGCATCGAGCGTCACCCACGTGACGCCACGCTCGGCGTTGGAGACATCGGCCCAGCGGCCCACGGTGAACCAGTTCTTGCACGCGCTGGGCATCTGGTCGATCTCCGGACGCATCACCCCCAGCGGGATATCGAGGAGCACTTCGCCATTGGGCACGGCGAAAGGAAAGGCGAAGTTCACACTCTCCTTGCCCTCATTCGCGTGGTAGCTCTTCGCCTGCAGCCGCTCTTTATCCACCGTGTTGATAAGCTCGACATAGTCACACCCGGCCGCCACGCGCAGCTCCCGCACGAGCTTCCGGCAGCCCGGCGCCGCCGACTCGATCACAAGCGACGCAACCAACGGGCCCCTCTCACCAACGCGAATCGTCACGGGCCCATTGCGCTGAAGGTCCTTCGGATTGTCGCCGATGAGATATAGGTAGTCGTTCAGAGCCTCGCCGTCGCTGATGTCGGCGAAGTTGCCCGTGTGGCCCTCGGCCGTCAATTCAACGATGCCGCCAGTCTTCTCGTCGACCCGCAGACGAATGGCACTGTTGTCCAGAGTCGCGTCCCCCGCGACGGCCCGCCCCTCGACATGAGCGGCACCGGAAACCACGGCATACCGACGGGCAGCGAAAGGTGGTACATCGCGCGCCAGGAAGACAAGATCGCCCGATGCCAGTCGCTGCGACGGGACCGGCCGACCCGCCTCGTCGGTGACGCGATCGCCGCCACCGGAGACTTCCTTCGACAGAGTCACCAGCTCCGTACGCGGCCAGGAAAGCGTATTGAAGACATCCACCATCCCCGCCGCTGCGCCTGAAGCGGTGCGTTCGCCTCCAAGGGAGGCCGCCAACAACTCGCGCGATTGCCGGTCCGCCGACTCGGCGTAGCTTCGTTTGATGTCCCACTGTTCGAGCGTCTCTTTCCGCTGCGGCTCGCTCACGCTGCACCAGGCGCCCCACGTGTGCTCGGAGTACAACAGCACCTTGTTCCACGCCTCTTCGAAGGCCGCTGCCGAATACGCGGACGGATGCAACATCGCAAAAAGCGTCTCGGCCTGCGTAAGCCGGTCGGAGCTGGCGCGGTTCATCGCGGTCTCCAAAGCGGACGAGCCGGCGCCGTCCTCCCAGTACGGGGTCCAGTCCCCTCGCACAACGGGCAGCCTGTCGCCGTAGCGTTGCTCGAACGCCCGAAATGCCTCGCTCGCACCCGAGATGACAAAGCGAGGCCAGGCGTACCTGGCGTTCCAATCGCGGACAAATTCGCAGATGGCTGGGTCCGGCACCGCATTGTCGCCGTGGCCCGCCCAACGCACATAGGCGATGTCGAACGGATAGCCGCGTTGCTCCAGCCCGTCGGAGAAGTCCTCGACCAGCCGTGGCGACATCTTCCCGTAGCGGTGCGACATCGCGTAGCCCCAGAATGGAATCCAGACAAGAACCTTCGACCTCTCATCGGGGCCCACCCAATAGAATGGCTTGTTCTCCCATTCGCGCAGGATGGTGCCGATGCGGTCGAAGTAGTTCGGCGCCACGGAGAAATAGCGGATTCCCGCCTGGGCCATTGCGGTGACCGTGCCCCACGTGTACCCCGGGACATCCGAGATCATCGCCGCGTCGATCGGAACGCCGGTCTGCTCGGCCAGCTCCATGGCATACTTGAACAGGCGGACCAGCTCCTCCGCCCGGCACAGCCCGGTCAGCTCATTGAGGTACATGCCGTTGAGCACGACCTGTCCATTCCTGACCGCATCGAGGAACTCCGCGCGCTGCCGGTCGTCGAGACGGCGCAGATACAGGTCCGCCGCCCAGAGCACCTCGACGTTCCACACGAAACGAGAGCCCTCGGGGTAGCCGGCTGTTCGTTTGGCGGCGGCGATCCCGTCGACGAGATTCTGCACCTGCCTGGCCTCGATGGCGGTCTGAATCTCGGTGTAGCCGATGTCGGTGTGCGAGTGCGGCGTGATATACACGGTCAGCTTCCTCACCGGCTTGAGTGTCACCTCTCGCGCGGCGATCACCTTGCCCTCGACAGCGACCGTCACCTGCCCCTTCGTTTCCGCGTCGACGGCATCGGCCATCAGTTCCACTTCCTGCGCCCCCTGGATCAGTCGCACGGACTTCGCCGGTCCGTTCATCAGACGCACGACGGCGTCCGCCTCTTCGCCGAAGTGTCGCACCGTCACCAGGAGCGGCTGAGCCATCCGCCCGCCCCGCTCCTGCAACGCGCGCACCGGCCGGACCGAGTCCAGGAGCGTTTGCGCCTGCACCGGGCACAACGTCGCGCCGGAGGGGGTTGTCAGCGACAGCGAATCGTAGAGCATCCAACTGCCGCTCAGCGTGGTAACGCGGACTTCGTTATCGCCGTTTCTGAGCAAGCGTGCCGGGAAGGCGACTGTGAACTTGTGCTCGCGCCCCATCCTGGGCCGGCCAAACACGGAGGCATCTCCCGCACCATTGGGCAGGGACTGCTCGAACGCCTGCCCGTTCACCTCCACGAGCAACTTGGGCGGACCGGCGCTATGGGTGTCGATCAGATCGAACAGGAGCCGGCATTCACCGCTTGCCGGCAGCGTCCTCAAACCGAAGAGCACGACAAAGGTATGCGGGCGAGCGCCCGCCCAGCCATCCGCCGGGCCGGGCTGCACGTACGGCCAGTCTTTCTTCGGCTCGGAAGCCCCGACCACGAAGAACGCATCGTCCTCGAACTGCGCATAGCCGCCCGGCGCCAGGGCGAACTCCGCGTTGTCATCATCGGCCCGGCCGATATCCCAAAGCGCGACAGAGGAATCGCCCGAGGCGTCCTGCTGCTGTTCGGCCCAGGCAAGCAACTCGACAATGGCCATTCCGAGAACGCCCGCTGAGCCGCGGTATTGCTTCGAGCCTCGCGGCTGATTGTCGCGCGACCACCACTCATAGAAGTCGCCATGCCGGAGCACCCTTGTTACCATCGGCGTCAGTTCCCGGTAGGCCTCCGCGACGAATCCATTACGAATCAACTGCCGGATCATCCGCCCGCCGAACCAGCACCAGTCGCCGCCGTTTTGGTAGGAGTACGGCCCCATGGCAGGATTCTTGAAACTGCCGTCGGGATAGACCGGGTAAAGCGTCAGCCCGATCGACCCGGCGCCGGCACGTCGAACGTTGTCCATCATCTGCCGAAGCGAATCGGCGATTTCGTCCCGCGTCAGCAGTCCCGCTTCGATGGCGACCGCCGTACCGCCGTGGTAGTAGACTGCCGCCTCATCAAAAGCGCTCGGGAATGGCGACCCTTCCAGATAGACATGGGGACGGAACTTGCGCCGGTCCGGGTCCCATAGATGCTTGCGCACGTTCGCTCGCAGGTCGTCTCGCACCTTGTGCCAGCGTGCCGCCTGCGGCTCGGTCTTTCCGGCCAGCGAGAGGTAATCGTCGATAGCCACAAGGAACATGGCGTTGTCATAGATGTCGATGGCGCGATGGGAATTCTCGTCGAGCTCCACGCCCCACTCGTGCTCGGGTTGCACGTCACCCCAGTCGGCGGTAGTAGCGCCCCACACCAGACCATGCTGGGCATCGAATCGGTGGGCGAGCACGTACTCCAGCGTGCGGACCAGGCGATCGCGAACCGATACGCCGTCCACCTTCTCGTTGAGAATGGAAGAATCCCCCGTAACGGCAACGTATTTCCGCACGGCCTGAACCAGCGAGGATTCCTGATCGGTCTCCACGGTATTCTTGTGCGCGAGCAGCTCCGGCGCCAGAGGCGACCGGCGGTACTTGTAGGCGATGTTGCCCTGGGCCTTTGGGATATACCCGTCCACGATATCACCCTGCGGCCCTTGGAATCGGAAGAAGGTCAACAGGGCCTCGCGGACCGGCTCCGGATCGTTCACCTGGAGCGACAGCTCGATGAAGGTGTTCAGATCGCGGATCCACACCTCGCCATATCCGCTGCCGGCGGTGAATCCGGTCTTCAGCAGGCTCCTGGCCTTGTCCAGCACCAGCGGCAGATTCGGGTCGGTCAGGATTGGCTGGGCCACGGAGGCCGATTGAAACGATGGAATGCTGGAATGTCGGAATGACAGGTCCGTTGCCGGCGCTGCCGCCAGTATTCCAATACTGCCGTATTCCAGAATTGCAAGCAGGACGAAAGAACGATGAAGTGCGCCAGACATCTTTAGACCCTCGGGGTTTACTGTTTGCGATTGACCATCTACAATTCTGCTCAGCGACAGCCAGATAGTAAATCGTAAATGGTGAATTGTAAATGGTAAGCCCATGACCCCAAGACAAAGAGTCCTGGCCGCACTGAATCACGTCGAACCCGATCGCGTCCCGATCGATCTGTCCGGACATCGCTCCTCGGGCATCGCCGCGATGACGTACCCCAGGCTGCGTAGATACCTCGGCCTCGAAGCGAGGCCCGTTCGCGTCTATGACGTGATCCAGCAACTCGCGATCGTCGACGATGACGTACTCGATCGCTTCGGCGTCGATTGCATCGAGATGGGACGAGGCTTTGCCCTTGCCGACGACGACTGGAAGCCCTGGACCCTTCCCGACGGTACGGACTGCCTCATCCCCGCCTGGACCCGCATGGAACGCTGGTCCGATCGCTGGGTCATCCTCTCCGATTCCGGGACCGTTATCGCGCACATGCCCGACGGCACGTTGTACTTCGAACAGACGCACTTCCCGCTCGCCGAATCCGGCGACGACGGCATGCTCACCGACGCCTTCGGCGAATGTATGTGGACCACCGTGGCGTCTCCGCCCGGCCCGGTCGATTTGCAGGCCCTCCGCGAAGGGGCCAAGCGTTTCCGCGAGAGCACCGACCGGGCCATCATCGGTCTGTTCGGCGGCAATCTCTTCGAGACAGGCCAGTTCTTCTACCGGGCCGACAACTTCTTCATGCTGCTGGCCTCCGATCCTCCCAGGGCGCACCGGTTTCTGGACCGCCTGGTGGAAATCCATCTGGCCAATCTGGAGAGGTTCCTCGGCGCGGTCGGTTCGTCGATCGACATTGTCCTTTTCGGCGACGACCTCGGCATGCAGACAGGTCCCATGCTCAGTCCTCGCATGTACTGCGAGTTCTTCAAACCTCGCCACCAGATTCTCTGGAATCGCGCCAAGGAACTGGCCGACGTCAAGGTCATGCTCCACTGCTGCGGCGGCGTACGCGAGCTTCTTGCTCATCTCATCGAGGCGGGCCTGGACGCCATCAATCCCGTCCAGATCACCTGCTCAGGCATGGATGCGGCGGAATTGAAGGCGGAATTCGGGCGGGACCTGACCTTCTGGGGCGGCGGTTGCGACACGCGAGAGATTCTCACCGCGGCGCGCCCCCAGGAGGTGGCGGAGCACGTCAGGAATCAGGTTCGCACCCTCTCGCCGGGCGGCGGCTTCGTCTTCCAGCAGGTCCACAACATTCTCGCCAACGTCCCCGCGGAGAATGTCGTCGCCATGTTTGACGCCGTGAACGCAAACCGATGACGTCATGCCATCGGTACGTCTGGAGTCCCTGAAAGTAGACGGCATAGCGTGCAGGTATTGCGTCCTTGAAAGGGCATCTTGCTACCAAGATTATACCTTCGGATTTGTCGGAACAAGATGGTATAAATGCGTTGGCTTATCGCGATGCAAACAAGCGTTAGGGAGTCTATAGCCATGACAAGATGGTTGGTCGCATCAGTGATGACATTTGTGATGTCTTGGAGTACCTCTGCGGTTTGTGCCCAGGTCGAGGAGGGGGCACAGTTCCTCGATGGAATTGGCGAGACCGCCCTGGTCGCCCGCTACCAATTCGATGGCACTGGTGAGGACTGGTCCAGGAATGCGCATCACGCCACCCTGCACGGAAGAGCGACCTATGTCGAGGACGAGCGGTTTGGCCGGGTTCTGTCTTTGCCCGGCGGCCGCAATGGGGGGCATGTGGAGATTCTGGGGCGAGCCCTAATGGGCGTAGAGAGCCTCACGGTGACCGGTTGGGTCAATGTCAGGAATTTGACCCCGTGGCAGCGCTTCTACGACCTGGGCTCGGGCGAAGGTCGCTATCTCTATTGCACTCCTGTGGGCCAGGAACGATCTGATGGTTGTCGTGTCCGTATGACCGCCGCCGGGTATACGGCCGAAAAGGGTCCTGCCACCTTCCGGGTGGCAACGGGACAATGGGTGCATCTGGCCACCGTGCTGGATGCCAGCACAAAGACGCTGAGCCTCTATGTCGATGGTGTCCGCGTCGGGCAGAGCCCCGGCGTGAACTGGACTATGACCGACATCCTCCATCGGGAGAATCCCTCAGAGAACCGTCTGTATATCGGCAAATCGCTCTATGATGGCGACGCCGACCTGGGCGGCAGGGTCTATGATGTGCGTTTCTACAGTATTGCGCTGACCGACCAGCAGATTGCCGTCATTCGCCGCAATGCCGTGTCCGAGGAGGCCGCAACCATCCCAGTCCCAGCCACAGAAAGGCCGGATGAACCCATCGCATCGGTCGCGGACACATCGAGCCCTTATGGGCCGCGATTGACGGCCGTACCGGATCTTGCCGCTGAGACAGTGGTCGGACGTCTGCCCCACCTGCCCGTCTACTTGCCGGCAGAGTACTCTGACGACGCCGATGGACCCAAAGTCCGTGTGGTTTGGCCTGCCCCCACCGATGCCCGCCAGGTGCAACAGCCGGGAGTCTACACCGTCACAGGCGCTGTGCCGGGTACCGCCTTCGCACCAAAGGCCGTGGTCACAGTCAAGCCGGCGCCCCCCAGCGAACCCCGGCCCGAGCAACAACTGGAGTCTTTCCCTTTGGGGCAGGTGCTCCTGAATCAGGATGACCAGGGACGCGACACCCCGTTTATCAAGAACCGTGACAAGTTCATCCTGACTCTGGCGCAGACGGATCCCAATCGTTTCCTCTATAATTTCCGTGACGCCTTCGGCCAGGAACAACCGGTCGCAGTGCGCCCCCTCGGTGGTTGGGACAGCCAAACCACCCGCCTGCGCGGTCATGCCAGCGGTCACTATCTTACGGCCATCGCTCAGGCCTACGCAGGCACCACCTATGACCAAGCCTTGCACGCCAATTTCTGCGCCAAAATGGACACCATGATCGACGTGCTCTACGACCTGTCACAGAAATCCGGCCGGCCCGCAACACCCGGAGGCCCCTGCAACGCCGATCCCACCCAGGTCCCACCCGGCCCAGGCAAAGAGGACTATGACTCCGACCTCGGTCGCGAAGGCATCCGCACGGACTACTGGAACTGGGGCGAAGGTTTCATCAGCGCCTATCCGCCCGACCAGTTCATCATGCTGGAGAAAGGGGCCACGTACGGAGCGCGGAACAACCAGGTATGGGCCCCCTACTACACGTTGCACAAGATCCTGGCAGGTCTGATGGACTGTTATGAGGTCGGGGACAATCCCAAGGCCCTGGAGATCGCCAAAGGCATGGGACTCTGGGTTTACGCGCGTCTGAAGCTGGTTCCGGCCGAGACGCGGATCCAGATGTGGAATCGCTACATCGCGGGGGAGTATGGCGGGATGAACGAGGCGATGGCACGCTTGTACCGCATTACCGGCGACGCGCGTTTCCTGACCGGTGCCCGGCTGTTTGACAATATCGATTTCTTCTTTGGCAGCGCCGAGCATGAGCACGGCCTGGCCTGCAACGTGGATACCCTGCGCGGCAAACATGCCAACCAACATATCCCGCAGATCACCGGCGCCCTGGAGACCTACAAGGGCACACGGGACCCGGCCTACTACCAGGTGGCCGCCAACTTCTGGCGGATCTGCACTCACGGCTATATGTACAGCATCGGCGGAGTCGCCGGGGCCAGGAATCCGAACAATGCCGAGTGCTTCACAGCACAGCCCAATACCCTTTTCGTCAACGGTTTTTCCGAGGGCGGCCAGAACGAGACCTGCGCCACGTACAACCTGCTCAAGCTCAGTCGCCAGTTGTTCCTGTTTGACCCGAACGCCCGGTTCATGGATTACTACGAACAAGCCCTGTACAACCACATCCTGGCCTCGGTCGACGAAGACAATCCCGGCAACACCTATCACGTCCCACTCCATCCCGGCGCCCGCAAACGCTTTGGCAATGCCCACATGGACGGATTCTCCTGCTGTAATGGGACGGCCCTGGAAAGCAACACCAAATTGCAGGACTCCATTTACTTCAGGAGCAAGGACAACGGGACCCTGTACGTCAATCTCTACATTCCTTCTACACTGACGTGGCCGCAGCGCAAGATTGAGATCCGACAAAGCACCAGCTTCCCCTATGCCGACACAACAAAGCTGACGTTGGCCGGTGAGGGGACCTTTGACATTCGCGTCCGTGTACCCAGGTGGGCCACAAACGGCTTCGACGTCAGGATCAATGGCCAGCAGCAGAAAGTGGACGCCATTCCCGGCACCTACCTGACGCTGAGCCGATCCTGGCAGGATGGCGACACCGTCGAGCTGAAGATGCCCTTTGACTTCCACCTCTGTCCGGTCATGGACAAGCCCAGTATCACCAGCATCTTCTATGGCCCGATCCTGTTGGCTGCTGAAGAGCCGGAACCCCGCACGACCTGGCGCAAAGCAACCTTACGCGCAGACGACCTGAGCCAGTCCATTGCGGGCGATCCGCGCACCCTTCGCTTCAACACCAACGGCGTGAATCTCAAACCCTTCTATGAAACGTACAGCCGTCATTCTGTGTATCTGGATGTGACTCTCGAGTGATGTCCTGATTGCGGATGGCGGGTCCCGGATTGTGGATTCGGCGACACAACGCAATCCGAAATTCGAAATCGCCAACGGTCAACACGGCTCTCGTCTGGCCGGTTTTGAATTTCGGGCATCGGAACATTCTTGCCTGTTTGGCGATTGGAGATTCGACATTCGTGTGGCACCGTCGCCCGCAACGACCAGGAAGCAGCGGATGCCGTGGCCTCAGTCTCCCCATCCCCGAACCGCCGCGCGCATGTTGTCGGCAGGAAGAGCGAGAACACGGAGGTTCCTCACCTGGATGGCCGCATCGAACGTGCCCGGCATCTCCCAGCCGAGGTTCATGTTGGCAACCGCATATTCGGCGGGATCGGAGCTCTGCAGGTATCCTCTCTTGACCGCCTCCTGCAAGCCGTCCTTGATATGCGGCAGCAGATCTACACGCAGAGTGGTCCACCGGCCTTCTTTCAGCGACGTTGCGCCCGTCACCTTTCCGTCAAGCGTGTAGATGAACTTGCCCGTTGCATCGTCCTTGCCCGCATCCCTGGCCATATAGGCGGGCGGCACATCATATCGGCTGTCATAGAACGGCACGCCGAACCAGTAATAGCCACCACGGTCTTCGGACGTGGCATTGATGTTCTTGATGATGAAGAACATCTGAACTTGGGCTGCATGAAGCCCCGGGTCGAACTGATCCTCGGTCATGTGGTTCGTACAGTACAGCAGCCGCAGGCTGGCATCGAACTGGATCCGGTCCAGGCGATCGAGGGGAAAGAGATGGATCGCATCCTGCTCGATCAGAAGATGCGGCCAATTGTCACCAGGTCCTCGGACGTTCGCACCATACTCGAGCTTGCCGCGCAGCTCCAGAACCAAGTCCCGATTCGGGGAATTCGGCTCGCCGACGATCACCGTCTTCGCTGGGTTCTCGTAGCAGAAATCCCCATGACCGCTGCGCACGCACGGGGCGCCGGCCAGACTGTGTTTCGTCCCCCACTGGCACAGTCTCCAGACAGGGACATTGTCCACATCGTCAAGATGAAGAACCGCCTCAACGGAATGGCCCATCGAGGAGTCAGGGTAGCTCAGCAGAAAACCCCGCATGAACTGTAGATCGGCAAATAGAGCCACAGTGTCTGCTTCCTGCGCACCCTGCACAGCCAGACCGGCCGGCAGGATCACCAGAATGACGAGACTGGCGTGCACAAGGCCCCGCATGTTACCTGAGCGATCTCTCACAACGTCCATCCTTCCCGGTACAGCGTCCGGGTGTACCGATGTGCCACCGGCCGATTCATCACCTGCCTGTTGGCCCATCGTATTCGATCTTCTACTGGTCCTGGCCGGGCACGCCACCATATCAAGACAGCGACACGCTCTGTATCTTACCACATTTTTGCCGTTCCGAAGCGTCTGGTCTCTGTAGCAACCGTCCTAAGGATTGTCGGATCATGCCGCGCCTGCTACATTGGATTCCTGACCATAAGGCCGAGCCTGTCGTGGGGAGCGGCCATGGAATCATGGATAGGAGGCGATGCGTATGGCACAGCAGAGAATTCCAGGCGGCAAGAGGGCAAGCCGGCAGGGTATATTCGTCGCGCTTCACGGCTCGCTGGTCGCTCTGGCGCTGCTGATCGCGTGTTCCTGTACCCCGCGCACCTCCATGCCCGCCCGGGGGATCGCACGCCTGACCGAATCGCTCCAGGTGGATGGCTCTCTGGATGAGCCTTGTTACAGACGAGTAGCCCCTGTAACGGATTTCAAGGTCGCGTCCCAGCCGGATGCGACGGCGCCGACGACCGAGACATGGCTCCAGTGGAACGAAGCTGGATTATGGTTCGCCTACGCCGCTCAGGACGTCGCCATCGTGGCAGCACCGCCTACCGGAGACGAACATGAGGTGGATGAACAGGATCGCATCGAGATCTTCTTGTGGCCGGAGAACTCGCAGAGCTACTTCTGCCTGGAGATCGCACCGGACGGCGCTGTTCACGACTATGCCGCACGCATCTATCGGCAGTTCGATGATTCCTGGACTCCTGTGGGGGCAGAATGGGCCGCCCGACGCACAACGAATGGCTACACCGTAGAGGGTTTCGTTCCCGCCGTCGCCCTGCACGCAATGGGCGTGCGATCCTGGAAGACCGGCACCCGGCTGCACGTGGGGCTCTATCGAGCGGATTTCTGCCCTGAAGCCCCGGAGGACCCAGTCTGGCTTACATGGGTAGAACCCAACTTGCCGAAGCCGGACTTCCACGTCCGCGCCACGTTCGCCCCTGTCATGTTGGCGCCCTGACAGCCATTGAGCCACAAAGCATGCCCAATTGTCAGGGCCTATTGTAACGGGATCGCGGCGATGAAGATCTGGTTGACGACGGTGCCGTCTCCTCGGTTCAGTTTTCGATTGAAGGCGATCCACTGGCCGTTGGGCGCCACGCAAAGGGCGTCGGGCGAACTGCCGGGATATAGCGTCGCGTCCGTGATGCGCTCCGACTGGCCGAACTGCGCATCGCCCTCGATCACGTTCGTCCGCCAGATCGAGTTGTCCGAGACGCAGTAGATGTAATCGCCCGAGGGATCCCACCACGGCTTGGTCGCGCCGGCCGCAAGTGATGTCGCCTGCACCGCATCGCCGCCCAGCGGAGAGATCAACTGAATCTGCCCGCCCCGCGTGAACGCGATCCGCGAGCCGTCCAGACTGCAACGAATGATCCCAGCGCAATCCGAGTCGCTCCACGTCAGGCGGCGCTGCACCGTGCCCAACGGCGGCATCGGGAACGTCGTCGCCGTTCCCTCCAACGGGCCATCCGGCCCGGCCACCGTGATGTCCTCCGGGATATCGACGATGTACACCTCGTTGCGAACCCCGCCGGCACTGGTCACCGTCTTGCCGATAAAGGCCCGCGCGCGTTGCCATGTCCCATCCTCTTTCTGATAGCCCTTCTCCCCCACCCACGAATCCTCCGACGCCTGGAAGATGTCGTCGCTGCCCGGCGTGATCTCCGCCTGCGGGATGACCTTCACCACCAGCACCGTGAAACCCACGCCGTCCTGGTTCCCAAGAGCCTCGTCCACCTCAACAGGGATGCCCAGCTTCGTCACGCCGATCGTTCGGAGGTTCTTGCCCAGGCCCTCCATGATCCGGTCGTTGTAGGTAAAGCCGATCCATTGTCCATCTCCGCTGGGCTCATGGCGATGCGTCCCGCCGCGAAGAGCGCCGGGGGTAAAGGGCTCGGTCACATCCCGGGCGTCGGCGATCACATAGTCCGCACCGCCCACGCTGCCGTCGGTCGGGCTGACCATCGCGCCGAACCGCGCGGTGCCGCCGTACTGCACACCGTCGATGCCGCGAATGGCAATCACCATGTCTTCGGCCGGGAAGTAGCTGACCGCCGCTGTGCCGGGGCCGAAGCCGCTGGTCGGATCGGGATTGGACGCGTTGTAGATCGTGACGACTTCCTGGCTCACGATGTTGACCTTCTCCAGCGTCAGCGTGTTTCCGATCCCGCCGGAGAAAGCCCGCGTGTCGTATGCGATCCAGCGGCAATCGGCAGACCAGTTGAGGTTGTTGTCCAACTGGTGATTCCAGTCCCCGTCAAACGTCAGTTGCCTCTCCTCCCAATAGGAGAGCGCGGTCGGTGCGGCCAGCAGGACAAACAGGAGAACGACGAGACCAGTCAGGATGAGCCTTTTCATAATCCGCTCCTTTGAGAAGTGATATGATCCGACACCTTGCACATGACCTCGCCCGGCTCACTGCCGAGCCGCGTTGTATTATCATGCCAGCCACCCCATGTTCCTATTGTTTTTTTGGGATTGTATAGGACGACTGACCGGGTGCACCAAGCTCGCTCCGGCGCCAGAGAGGCTTCTTGGCCTCTGTTCAGTCCAAGCCAATGGAAATGAGGGGCCACGCCTGCGACAGGACCCGGCACCGAGCGCGCAGTCTGGCGGGGCATGCGACCAAGCGAAGCGACCGGCATGGCCCTCCCCGCCGGGAGACGCGCCGGCAGGCCTGGAAGGACTCGAAGCTCGTCGGGTCGCCGTCGTCGGGGACCCGGGCTCTATCGTACGGCGAAGGTCGCCTGGACGGGTTGCGGGGCGCCGAGGTCCGTGCCGCGTTGGCCGGGCGAGCAACCGCCGACGGTGACTCTGAACTGGCCGGGTTCAAGCCGGCTGTCGCCGTTCTCATCGACGAGCGACATCATCTCCGGCGTGATCGTAAACGCCACCTCTCTGCGCTGCCCCGGCTTGAGGTGGACGCGACGAAACCCCTTCAGAGCAGAGATCGGCGTCCGGACGGATGCCTCGACGTCGGTCAGATAGAGCTGTACGACTTCGTCGCCGGCGACGTCGCCCACGTTCCTGACGGTGACGGTGGCACGCACCGTCTCACCCTGGCGCGGCTGCGTGTTGTCGAGCTTCAGGTCGCCGTACTCGAAGCGCGAGTAGCTCAGGCCGAACCCGAACGGATAGAGCGGCTCGGCGGTCATGTACCGATAGGTGCGTCCGACCATCGAGTAGTCGTCGTAAGGCGGCAACTGATCGGTCGATTTCGGGAAGGTCAGGGGCAGTCGGCCGGCCGGGGAGACATCGCCGAAGATCACATCCGCTACTGCTGCGCCGCCTTGCTCGCCCGGATACCAGACGTAGAGAATGGCGTCGGCCAGTTCGTGCACCTCGGGTATCGCCACGGGGCTGCCGCCGGTCAGGACGACGATGATGGGCTTGGTGTTGCCCTGACGCAGACGGCGCAGGAAGTTGACCTGGTTGGCCGGCAATCCGATGTTCTCACGATCTCCCTTGTGGGGTGAGGCAATCGCGGCGCCTTCCTCGCCTTCGAGCTGGGGCGAGTAGCCCATGACCACGATCATGGCGTCGGCCTCCTTGGCGTCGCCGCTCGTCCAGTCGATCGGGTTGACGTTCTCGCGGTCGAGCAGGAAGCCTTGCGTGTACCCGGCGAAGCTGCCGGGCTCGAGCTTGCCGGTGATGCCTTCGAGGATCGTCACCAGATTGTCGCTGACGCCGAAGTAATTGCCCAGCAGCACCTCGACGTTGGCGGCGCAGGGGCCGGTGACGTACAGCCGTTTGGCGTCCTTCTGCAGGGGCAGAACGCCTTTGGTGTTCTTGAGCATGACAATGGATTCGACGGCGGCCTTGCGCGCAAGTTGCTGATGTTCTTTGGAGCGGATGACATCCGTGGAGATCTTCGAGTACGGGTTCATCGCGGGCGGATCGAACATGCCGAGCTTGAACCGGGTCCGCAGCAGGATCGCCAGGACCTCGTCGATGGTCTGCTCGCTCACGAGGCCTTTCTCCACGGCTTCGATCAGATGGGGGAGGGTATTGCCGCAGTCGAGGCTGACGCCGCTGTTGACCGCCAGCGCTGCGGCTTCGGCGGGGGTCTCGACCACGTTATGGCCTTGGTAGAAGTCCACGATCGCCCAGCAATCGGACAGGATATGACCCTCGAAGCCCCACTGCTCGCGAAGGATCTTGTGCAGCAGGGTCTTGCTGCCGCAGCAGGGCTCTCCGTTGGTCCGGTTGTACGCGCACATCACCGCTTCGACGTTGGCATCGACCAGGGCTTTGAAGGCGGGCAGATACGTTTCGTACATGTCCTTGAGGCTGGCCTGCGCGTCGAACTCGTGCCGCAGGGCCTCGGGGCCGCTGTGGACGGCATAGTGCTTCGCGCAGGCGGCCGTCTTGAGATACCGGGGATCGTCGCCCTGGAGGCCTCTGACGAAGGCGGTCCCTATGACCGAGGTGAGATAGGGGTCCTCGCCGTAGGTCTCCTGGCCTCGGCCCCAGCGCGGATCGCGGAAGATGTTGATGTTGGGCGTCCAGAAGGTCAGGCCACCGTAGCGCAGGCGGCGGTCCTTGTCGATGGCGGCCTGGTACATGGCCCGGGCCTCGTCCGAGATCGCGGAGGAGACTTCCAAGATCAGGTCGTCGTTGAAGGTCGCGGCCATGCCGATGGCCTGGGGAAACACCGTGGCCCGCCCCGCCCTGGCGACGCCGTGCAGGCACTCGTTCCACCAGTTGTAGGCGGGCACCCCCAGCCGCTCGATGGCCGGACTGTCGTGAGTCATCTGCGAGACCTTCTCGGCCAAGGTCATCCGACCAATCAGGTCCGCCACCCGTTCATCAGTGGGCAACTTCGGGTCCATGAACGGCATCTTCTCGGCCGACGAAGTGACATGGCTCTGCTCATGCCTGGCGCCTTCCCGGCACGAGGTTGCGCTCAGCAGGGCGACCGGCAGCAAGACGATGAACAGGTATGCGTTGTTCTTCATGGCTCCATCCTTTCATTTGCAGATCAAAAGGCAAGAAGCAAACATCAGAATAGCGGAATCCGCCTGCGGCGGATGACTTCCACATTCTTGCATTGTGCTCTTTGCTCTTTGCTTTGATCCGTTCGCTTCTACTCGGCGAGGATCTCGATGCCGCAGATCTGCGGGTTCTCGACGTTGGGGGTAAAGCCAATCTCCAACTGGCCGTTCTCCACCGGTACGCCCTTGTACTCCTTGACGAGGGGCTTGAGCGGCCCGACGGTCTTGAACAGGTCGAGGTCCTCCAGCGTCTCCTGGCCCGGCACACTGACGGAAAAGACCCGCTCGGCCGGTCCCATGATGCCCTCGAAGGTCTCGGCGAAGTGCAGGCGCACGGTGTACTTGCCGTTGGGCACCGTGAACTTGTACGAGTACATGCTGTATCGCTCGGTCTCGTAGATTCGTGCGATGTCCGTGCCGGTGATTCCCACGTCCGGGCGATCGATGGTCATACCGTTGTCCGCGCCCCAGGTCTTGCCGGCGCCCAGTTCCTGGTCCGCCGCCCAGACATTGCCGAACCGATCCTTGTACGACTCAAAGGCGCCGCAATCGACCCGCAGCACGAACTTGCCGGCAGCAGTCGCCGCGGGCGTCTTGAAAATGTGTTGGGCGAACAGATACAGGTTGCTGGCCCATGTGGCTCCATCGTGACCGTGGGAGTCCACGTGCCAGACATGCGGGACGTTGTTCTCTTTGAGGTAATTGTGGACGCCTTGGCTGATGCGGATCAGGCCGTCCTTGTTGCCGCAGGACAGCCAGAGCAGCCTCAGCTTCTCCCTGGCGACCGCCGGATCGGGCACGAGTTCGGCGGCAGGCTTGGTGTTGGGGGCCGAGGAGAACCCGCCGACCCAGGCGAAGACGTCGAGGTGGCCGAGGCCGAAGTTCAGGGCCTGGCCGCCGCCCATCGACAGTCCCGCCAGGGCCCGGTTCTCGCGATTGGCATGTACGGAATACCTGGCCTCGATGGCCGGGATCACGTCCTTGAGCAGGTCGCCTTCAAATGCCGCGAACGCCGGGGCGGTGGCGAAGACATTCCCCTCGGCACGGTCGTTCTTCTGCGCCCGGCCGTTGGGCATGACCACGATCATCGGCTGGATCTTGCCGTCGGCCAGCAGATTGTCCATGATGTTCTCCGGGCGGCAGAGGCGCTGCCATTCCGTCTCGTCGCCGCCGATGCCGTGCAGCAAGTAGAGCACAGGGTACTTGCGGTCGGCCGAATAGCCGGGCGGCGTGTAGACGAGCATCTTCCGACGCGTTCCGACCGTCTTGGAGTCATACTCGACCATCGTCATCTCGCCGTGAGCGACATTCTCACGCCTGGTATTGAACCCGGCGGGCGGATCGGCAAAGGCGGGCTTGTCGTCCGGGCCCAGCTCGATCGGTCCACCGAATCCGCCTCGTCCACCGCCTCCGCGAGCGTCTTGTGCAGGACTCCGTTGAGCGGCCGGAGCGTTGTCCTGGAACAGCAGTGGCGCGAACTCGCGCAGACTGCGCCGCCAGGAGAGAAATTCGTGGGCTGTATTCGGCGAGACGTAGAAGGCACTGTGGATGCCGGCTTGCTGCAACGCGTCGGCGCTTGCCTTGGGATCACCGCCGCGTCTGCCGCGGTCGCCGCCGAGCTCGCGGCTGCCATAGCTGACGAACACGAGCTTGACCTTCTCCTTGAAGCCGGGCGCGTTGCTGACATCGTCCAGGGAGATGGAACCGCCGCTGAAGAGGCCGATGTGCGAGAACTTGTCGAGGTTCTTCAGGGTGATCGTCTTGGTCTCCATTCCTCCCATAGACAGGCCGGCCATGGCGCGATGGGGTTGATCGGAGAGCGTACGGAAGTTGGCATCGATGTAGGGGATCAACTCGTCGACCAGGACCGTCTGGAAGGAGCGGATGTCGAAATTCCTGAGGCCGCCGAACCGGATCTCGTTCGTCATGCCGTAGGTCATCACGATGAGGAACGGCTTGGTCTTGCCTTCGGCAATCAGGTTGTCCATGATCAGATTCGCATGGCCCTGGTTGCTCCAAGCCGTTTCATCCTCGCCCCAGCCGTGCTGGAGGTACAGTACTGGATATCGTTTGGTCAGGTCCTTGTCGTAATCCGGCGGCGTGTACACAAAGGCGCGGCGTGAGGTGTTCGTGCTCTTCGAAGGAAAGAGAATCTGCTGCACTCGGCCATGGGGAACATCCTTGAGGGCGTAGAACTCCCGGTCATGAGCGGGGATTTCGATGCCGCTCTCCCACCGCGTCGAGCCGTAGAAATTCAACGCGCCGGGATCGTTGAAGGTCCCCCCATCCACCGTGAGATGGTAGTAGTGAAAGCCTTCGTCCAGCGGTCGCGCCGTGGTGCCCGTCCAGGCGCCGTCCTCGCCTTTCGTCAGGGCGGTGCCTCCGCCCAGGCTGACGCTGACGCTTTGGGCCTGGGGCGCCACGATGCGGAATCGGGCGTAGCCCTGAGAGTTGACCTGCGGGTACTCCTGACCGGGCTGGTTCAGAGTCGAGGGTTTCCAGTCATTCGCTTCGGCAGGCTGGTTCGCCTGCGCCACAGACAGCGCACCTGAGAAACTGACGAACAACGCAAGTACAATCAACTTCTTCCTCATGATTCTTCTCCTTTAGTCCCTGAACAGAAGTGGAGCGAACTCGTGCAGGCTGCGTCGCCAGCTCTGCCACTCGT
>ENA-UOUL01002135-UOUL01002135.1-bioreactor-metagenome-genome-assembly--contig:-NODE-2135-length-24253-cov-4.831734_pt1 | contig 24253 bp, 23 predicted proteins | sample MGYA00249838_ERZ747220 | MGnify/ENA primary metagenome ERZ747220 (study PRJEB28778, sample SAMN05720191) | bioreactor metagenome | isolation source: Anaerobic biogas reactor | place: USA:Washington...
GAAGGGCATCTGCTGGCCAAAACGCCTCAGGCTGTTCTCATCCAACGTGTACTGGATGCCATTGGCGCCATTACCACCACCGCCCCCCCCGCTGAACAGGGCAGCTGCGATGCCGAACACCCACAGTACCTTGTGGCGCCACACGATCTCGAGGGCGCGACGGATGATTCTACCATAGTCCATCTCTAGTTACCTCCTTCAGTCTCGCGCCGGGCCGCGCCCGGCCAGCACAACGCCCAGGTCAGGTCGAGCACGGCTACGGCGCCGAGGGCCGCGACGATTCCCATGACGGCGGTCCCGAGCAGGATGCCGTGCTGCGCTCCGGCGCCCATCGCCTGCCAGCGCAGGGCGGCCGCCTGGACAACCTCGGCGGCGGGCCAGCCAAGCCATGCATAGATGGTATCCTCCAGCCAGGGATGGCCGAGGACGTCGGGGATGCTGCCCGCCACGATGTCGGCGGGCGCCGGAAGCAGCCCGACCGCGCTCAACGCGAATAGCCCCACGACGACGGCGAACGCCACCTGGAGCACCGAGCCGAGGGCGGCCAGCAGAACGGGGGGCAGCAGGGGCAGTAGCGGCCAACGCGGAGATCGTCGCGGGCTCAGGCGCCCCGAGATGCGCAGCCAGAACTCGCCCTCCGACGCAAACTCGCCCTGGTCGGGGATGGTGGCCCGCACCATCTCACGCAGGCATACCTGCTGTTCCGTCCAGGCACGGCACGCTACGCACGCCCGGAGGTGTGACCGGACGCGTTCTTCCGCCTCCTCGTCCAGCTCGGCGTCCACGTAGCGCTGGAGCTGAACCTCTCCAGGGTGATCCATCATCCCTCCTCGCCGACGGCGTCGCCGCGGCGTTGCGCCGTGGGCGGCGTCACCGGTCGTGCGTCGTGAGTCGTTCTCTCAGGAGCTGGCGCGCGTAGCTCAGGCGCGACATGACGGTTCCGATGGGAATATCGAGCACGGCGGCGATCTCGCGATAGGTAAGCTGCTCGTATTCGCGCAGCACCAACGCGGCACGGGCGGCGGGCGGCAACTCCTGGATGGCGCCCCGCACGTCGCGTTGCCTCTCGCGGCGCAAGGCCTCCTCCTCGGGGGCCACGCGTTCGCCCGGTAAGGCGTCGGCCAGCGGCGCCTCCGGCCTCCGGCGGCGCACGGCATCAATGGCGGCGTTGACGGTGATGCGGTAGAGCCACGTGGAAAAGCCGGATTGCTGCCGGAAATCGGGCAGGTTGGACCAGGCCTTGATGAACGCCTCTTGCGCCACGTCGTCGGCCTCCATAGCCGAGCCGACGATGCCGTACGCCGTACGCACCACCTGCGGGCGATACTTGCGCACCAACTGCGAGAAGGCGCCCGTGTTCCCGGCGGCGGCACAGCGGATCAGCTGGGTCTCGAGGCTCGGATCGTCTGCCATGGTGAAGGTAGTTCTCTCTGCACTATATACGTGGCGTCGGCCCGGTTTATTCGGAGGTGTTCCCGGTGGTGGTCCGACGGTGGGCACATCATAGCATGGCGGCGGTGCGGTCTCAAGTTGGGTGCGGCACGGCAGCATGCTATAATCTCTTGTCATGTGCGAACATGCAAAGGGATTCGGCAGGCGTCACGAACGACACGGTATGACCTCCCCAGTGGCAGGGGAGGTACGCGGCGTGGCGGAGGCCATGGAGCGCTGGGGCGCCCCCGCCGTGTACACGTTGCGCCACGAGGTCAGCGAGGCCACCTGGCGCTACTGGCGCACGGTCCGTCGCAAGCGGGCGGGCGAGGTGGTGCTCCTGCTACGCCGCCGCAACGGTCTCTACCTCGTGCATACCAAAGAGTTCTACCCCGAGGGCACGTACCGCCTCCCTTCCGGCGGGATCAAGCCGGGTGAGGACCTGGGAGAAGCCGTCATCCGCGAGACCTCCGAGGAGACGAGCCTCGACGTCGAGGTGCGGGCGTTCCTGGCCGCGGTGGAGCATCGCTTCGTCCGGGATGGCGCAGAGATCGAGTTCACGTCCTACCTGTTCCTGTTGGAGGAGCGGGGCGGCACGCTGCGCGTGGCGGACGAGGGGGAGGCGATCACCGGCTTCCGCGAGCTGTCCTTGGCGGAGGTGGTGGCGCTGGCGGAGGAACTCGAGGCGCTGCCCCCCGAGTGGCGCGAGTGGGGGCGCTTTCGTGCCTCGGTGCACCGCATCGTGGGCGGGGTGATGGGCGAGGACTAGGCTGGCGCGACCGGCCCGGAATGGGTGGTAACACCGCATGGCACGCGAATTCGACGTCATCGTGGTTGGGGCGGGGCACGCTGGGTGTGAGGCGGCCCTGGCGGCGGCGCGCATGGGGCGTCGCACGCTGCTGGTTACCATGAACCTCGACCTGGTGGCCCAGATGCCATGCAACCCGAGCATCGGCGGGCCGGCCAAGGGGCATCTGGTGCGTGAGATCGACGCCCTGGGCGGCGAGATGGGGCGCACCATCGACCGCACCTTTATCCAGGTGCGCCTGCTGAACGTCTCCAAGGGGCCGGCGGTACAGGCGCTGCGCGCTCAGGCGGACAAACACCTCTATGCCCTGAGCATGAAACATACCCTCGATGCCACGCCCGGCCTCCGCCTGTTGCAGGGGCAGGTGGAGGAGCTGCTGTTGCGCGGCGACCGCGTGGTGGGGGTGCGCCTCGATCACGGCGAGACCCTCACTGCGGGGGCGGTGGTGTTGTGCAGCGGCACGTTTCTCAACGGCCGCGTGCTGAGCGGCGACTATCGCCTGGCGGCGGGTCGGGCCGGCGAGTTTCCGGCGCGGGGCCTGGCGCGGTCGCTGCGCGCCCTTGGCTTTGAGATGGGCCGGCTGCAGACGAACACCCCGCCACGGGTGGATGCACGCACCGTGCGATTTGATCGCACGACACCCCAGTACGGCAGCGACGAGCCCCTCTACTTTTCGTTCGACGGCGCCCCCGCGGAGCCGCTGCTCCTGCCCATCAACCCGGCGTATCCCATCGCGCATCAGACGGCGTGGCGCCCCCAGATGCCGTGCTACCTGGTGTACACCACGCCGGAAACGCATCGCATCGTGCGCGACAACCTGCACCGCTCGCCTATCGCGCCGGGGACGGTGGACGCCGCCGGGCCGCGCTATTGCCCCTCCATCGAGGAAAAGATCGTGCGCTTTCCGCACAAGGAGGCGCATCAACTCTTCCTGGAGCCGGAGGGGTGGGCCACGAGTGAGGTGTACGTCCAGGGGTGCTTTACGGGCATGCCGTGGGATGTGCAACGCGACATGCTGCACAGCATCCCCGCCCTGGCCGACGCAGAGATCGTGCGGCCCGGGTATGCCATCGCGTACGACTATGTGCCGTCCTACCAACTGCGGGCGTCCCTCGAGACGCGGCGTGTCCACGGGCTGTTCCATGCCGGGCAGATCAACGGCACGTCGGGCTATGAGGAGGCCGCGGCGCAGGGGCTGCTGGCGGGGATCAATGCGGCGCGCCATGTCCGCGACGAGGAGCCGCTGACGCTGGGGCGCGATGAAGCCTACCTCGGCGTGCTGGTGGACGACCTGATCACCAAAGAGATCCGCGAGCCGTATCGTATGCTCACCTCACGGGCCGAGTACCGCCTCCTGCTGCGACACGACAACGCCGATTTGCGTCTCACGCCCGCGGGCCGGCGCGTCGGGCTGGTAAGCGAGGAGCGGTATCGGGCTGTGGAGGACAAGCGACGCGCCATGGAGGAGGAACTGCGGCGGCTGGAGCGCGTCACGCTGAGGCCCGAGTCGGCGGCGAACGCCATTCTGCGCGAGGCGGGGGACGCGCTCGTCGAGGATCCGGTGCCCGCGCTGCAGTACCTGCGGCGGCCGGCCGCCTCCTATACGGCGGTGCGCCTGCTGGCCCCGGCGGCGGATGATGTGCCGGGGGCGGTGGCCGAGCAGGTGGCCCTCGAGGTGCACTATGCGGGGTACATCGAGAAGCAACAGCGTCAGGTGGAGAGGGTGCGTCGCCTCGAGGCGCGCCGCATCCCCGAGACGCTGGACTATGGGGCCGTCACGGGCCTAAGCAACGAGGCGCGCGACAAGCTGTCGCTCCATCGCCCGCAGACGGTGGGGCAGGCGTCGCGCATCGAGGGGGTCAAGCCGACGGACATCGCCGTGCTGCTGGTGCACCTGCACGGGTAACAAGAGATCCCGTCGAGTCTCCTCGACGGGATCTGTTCGGATTCGTTCTCAGTTGTCAGAAGGGGCTGCTACCAGGTGGCAGGAGCCTCGGCCTCGTAGCTCTGGCCTTGATCGAGTGCTACAACATCGGCGGCCTGGGGGCCCTTGGGTGTGTCTTCGATGGTAAACTCGACGAGCTGTCCCTCATCGAGGTTGCGGAAACCCTCGCCGCGGATCGCCGAAAAGTGCACGAAAACGTCCTTGGTTGCTTCGTTGCCGTCGGGGACAATGAACCCATAGCCCTTGACGCGACTGAACCACTTGACTCTCCCCGTGGCTCGCTCTGCCATCGTATCGTCCTCCTTACAAGAATGCCGCGACATTGCCCGGCCGCCAGTGGCGGTGGTTACCAAGCGTCGCGCCCGATGCCGAGGAGGCCCTGTCCGGGTTGGTCAAAAAAACCGTGCGGGTCACGCCGGGAGACCCACACGGGAGATGACTTCCGACCACCTCGGTGCTGGAAACGCTTTGTTAACCAACCGTTAACATACTAGCATAGCGTTAACCTCCTGTCAAAGGCGCAGTACGTTTGACCTGCATACGGCGGGATTGGATGCATGACTGATCGACTGTATGGATGTATCTAGGATCGCAGACACAAAGAAACCTATGCCCGTGGTACCTCACCACATGAACGATACAGAATGCCCTAAAAAGACACATACGCAATAGCCCCTCCGGTTACGCGCACCGCTTCGCCGATGCCCGAGGTGCGCCGTTATCTGCGCGTGGCCCGGCAGCGCGGAGCTTTGGGAGAGCGTCCCCCGCGCGCCTTGACACTCGGGCAGTGCCGGGGTATCCTTGGTGCAGGATAGGCGAGAGCGGGTCCGGCTCTGCCGGGCATGGGCTCTCGCTGTTGTGCGATTTGTGAGGGTATGACGTTGTTCTATGATGAAGTATCGATCCAGGTGCGCGCGGGGGCGGGCGGCAACGGCTGCGTGAGCTTTCGCCGTGAGAAGTATGTCCCCTTTGGCGGCCCCAACGGCGGCAACGGTGGGGCGGGAGGCAGCGTCTACCTGCGCGTAAACGCGCACCTCAACAGCCTGGTAGCCCTCGCCCGGCAGCGCCACTACCGGGCGGAGAACGGGGTGCACGGCCAGGGCAAGAGCCGTCACGGCGCTAACGCCGACGATCTGTACATCGACGTCCCCCCGGGCACCGTGGTGCGCGACGCCGAGAGCGGCGAACTGATCGGTGATCTCATGGCGGAGGGTCAGACGCTGCTGGTAGCGCGCGGCGGGCGCGGCGGGCGCGGCAACGAGGCGTTCAAGGGCGCCACGCGGCAGACGCCGCGCTTCGCCGAGCGCGGCGAGCCCGGGCAGGAACGGCGGCTCGTGCTGGAGCTGCGCCTGATCGCCGACGTGGGCATTGTGGGCAAGCCCAACGCGGGCAAGTCCACGCTCCTGTCCGTGGTCAGCGCCGCGCGCCCCAAGATCGCCGACTATCCCTTCACGACGCTGAGCCCTACCCTCGGGGTGGTCGAGGTCGACGGCGATATCTTTGTTATGGCCGACATCCCCGGCCTCATCGAGGGCGCCCACGAGGGCGCCGGCCTCGGGATCCAGTTCCTGCGGCACGTGGCGCGTACGCGCCTGTTGGTGCATTTGGTGGACGGCGCCAGCCCCGATCCGGTGGCCGACTATCGCGCCATCAACGCCGAGTTGGAGGCGCACAGCCCCGACCTGGCGGCCAGGCCACAGATCGTGGCCCTCAACAAGATGGATCTGACGGACGCCGAGGCCAAACTGCGCGCCCTGCGCCGCGCTGTTGGCGCGGACGTGGGCACGGTGCACGGCATCTCGGCCGTGACGGGCGAAGGGGTGCAAGCGCTGATGCGGGCGGTGGTCGAGCGTCTGGCGGCGCTTCCGCCGGAGGAGCCGCCCGAGGAGGTGTATGTGTTTCGCCCCCACGAGCGCGAACGCACCGACGTGACGATCACTCAAGAGGAGCCGGGAGTCTATCGCCTGGCCGGGGAAGAGATCGAGCGCATCGCCCAGATGACCGACTGGTCGTCGTACGAGGCAGCCGAGCGCTTTGAGCGCATCCTGGCGGCCCGCGGGATCGCGGCCAAGCTGCAAGAGGCCGGCGTGGAGCTAGGCGACACCGTACTCATCGGCGACATCGAACTCGAGTGGCAGTAACGCCGGCGGAGACCATGACGGACACAGACGCTACCCTACGGCCCGAACACGGCGCGCGCCCCATGCGGCTGGGCGTCATGGGCGGAACGTTCGATCCCATCCACATCGGCCATCTCGCCATCGCCGAAGAGGCGCGGGTGCGGCTGGCGCTGGACGAGGTGCTGTTCGTGCCGGCGCGCGTGTCGCCGCTCAAGCTGGGCAACACCTGCGCCACCGGCGAGGACCGCTTTCGCATGGTGGAGCTGGCCATCGCCGACAACCCATGCTTCCGGGCGTCGCGCCTCGAACTCGACCGCCAGGGCCCATCGTTTACCGTGGACACGCTCGATGCGTTGCACGAGACGTACGGCCACGTGCAGCCGTACTTTGTCCTGGGGATGGATTCTCTGGAGACGCTCGTTCACTGGCGGCGTCCGGAGGACATCATCCGGCTGGCGCGCCTCGTGGTGGTCACCCGGCCCGGATTCGAGGCGGATTGGGGGGCGCTGGAGCGGGCCATCCCTGGGCTGCGGGGCGCCACGGACGTGATCGATACAGTGCGGCTGGACATCTCGTCCACCGAGCTGCGCGAGCGGGTGCGGCAGGGGATGCCTATTCGCTACCTGGTGCCTGCGCCGGTGGAGGTCTATATCCGCGAGCATCGACTCTACGCTGGAGAGGGAGACGCGCCCTAGCGCGCCGATGTGCTAAGCCTATCGACCGCCTGCCTGCCCATGTACCCGCTGGCCACGGCCATGCGCCTGGCCGCCGAGGCGGGTTTCGACGCCGTCGAGCTGGTCATGTGTCCCGAGGTGTGGCTGCGGGGCACAGTCCCCGTGCGTGGCCTGGCCGAACGCTACGGCCTGGCCATCCCCACCATCCATCAGACCCTCTTTTCCTTCAGTCCGTCGGGTCGCGGCGCGGCGCGCGTGATCGACGCCACGCGCGCGGCGGTGGAGCTGGGCGTGCCCACGGTGGTGTTCCACGCCCCGGGCGCCAAGCGCTGGGACGCACCGGCGGCGCAGCGCTGGCTGCAGGCCCTGGACGCCGCCCAAGAGCTGGCGGCCGGCACGGGTACGCGCCTGGCGTTAGAGAACCCCGGCGCCTACGACCACCACGAAACGCTAGGCGTGGTGAGCCGCATCGCGGACCTCGTGGCCTGCGCCCGTCGTTACGATCTCGACCTCACCTTCGACACCTGCCACGCGGGCACCGCTGGCATCGACCTCCTGGACGCGTACGCGGCGATGCGCGAGCGACTGGTGAACGTCCACCTCAGCGACCTGCGCCCGCTACGCCTCCCCTGGCACCCCCCGCTGGTGGACATTGTCTGGGCGCACCACCAACTCCCGGGCTACGGCCGGCTCGACCTGGCGCCGTTCGTGGCGCGCCTCGGGGCGGACGGCTACCGGGGGAGCGTGACGGCCGAGATCTCGTTCATGGCCCTGGCATTCTGGTCGCCGCGTGAGGCGGTGCGGCGCCTGGGGAAGCTCGTCGCCTTTGTGCGCGAGGGCGCCGCGGTGGCGGCGCCCCGAAGCGAGATGTAGCGCCTGGTCCCGTAACGGCCCCGTTATATTATCCCCGATTGGCTCCCCAGTTATCCCCAAAGGTAAACAGAAATTCACAACTTTTTCACGCACACAGAGTGACCAGCCCGCTCGCTAGCCCTAGGCATAAAGCTGAGGTATGATACTATATGTTGTGGTGGTCGCCCCGCCGAGGCGGCGCGAGGACGCGCCTTGGGCTGGAATCAGGCCAGAAATCGTAACAAAACTCAACCAAAGTGAGACCAGCATCTTGGCAAGTGCAGCAGCGTGGTGTATAATGGTGGCGAATGGTGGGGGGGAATGTCAGAAAGTGGCATACCTCAGGGGACATGACCGCCCACCCTGCCCAGAGAGAACCCGCTCCAGCGTACTCTCGAGGAGCTACCACCGCAATGTTCTTGGGCGAATACACCCACGCGCTCGACCTAAAAGGCCGGTTGACGATTCCCGCTCGCTTCCGCGGCGAGCTGGAGGCCGGCCTCGTCGTGACGCGCGGTGCAGAGCCCTGTCTGGTGATCTACCCCCAAGAGGAATGGGTCGCGCTGGCGCGCCGGGCAGCCCAAATGCCCACCGCCAGTCGAACGGCGCGATCCTATACCCGACGCCTTTTCGGCGGCGCTCACGAAGCCACGCTCGACAAGATGGGTCGTATTCTCGTTCCGTCGTTCTTGCGCGACTATGCGGGCGTCACGGACGAGGCCGTGGTTGTGGGGCTGAACACGTACATCGAGGTGTGGAATCCCGAACGATGGCGCCAGGGTCTCGAGGAGGACTCGGAGAACCTGGAAGCCATCCTGGCGGACGTCGCCAGGATGGGCGTGTAGGGCCCCTGCCGAAAAGACCCCCCAGCGTCGGTGGGACCCATGGTGATGAACGCGTGCGTGGCGTGAAGGGCGACCGTGGGGCGAGGACACATCGCCACCGGCCGGCGCAGAGGTCAGACCGTGACCGACGGTAGAGCGGCGGTGCAGGCATCCCAGACGCTGCACACGCCCGTGCTGTTGCAGGAGACGATGGCCTGGCTGCAGCCACGGCCGGGTGGCCTGTACATCGATGGCACCGTCGGCATGGGTGGACATGCGGAGGCGATACTGGAGCGCTCGTCGCCCGATGGCAGGCTACTGGCCATCGATCGGGACCCGCAGGCGCTGGATCTGGCTCAGCAGCGGCTGGCCGCGTTCGGCGATCGCGTGGTATTCGAGCGGGCGCGCTTTGACGCCATGGCCGAGGTCGCGGCGCGGCACGGGTTCGCGGGCGTTCAGGGCGTGCTGTTGGACCTGGGGGTCTCGTCGCTGCAGTTGAGCGACGCGGAGCGGGGATTCTCCTTCCAGCAGGAGGGGCCGCTGGATATGCGCATGGGCCCCGATGCTCCCGCGACGGCCGACGAGATCGTGAATACGTGGCCCGAGGTAGAGCTGGCGCGCATCATCTACACCTACGGCGAGGAACGGCGTTCCCGCCGCGTGGCGCGGGCGATCGTGGCGGCTCGGCCACTGCGAACGACGCTAGATCTCGCCACGGTGGTGGCGCGGGCCGTGGGGCGGGGGGGGCGCACCTCCGGAGGGCGCTCTCCCAGAGAGCGGATCCACCCGGCCACGCGCACCTTTCAGGCCCTGCGCATCGCCGTGAACGGCGAGCTAGAGGCGCTGGAGGCGGCCCTGCCCCAGGCGGTGGCGCTGCTGGCGCCGGGCGGCCGGCTGGCGGTGATCGCCTTTCACTCGCTGGAGGATCGCATCGTCAAGCAGTTCATGGCGCGCGAGTCGACGGACTGCGTGTGCCCGCCCCGGCAACCGCAGTGCACCTGCGGCCATCGCGCCACGGTGCGACGCCTGACGCGCAAGCCGGTGATGGCCGATGATGCCGAGATCGCAAGGAACCCGCGTAGCCGCAGCGCACGTCTAAGAGTGGCCGAGCGGCTGCCCGAGGCGAGATAGGGACGCATGGTGGAGGCGGATACCGGCGCCGTGGAAACGGAGAAGCGAGGCAGGACTGCCGACCGCCGCGAAGGCCCGCCGCTCTTTGTGCGACAGCGGGGCGACACCACCGCCGGCCTCATCCGCGTCGACATGCGCGGCCTCACCTTCTTTGCCGTGCTATTGGCGCTCATCGGGCTCGGCGGCTGGTTGTACCTGCAGCAGGCGAGCGAGGTGGCCTCGCTGGCGCACGAGATTCGGGTGCTGGAGCGCGAGAAGGAGCGGACGCACCGTGAGATCATCGCCCTGCGCGGCGAGGTGGCCCTCTTGGGCTCGCTGGAGCGCGTGCTCGAGGCTGGGACACGGCTGGGCTACGCCGTCCCGGACGCGTTCGACCGGCAGCGGCGGCTGCGCGTGGTATACGAGCCGCTCCCCACGCCCGTCGCGGTAGGCGGCACGCTTGCCCAGGGCGCGGGCGACGTGACTGTGCCGGAGGTGGGGCCCCGCGACGACCGGGCGCACGGGCTGGTGCAGCGATTGGTGGACCAGATGCGGGCCTGGATCGCGACGCCGGTGGACGACGGGGATCTGGAGCCACCCTCGGGGGGCGTTCACTAGTCTGGGGCGAGCGTTTTTAGCACGGGCGTCGGTTGAGACGCGCCGATCACCTGCATGCGAGCAGATGGAACAACCATGGCGGTCAGTCTACAGGGGACGGGTCAACAGCGGCGCATCGCCTGGTTAGTGGCGGTGTTTGGCGCCGTGGGTGTCGTCCTCCTGGGGCGGCTCATCTGGTGGCAGCTGTTCCCCAACGAGGATCTGATCGCGCTGAGCCTGTCGGACATGGACCGGCCCAACACGATCTCTGCCGCGCGGGGGTGTATCCTGGATGCCAACGGTCAGTACCTGGTGGCCTCGACGGTGCAGTACCGGGTTGCCGTCTCGCCGCGGCTGCTGGCCCCCTGGCAGCGGGAAGAACTGGCCCCTCAGGTGGCAGCCATCCTCGGCAAGCCCGAGGCCGAGATCGCCGAGACGCTGGCCATGACGAACACCGAGTACGCGGTGCTCGGCGACGACTATTCGGTGTGGGTAGCGCAGCAGGTGGAGGATCTGGACGTCAGCGCCTTCAGCCTCGAGACGCGCTTTCGGCGGGTCTATCCCGACGGCCCCCTGGCGGCGTCGGTGGTGGGGTTCGTGGATTTGCAGGGGCAGGCGCAGTACGGGTTGGAGCGCTACTACGATCGGCAGCTGCGCGGGCAGGACGGCGTGTGGCGTGGCATCACCGACTCGTGGGGCGAGCCGATCATGATGACCCAGGGCGGCTACCGGCCGGCTCGCGACGGCACCGACCTGATATTGACGCTGGACCGCAACGTGCAGCACGCCGCCGAGCGCATCTTGCGCGCCAGCATCGAGGAGCACAAGGCGCTGGCGGGCAACCTCATCGTCATGGACCCGCGTACGGGCGGCATCCTGGCGATGGCCAACGAGCCCGGCTACTCGCCGGGAGAGTACTGGCGGGTCGCGTCGCTCGAGCAGTATGTGAACACGTCCGTCAGCGCGCTGTACGAGCCGGGGTCGGTGTTCAAGCCGTTGACGCTGGCAGCGGCCTTTGAGGCGCGGGCGATCCGCCCCACGGACAGTTATGATGATCGCGGCGAGATCATTGTCGGGAACCAGCGCATTCGCAACGCCGACCGTGAGGCGCACGGCCCCACCACCATGACGGAGCTGCTGGCTTATTCGCGCAACGTGGGGGCGGCGCACGTGGCGGCCACCCTGGGGCCGACGCGTTTCTACGAGATCATCCGGCGCTTTGGCTTTGGCGAGGTTACGGGCATCGACCTGATGCACGAGGTGCCGGGGATCATGCGCGTGCCCGGCGCGAGCGCTTGGCACATGTCGGATCTGGGCACCAACTCGTTCGGTCAGGGGATCTCGGTGACGCCCATCCAGGTGGTGGCGGCCTATGGGGCTCTGGCCAATGACGGCGTCCTCATGCGTCCGTACGTGGTCGCCGGGGTGCATGATGGCGACAGGGTCGATCGCCGCGAACCGTTCCGCGTGCGCAGGGTGATCTCGTCGGAGGTGGCGCGTCAGCTCATGGAGATCATGGCCGACGCCACCGATCTGGGGATGGAGCAGGCCACGGTGCCCGGCTACCGTGTGGCGGGCAAGTCGGGGACGGCTGGCATCCCCGACCGCGAGGGGTACGAGAACGAGGACATTATCGCGTCGTACGTGGGGTTTGGGCCGGTGCCCGATCCCCGCTTCGTCATCCTGGTGCGCCTCGACAAGCCCCAGAAGGGCGACTGGGGGATCGAGGTGGCGGCGCCCGCATTCGCCGAGATGAGCGAATTCTTGATCGACTACTATGGCATCCCGCCGAGGGCGGGGTAACGGATCGCTGACGGGAGGGTGAGGCGCGTGTTCACCGCGGCGGAACTGCTCGACGCACTGAAGCCGGGCCTGGGGAACGTCCCCGGGGCCGCTGACGTCGTCGTGCGCAGCGTGTGCACCGACTCGCGCCAGGCGGGTGAGGCGAGCCTGTTCGTAGCGCTCAAGGGTGAGCGCGCCGACGGCCACGACTATGTCGGGCAGGCGTTCGCCGCGGGGGCAGCGGCCGCGCTGGTGGAGCGGCCGGTGACCGGCCGCCCCACCGTGGATGTGGTGCGGGGCGTCGCCCCAGCGGGCCTCTTGGCGCCGGTGGAGGTGGTCGTGCCCGATGCCCTGGCCGCGCTGCAGGCGCTGGCGGGTGCCCGGCGGGCGGCGCGGCCGGACCTGTTGGTGGTCGGTGTGACGGGCAGTGTGGGCAAGACGACCACCAAAGAGGCGGTGGCGGCTGTTCTGAGCGAGGCGATGGCGACCCTCAAGAGCGAGGGGAACCACAACAACGAGATCGGCCTGCCCCTCACATTGGCCGGCCTGGAGGCGCACCATCGGTGCGCGGTGCTCGAGATGGGGATGTATGCTCTCGGCGAGATCGAGGCGCTGTGCGCCATCGCCCGCCCGACGGTCGGCGTAGTGACCAACGTGGGCCCGACGCACCTAGAGCGCCTGGGCACCATCGAGCGCATCGCCGAGGCCAAGAGCGAACTCGTGCGGGCGCTGCCCGAGGACGGCTGGGCGGTCCTCAACGGCGACGATGAGCGCGTGCGCGCCATGGCGACGGCGACGCGCGCGTCGGTGTTGACCTACGGCTCCGGCGCCCGCAACGCGGTGCGGGCGTTGGACGTCACGGCGCTGGGGCTGGACGGGGTGCGCTTTCGGGTGGAGGTCGCCTCCGCGGCGCGGGGCGCCGGACAGGCGTCGCGCCGTGAGTTGGGGATGCGGGCGCTGGGGCGGCATGCGGTCATGGCAGCGCTGCCCGCCATCGCCCTGGGCCTGGTGCAGGGGCTGGACTGGGAGCAGATCCAGGCGGGCCTGTTCGCTCAGGGACAGGGATTGCGACTGACCCCCCTGCCGGGCCGCGGCGGCACGACGGTGCTAGACGACGCCTACAACGCCAGCCCCGCGTCGATGGCCGCGGCGCTGGAGGTGCTCAAGGACCTTCCGGGCCGACGGGTAGCGGTGTTGGGCGATATGCTGGAACTGGGAGCCTACGACGAGGAGGGGCATCGCGAGGTCGGCCGGATGGCGGCCGAGGCGGTGGACGTCCTGGTGACGGTGGGGGTGCGTGCGCAGCGCATCGCCCAGGGCGCGCGCGAGGCAGGACTCGATCGGTCGGCGGTGCGCTGCGTGTACGGCAGCGACGAGGCGATCCGCGCCGTGGAGGGCTTGTTGCGCCCGGGTGACTATGTGCTCGTCAAGGCATCGCGGAGCATGGGGCTCGAGGCGCTGGTGTACGCGCTAGTGGAGGAGGCGGCCTGATGGCGCCCCACCTGGCGACGGCGGCGCTGGCCGCGACGCTCACCTTTCTGGTGCTCGTGCCCCTCGGGCCGGCGCTGATCCGAGCGCTGCTGGCGCGCGGCATCGGCAAGAACATCCGCGACGACGAGCCCGACTCGCATCAGAGTAAATCGGGCACCGCCACCATGGGCGGGCTCTACTTCCTGGCGGGGATCACCGTCGTGGCGCTGGTCCAGGTGGCCGGCGGCCAGACGCGGGTGCTGCTCCCCCTCCTGGCGATGCTGAGTTTTGGCGCCCTGGGGGCGTACGACGACCTTCGCGGGCTCCAGGCGGCGGGCGGCGAGGGGTGGTTGGCTCGATTCAAGATATGGTGGCAGTGGGCCGCGGGGCTCATGGTGGCGCTGGCGGCGTATTGGGGAATGGCCGAGCACCCGCTGGTGGTGCCCCTGACGGGCGCGCGCATCGAGATGGGAGCGTGGTTCATCCCCGTGGCGGCGCTCCTCATGGTGTTCTTTTCCAACGCCGTGAACTTTGCCGACGGCCTCGATGGCCTGGCGGGGGGCACGGTGGCCATCGCCTTTGCCGCCTACGGCCTGCTGGCGGGGTCGGCGGACGGGCTCGCAACCTTTAGCCTGGCGGTGGTGGGGAGTCTGCTGGCGTTCCTCTGGTACAACGTGCGCCCGGCGCGGCTGTTCATGGGGGATACCGGCTCGCTGGCGCTGGGGGCCGGCCTGACCCTGGTGGCGATGATGAGCGGCCATTGGCTCCTGCTGCCCGTCATCGGCATCGTCTTTGTGGCCGAGGCGATCTCGGTGATGATCCAAGTAGGCTATTTCAAGTATACCAGACGCCGCTACGGCGAGGGGCGGCGGGTGTTTCGCATGTCGCCGCTGCACTACCATTTCGAGTTGGGTGGATGGGCTGAGGTCACCATCACGCAGCGATTCTGGATCGTCGCCGCGGCGGCGGCCGCGGCCGGCGTGGCGCTGGGGGCGGCCGCGTGATGGGCGCACCGGTGGATCTCCTAGGGCTGCGGGCGACGGTGGTGGGCGCGGCGCGCGAGGGCACCGCGCTGGCGCGCTTTCTGGCGCGGCGCGGCGCGTTCGTTGCGCTGAGCGACGCCAAGCCGCGCGAGGCTCTCGGCGCGGCGATGGCCGCGGCCCTGGCCGGCCTGGCGGAATGCGGCGTGCGGCTGGCCCTGGGCGAGGCGAGCCCTAACCTGGATGGCGTCGATGTGCTATTCATCAGTCCGGGGGTGCCGCCCACGGCGCCCGTGGTGCGCGCGGCGCGGCGCAGGGCCATCCCGATTAGCAGTGAGACGCGCCTCTTCACGCAGCTGATCGAGGCGCCAGTAGTGGCGGTCACGGGCTCCAGCGGCAAGACCACCACCACGGCGCTGACAGGTGAGATGCTGCGGCGCGACGGGCGGAGGGTGTGGGTGGGCGGCAACATCGGCACGCCCCTCACCGAGCGGCTGCTGGGAGAAGAGCGCCCCGACGTGGTGGTGATGGAGCTATCAAGTTTCCAGCTCGAGCTGTTCACTCCCGCCTATCAGGGGCCGGACGTGACGCGGGCCCGCTCGGCGACGTCGCGCGCGGTGGATACGGGGGGCTGGAGCCCTCACGTGGCGGCGGTCACCAACATCACGCCGAACCACCTGGACCGCCACGCCTCCATGGAAGAGTACGCCGAGGCCAAGGCCAACGTCGTCGCCTTCCAGCGGGCAGGCGATTGGGCGGTGCTCAACGCGGAGGACGCGTACGGCGAAAGCCTGGCGGCGCGCACTCCCGCCGAGGCGCTATGGTTCAGCCTGGGTGGACCGGTGCCCCAGGGGGCGTACCTGGACGGTGATCGGCTCGTACTGCGTCACGCGGGGAGCGAGCAGACCCTCTGCGCGGTGGGCGATGTCCTGCTTCGCGGGCGACATAACGTGGCGAACGTGCTGACGGCGACGTGCTGCGCCGCGGCGGCCGGCGCCGATATCGAGGCGATCCGCGAGGCGGCTACGACCTTTCGGGGCGTGCCCCATCGCTTGGAGGTGGTGCGGGTGTGCCGCGGGGTCACCTACGTCAACGACTCGATTGCCACGTCGCCCGAGCGGGCCGTGGCGGCCCTGCACTCGTATGCAGAGCCCGTCGTCTTGTTGGCGGGGGGGCGCGACAAGCATCTCCCCTGGGAGGCGTGGGCCGAGGTAGCCCTCGAGCGGACGCGGGCGGTGGTGGGCTTTGGCGAGGCGGCACCCCTCATCGAGCGGGTGCTGCGGGATGCGGCGGCGCGGCGTGGCGACGCGACGGAGGTCGACCTGCACGTGGAAGAGAGCTTGGAGCGGGCGGTGGAGCGCGCCGCAGCCCTGGCGAGGCCCGGCGATGTGGTGCTGCTGTCGCCCGGGGGCACGAGCTTTGACGCTTTCAAGGATTTCGAGGAGCGCGGCGCGCGATTCCGCGAACTCGTGGCCTCATTGGACGAGGGAGCCTGATGGACGCGGGCATGCACCATCCGAGTACGACCACCCACCTCGCGGTGGCGGGCGCCGCGCGCACGACGCGCGTGGTCAAGACCGACCTGGGGCTGGTGCTCGTGGTGCTGGCGCTGGTCACCATCGGGTTGGTGATGGTCTACAGCGCCTCGTACGGCTTTGCGCTGCTGGAGGGGGGCGTCTTCCAGGGGCGGCCGACCTATTTCGTGCAGCGACAGGTGCTCTTTGCCATCGCGGGATTGGTTGCCCTGGGAGTGCTGGCGCACGTCGACTATCACCTGTTCGCGCGCCATGCGGTGCGCATCCTGTTGGGGATCATCGGCCTGCTGATCCTGACCTTTTTCGTCGGCAAGACGGTGGGGGGCGCCACGCGCTGGATCTTTCAGGGATCGGTGCAGCCCTCCGAGATGGCGCGGGTGGGGGCGGTGCTCTACATCGCCGTGTGGCTGGCGTCGCGCGGCGAGGCGCTGCGATCCATCGACGTGGGGCTGATCCCATTTGCTCTGCTGCTGGGGTTCATCGCCGGGCTCATCGTGCTGCAGCCCGACTTTTCCACCGCGGCGATCCTGGTGGCGACGGCCACGGCCATGTTCTTTGCGGCCGGCGCCGACATGAAGCAGCTGCTGCTGGGGTTCCTGGTGGGGGGCGTGGCGCTGGCCCTGGTGGGGATCGCGGCGCCCTACCGCTCGTCGCGGATCGACCTGTGGCTGAAAAGCCCCTTCAGCGACGCGCTGGGGCGTGGCTTCCAGGTGATCCAGTCGCTCGCGGCGCTCAACAAGGGGGGGCTGGTGGGGATCGGCCTCGGGCAGAGCCAGCAAAAGTTCGCCATCTATGCCCCGCACACCGACGGCATCTTTGCCGTCATCGGCGAGGAATTGGGGTTCGTGGGCACCGCAGCGGTGATCGGGCTCTATGCCGTCTGGACGTGGCGGGGGATGCGGATCGCGTGGTATGCGCCCGACACGTATGGCATGCTCCTGGCGGTAGGGATCGTCTCCTGGGTGGTGTTCCAGGCGATCCTGCACATCGCGGTGATCACCGCGTCGGTGCCGTTCACGGGCACGGTGCTCCCCTTTGTGAGCTATGGCGGGTCGTCGCTGGTGGCGACGCTGGCCTCTACGGGGATCCTGCTCAACATCTCCCGAAGCGGTCGCGCTTCTGAGGGGCAGGGGGCACCATGAGGCTGCTGGTGACCGGAGGCGGCACGGGGGGACACGTGTACCCGGCCCTGGCGGTGATCGAAGCGCTGCGGGCGGACCCCGCCCAGCCCCTCGTCTCGGAGGACGTCGCCTGGGTGGGCGAGCGGAACAGCGTCGAGGAGGGGATCGTGACGCGCGATGGGGCCGGCGGGGACGGCCCGCTGGCATTCCACGCCATCGAGGCGGGGGCGCTGCGGGGCGCCAACCCGTTCAAGGCGGTTCGCAGCCTGGCGCGCCTGGCGCGGGGCTACCGGCAGGCGCGGCGCATCGTCGACGCGTTCCGGCCCCAGGTAGTCCTGGCCACCGGCGGATACGTATCGGTGCCGCTGGCCCTGGCGGCTCGCCAGGCGGGGTGTGGCGTGCTGATCTATCTGCCCGACATGGAGCCGGGCCTGGCGGTGCGCTGGCTCGCGCGCCGCGCTGATCGCGTGGCGGTGTCGTTCGATTCCGTAGCGCGGCACCTGCCCGGGGCCAACGTGGTGGTGACGGGCTATCCCGTGCGGCGGGCCTTGTTCGAGACACCGCGAGACGCCGCCCGGCGGGCATTGCGGCTGCCGGAGGATGGCGCCGTGCTGCTGATCTTTGGGGGGAGCCGTGGCGCGCACGCCATCAATCGCGCCACGCGGGGCGCGCTGCGCGGGCTCCTCGAGCGGGCCGATGTGGTGCACGTGACGGGCTCGGGCGACTATGCCGAGATGGAGGCATTTCGCCAGGCGCTCGATCCGGCGCTGCGGGAGCGCTACCACCCCTACGCCTACCTGCACGGCCGCATGGCCCATGCGTTGGTGGCGAGCGACCTGGTAGTGGCGCGAGCCGGGGCGGCGACGCTGGGCGAGTTTCCGGCGGTGGGCGTGCCCGCGGTGTTGGTGCCCTACCCCTACGCGGGGCAGCACCAGCACGTGAACGCCGACTATCTCGCCAGCCGGGGGGCGGCGGTGGTCGTGGAGGACGCCGCCCTGGACGGCCGGCTGCTTCCGGTGGTGGGCGAGTTGCTGGATGACGGCCCGCGGCTGCAGGCCATGGCCGAGGCGGCGCGGCGCCTGGCGGTACGCGGGGCGGCGGGCGCCATCGCGCGCCATCTGGTGGAACTGGCTGCGGCGCGAGGCGTCGAGACGGCCTGACGAACGTTCGATACGTGAACCGGCCCCGCCGGGGCGTGCACTATCACATCGAGGGAGTACCATGGAGGGCGCGGTTACCTGGACCATCGACCAATACGCCATTGTAGGTGCGGCGCTGGTGGCATTCGGCTTCATCGGGCTGCAGCGCGGCATTCACCGCGAGCTGTATTCCATGGTCGGCATCGGCGTCGGGGCGCTGCTGTCGGGCTGGCTGGCCCGTACCCTCACGCCACAGATCAATCGCACGCACAAGCTGGTCCGCTTTGCGCTGGAGGGTGGGCTCTCGGGCGAGGACCCCAGCGCGGCCTGGCGGCGGATCGGCGCTCTTCCCGACCTCGTGAGGTCGCCCGAGGATGTGGCATTCGTGTCGGTGGCTATCTTTATCCTGTTCGTGCTGGTGGCCTGCCTGTGGGGCCAGCGGCGGGCGCCGGCGCCCTTGGCGCTGCTGCCCCGGCTGCTGGGCATGTTGGCGGGGGCCCTCAATGGGTTTCTGGTGTGCTATCACCTGGTGCCGCTGGTGTTCCCCGCTCCTCGCGCCATCATCGCAGTGTCGAGCGGGGACGTACGCGGCGTGTTGGCCAGCGGCCAGACCCTGGGCCTGGTGGCGGTGTCGCTGGTGGCGATCCTGATCGCCTTTGGTCTCCATAGCGCGTCTGGGCCAGGACCGGAGAGACGGCAGTAGCCCTTCATTGCGCTCCACGAGGAGGATCTCTTGGCCCCCATCGAGGTGTTCTTTGGCGCGATCGTCCTGATCTTTGCCCTGATCGGGCTGGTGCGGGGCTTTTTGCGGGAACTCGGCGTGACGACGGTGCTCATGTTCCTGCTGTTCTTCCTGAGCCGCTTTGAGCCGCAGCTCGACAAGGGTATGGTCAAGCTCATGAGCACTAGTTCGCTGCCCGCCGTTGAGAGGGACCTGTGGCAGTGCATCGTGTTCGTGTTTGCCATCTCGGCGGCGGCGTTCGTGTCGTACCAGGGGGAGACGCTCTCGTTCGGCGGCCAGCCGCCGCGCGGCGCACAGGCGGTGATCCTCGGACTGGTAACCGGGCTGCTGAACGGCTACCTCATCGCGGGGTCGATCTGGTTCTACATGCACAAGTTCGGCTATCCCATCGCCTTCATGGGCTTCTCGGCCGCCACGCTGTCGGGGTTCGCCCAGGGGCTGATCGATTATCTGCCCATGTCGTTTCTCGGGCAGCCGGTGCTGCTGGGGCAGAGCCTGCTGCTGTACCTGAGCGGGCTGCTCATCATGGCAAGGGTGATTCGCTAGGTGGAGAACACCATGGCAACGGTAGACGCGCCAACGGGCGACATGCCTTCGCTCCCACAACACGTGCACTTGGTCGGCATCGGCGGCGCCGGGCTGTCGGCCATCGCCCGCGTGCTGGCGATGCGCGGCCACCGTGTGACGGGGTCGGATCTGGCGGCCTCCCCCTTGACGCGGGCTCTGAACGAACTAGGGGTCACCACGTACGTGGGGCACGCCGCCGAGCATGTGAACGGCGCGGGTGTGGTCGTGGCGTCGTCGGCGGTGCCGGACAGCAACCCAGAGGTGGCGGCGGCGCGCGCCGCGGGCATCCCTGTGTTGCGCCGGCAAGAGCTGATGCCGCGGTTGATGGCGGGGAGCATCGGGGTCGCCGTGGCGGGTACCCATGGCAAGACCACCACGGCCGCCATGCTGGCCCTCATCCTGGAGCGGCTGGGCCGCTCGCCGAGCTTTATCGTGGGCGGTGTGATCCACGACCTCGGCGCGAATGCCGCGGCGGGGTCGGGGCCACACTTTGTCATCGAGGCGGACGAATACGACGGCATGTTCCTGGGCCTGAACCCGCAGGTGGCGGTGGTCACCAACGTAGAGATGGACCATCCCGACTGCTACCCGACCCTCGACTCCCTACGTGAGGCGTTCCGGCGCTTCCTGGAGCGGGTGTCGCCCGACGGCGCTATCGTGGCCTGCGGCGACAGCGTCGAGGTGATGCGCCTCCTGTCGGAGCGGGGATCGGGCGGCGCTGACGTGGTTACGTACGGCCTGGGGGAAGGCTGCGACTATCGCGTCGAGGCGGTGCAGCCGACGCCCGAGGGCGGCGTGAGCTTTTGCGTGGTGCGGGGGACGGCGCGCACAGCGTGCGCGCCCTACAACAAGTCGCAAGGAGGGGCAGCGCGCACGGCGTGCGCGCCCTCCAGGGAGCCGCAGGGGGCGGCGGCGTGCGCGCCCGATGGGGGGTGGCGAGGCCGGTGCTCTCGGGCGTGGGGCGCGTTCCGCCTGGCTGTGCCGGGCGCGCACAACGCGTTGAATGCCACGGCGGCCCTCGTGGCGGCGGAGCGCCTCGGCGTGGAGCCGCGCGCTGCGGGAGAGGTGCTGTTAGGGTTCCGAGGAGCGTTACGACGATTCGAGGTCAAGGGAGAGCGCGGCGGGGTCACCGTCGTCGACGACTATGCCCACCACCCCACCGAGATCCGCGCCACGTTGGCGGCCGCGAGGGGGCGTTACGCCGGTCGCCGCATCTGGGCGGTGTGGGAGCCCCACACCTTCAGTCGGATCGAGGTCTTGAGGGACGAGTTCGACACCTGTTTCGGCGATGCCGATCAGGTCATCGTGACGGACGTGTATGCTGCACGTTCTCGTGAGCGTGCCACCATCCAACCGGAAACGATTGCAGCTTCCATTGATCACCCCAACGCGCACTATGTTGGCGGCACGGAGCAGGTGGTCGCGTACCTGCTCGATCGGCTGGAACACGGAGACGTGCTGCTGACGCTGGGTGCCGGCGATGGTTATCGCATTGGTGAGGGCGTGCTGGCGCGGTTAGCGAGGTAAGGGACGTGAAGGCAAACGGGATCGGGCGGCTGGTCGAGGAACTCACCGTCAGGGGATACGGCAGGCGGCTGCAATTCGACGAGCCGATGGCGCGCCACACCTCGTTCGCCATCGGCGGGCCGGCGGATATCCTCGTGGTGGTGGATGCTCTGCAGGATCTGGTGAATATGGTCGAGGTGGCCCAGGCATGCGGCGTGCCATGCGTGGTGCTTGGCGGCGGCACGAACATCCTGGTGGCCGACGCCGGCGTGCGTGGCCTGGTGGTGGTGAACCGCTGCCGCGGCTATCGCATCGACGACGAGGGGATGGTGACCGCCGAGTCGGGCGTGCTGCTGCACGAGCTGGCACACTGGGCCGTGAAGAAGGGATGGGCCGGGCTCGAGTGGGCCGTCGGCATCCCGGGCACCCTCGGCGGGGCGGTGGTGGGCAACGCCGGCGCCTATGGCGGGACGGTAGCCGAGCGCCTCCGCTGGGCGCGGCTCTTGCGGTCCAACGGCCTCGACGAAACGGTCGAGACGCGACACCTGGATTACGGCTATCGCACCAGCGCGCTGAAGCGCGAAGCGGGTAACGGGCGCCGCTCGGTGGTGCTGGAGGTGGCGCTGCAGCTCGAGTGTGGCGACGCGCAGGAGTTGGCCGTTCGCGCCGCCCACGTCGTCGAGCAGCGCCGAGTGCGCACGCCCCGCGGGAGCTGCGCGGGGAGCGTGTTCAAGCGCACGCCGCAATACCCGGCGGGCTTTCTCATCGAGCAGGCGGGCCTCAAGGGGAAGCGCATCGGCGGGGCGGTGGTGTCGGAAAAGCACGCGAACTTTTTGCTGAACACGGATCGCGCCACGGCGGCCGACATGCGCGCCCTCATCAAGCTGGTACAGGATGAGGTTTGGTCGGCGTTCGGCCAGCGGCTGGAGCCCGAGATCGAGTTCATCGGCGATTGGTCACGCGCGAGTTCGCGTGTGGCCGAGGGACTGGAGCCCAACGGCCGGTACAATGCCGCTGTGGGTTCGTGAGGAGACTATGTCGCAGCACGCATCGAACCATCGCATTCGAGTGGCGGTCCTCTTTGGCGGGCGGTCGGGTGAGCACGAGGTCTCGCTGGCCTCGGCGCGATCCGTCATGAGCGCCCTCGACCCGACCAAGTACGAGATCTATTCGGTAGGCATCAGCCGCTCGGGCCGCTGGCTCACCGAGGGGGACCCGCTGCAGCTGCTGGCGTCCGGCGAGGAGCCGCCTGCCGCGCCGGGGCAGCATCTCCCGGCGGCGCGAGACGGCCGGGAGCTGATCCCGGGCACGCAGGGGGCGCGTTTCCCGCAGGTGGACGTGGTCTTTCCGGTGCTGCACGGCACCTACGGCGAGGACGGCACGGTGCAGGGGCTGCTAGAGTTGGCCGGCCTGCCCTACGTGGGGTCAGGGGTGCTCGGGTCTGCCCTGGGGATGGACAAGGTGGCCATGAAGGCCGTGTTCCGGGCCAACGGGCTGCCGGTGGGCGAGTATTTGCCGGTCTTGCGCAGCCACTGGCGCTCCCGGCCCGACGCGATCGTGGCCGAGGTGGAGGCGAGTCTGGGCTACCCGGTGTTCACCAAGCCGGCGAACCTGGGCTCCAGCGTGGGTGTCGCCAAGGCGCACGACGCGGACGAGCTGCGTCGCGGGCTCAATCTGGCGGCGCGCTTTGACAGGCGTCTGCTGGTGGAGGGGGCCATCAACGCGCGCGAGATCGAGTGCAGCGTGCTGGGCAACGACGACCCCATCGCGTCGGTTCCGGGCGAGGTGGTGCCGTCCAACGAGTTCTATGATTACCATGCCAAGTACATCGACAACGCCTCGGAACTCATCATCCCGGCCCAGCTTTCCGCCGAGACGACGGCGCAGGTGCGCGAGGTGGCGGTGAAGGCCTTTCAGTGCCTCGACTGCGCCGGCATGGCGCGCGTCGACTTTTTCCTGTGCAAGGATAGCGGGCGGGTGTACGTCAACGAGGTGAACACGATCCCCGGCTTTACCGCCATCAGCATGTATCCCAAGCTGTGGGCGGCGAGCGGGGTGCCCTATTGCGCTCTGTTGGATCGCCTGATCGCGTTGGCCCTGGAGCGGCACGAGGACCGCCGCGCCACCGAGACGAGTTACCAAGACGATCACTGAGGCCAGGCCCGGACCATGCCCGCATCCAAGATAACTGCCGGCTACGAGGGGCGCCGCTCGGAGACGCGCCTCGGCGCTGCGGAGAACACGGCCCAGACGGAGGGCGTGGCGACGGCGCGCGTGCCCTCCGTAGGATGGGCCAAGGCGCCGGCCTGGGTGCTGCTGGCCGGCAGCGTGTGGGTCTTGATGAGCCTGTTCACCAACGCGCGCTTTCGCGTGGCAGAGGTGGCCATCGAGGGGGCGCGGCTCGTGCGGCGCGAGGACGTGCTCCGCGCGGCGAGCGTCGTGGGGCGCAGTATCTTTGACATCCGCGCGCGCCAGATCGAGAGGAGCCTGGTAGAGGGCTCGGGGCTGATCGAGGAGGCGGTGGTGCGCTGCCGCCTGCCCAACCAGGTGTCCATCGCCCTGGTGGAGCGCGAGGCGGCGCTCATCTGGGAGAGCGGCGGCCGGTACTGGTGGATCGATGACGAGGGGGCCGTCTTGGGAGCCACGGACGGCCCTGGGACGATGCCGGTGCTCCACGATATCGGCGGCTTTGCGCTCGATCCCGGTGGGCACATCCCGGGGGTGCCCTGGGGGCTGGCCCACGAGCTGTGGGCGGCGTTGCCCGCGATTCAGGCCTTCGATTACACCAGGGAGCAGGGCCTGGTGCTGTACGTGACTTCCGGCGAGTGGCCGGTGTACCTCGGTCACCAGGGCGACGCTCGTCTCAAGGTGGCCCTCCTGTGGACGCTGGTGGAGGAACTTACCGCCATGGGAGTGGACGTGGAGTACATCGACTTGCGGAATGAGGAACGCCCCACCTACAAGGTGCGATAGACACGGGTGGGAGGAGGATAGTCCGTTGGACCGAACGATCGTTGGGATCGACGTGGGCACCACCAAGGTGTGTACCC